>Ga0265295_1009865_pt1 | contig 10071 bp, 12 predicted proteins | sample Munlansysbiofilm_FD_192503 | JGI IMG/M metagenome (GOLD analysis project Ga0265295, IMG submission 192503) | Leachate microbial communities from a municipal landfill in Southern Ontario, Canada - Methane capture system biofilm | ecosystem: Engineered > Solid waste > Landfill > Unclassified ...
GCGGACATCACCGCGCCTGCAATCGCGGGGACGCTCTCGGCCACTCCGACCGCCGTGCAGGGACAGGTCACGCTCTCTGGCCCGACCGCCACCGACGCTGTCGGTATCGCCAAGTGGCAGTATCAGGTGGACGCAGGCGCGTGGGTTGACGTGGCCTCCACGTCAGGCGCGTTCCCGAGTACCAACGTGTCCTCGCTGTCCATCGCCTCGCACAACTTCGCCGTCCGCGCTCTCGATGCCGCTGGCAACGCGAGTGACACCAAGACGGCGAGTGCCACTGTCGCGGACATCACCGCGCCCGTGCTCTCCGGCACGCTCTCCGCTGTCGCTGGCGATGGACAGGTCACGCTCTCCGGCCCGACCGCGACAGACGCTGTTGGCATCGCCAAGTGGCAATACCGCAACTACAGCAACGCCTGGGTGGACATCGCTTCGAGCGCGAGTGGCACGATGCCGTCAACAGTGGTCGGTGGCCTGGTGAACGGGACCGTCTACAGCTTCACCGTCCGTGCGCTCGATGCCGCTGCTAACGCCTCGGACGCTTCCAACGCCGCGACCGCTACGCCAGCCGACACGACCGCTCCCGTGCTGTCCGGCACGCTCGTAGCGACTGCTGGCGATGGGGAGGTCGTCCTCGATTGGCCGGACGCGACCGATGCTGTTGGAGTCACCGGCTACGATGTGGAGTACGGTACCTCGACTGCATACGGATCGACCATCGCCGACCCGACGACCTCGACGGCGACCATCACGGGGCTGACAAACGGCACACTGTACTACTTCCGCGTCAGGGCACATGACAGCGCAGGCAACTTGAGCCAGTGGATCAGCTCCGACGCCACGCCGGGGTTCAGCGACTTCGTCAACGACTTCGCGGCAGGACAGTCCCTGTCGCCGATGATCGAGCTGACCAACACCGGGGAGTCCGGGAATGCCGTAGGGGTCGCAAACAACATGCTGACGCTCACTCGCGGCGCGACGGGCGGCACGGTCGGATGGAGGTGCCTGCGACCGATAAGCAAGACCGACAACACCCGCATGAAGATCCGGCTCAAGCGGCGCTCCGGCAGCACACTCGTGAGCAACGGCCACTACCTGTTCTCATTGTTCCACTCGCCGGACGGCCTACCGATCTCGGCACTCCGCAACGTATTCCTCAACGGCCAGGACGACATCCGAACATTCCGCCTGTACTACTCCGTCGCAGCCATGAACAGCTGGTACTCGTGGAGGTTCGACACGGGTGCGTTTGTCGGCTTCTTACAGGGCGGCGGCCAGGTCACGGACGACGACACGTACTACGAGGTCTGGATCGAGATGGAGTACAACACCGGCTCGCCTCGGCTCCGTTACATCTTCAAAGACGCCTCAGGCACGACGGTCACGAACGGCACGACCGCATGGGTCCCATTCAGCAGCATCGCCGACTGGGGCTCGACGACTGACCTGTTCTACCTCTACGCAGCCCACAACTCGGAGTCGATCTACGACATCTCGAAGATCGCCGTCGAAACGTACTAGGAGACGACATGGCATCGGACCTCAAGGTAGGAACGCTCTGGACGCCTCCGACATTCACGGATGACGGGTCGCACAACAACCAGGCGAACTATCTGGCAGCCAACGGGACCTACGGCATCAACGGGATCGCCGCCGAGATCGTGGCCGCGCAGACATATGCCCGCAACGCTCACAAGGGTGTCGCGAACGTCCTCGACTACGGCGCCGTCGGTGACGGCGTGACCGACGATCGCGCGGCGATCCAGGCGGCCATCGACAACGATGGCACGCGCAACACTATCTACTTCCCTCACACGGGGTCCGCGAAGTACTACAAGGTAGCTGGCTCCCTGGTGATGAACCGTCGGCAGCACTGGTTCGGCGATGGTCCCACGTGGGCCGGCGGGAGCATGATCGTCGGGACGAGCTCGAGCCCGACGATCCACATGAAGCATGCCGGCTACCTCTCCGACCTCTGCCTCAAGAACAGCAGCGGCACGGGGCCGACGATCCGCATGGTCGGGTCGGAGTTCAACGTCACCGACGGGAATCAGATCAGCGATTCCGCGTTCTACAACCTCTGGTTCACCTACGGCGCCCCGATGGTTCTCATTGATGGGATCCAGGGCCTGTCCATCGTCAACTGCGTGTTCGACGCCTCGCACACGCGCATCATGGACGCCACGAACGCGAACAACTTCTGGCTCGTGGGGAATCGGTTCTTCGCCGGCTCGAGTGGCGGTGTGCGGTTCGTCGGCGGCCTCCGCGGCCTTGTGACGGGCAACCTGTTCGACTATTGCGCGTCGGCCTCTCACGTCATCAATACGCCCACATATGCGAACCTGGACCACTCCGCTGCCGCGCTCTACCTGGACGCTGCGACCACCGGGTTCGCCGTGACCGGCAACACGTTCTCGAAGAACTTCATCGGCCTCGGCGGGAACGGGGCATACGGCAACACCGTATCCGGCAACCAGTTCATCGGCGGTATCGACGACGCTGTCCGCCTGAATGCCTGTTCGCGCATGACGCTCGACGGCAACACCTTCGAGCCGTTCACCGACGAGTGGACGAGCGGGAGAGCGGCGGTGCGTTCGCTCGGGACGTGCGCGAACCTGCTGGTCGCGAACAGCGTCATCAAGGGCAACGCGAACCGCGCCTACGGCGTCCTGTTCTCGGCGACGACAACCAAGAGCATCATCGACAACCTCACCTGCGACACGGTGGCGACACCGGCGACGGCTGCCGACCCCTCTAACAGCGTCGGAACGGTCGTGAGCTAGTGGCGACGCTGCTGCCTGCTGGGCTTCCCGCTGAGATCGAGAATCGCGACTTCGACGTGCTGCTCTCTGCCGAGGTGCCAGTCGCCACGTTCGACTTCGACGTGCTGCTCTCTGCCGAGGTGCCAGTCGCCACGTTCGACTTCGACGTGCTGCTTTCCTATACGCAAACCCTCATGACCTATAACAGCCCGTCTAGGCAGGTCATCGGTAGTCTGGACATCTACTTTGATGGTATCGGCAACCCGCCTGTGCATATTGACAACAGTGATTACCTAATTGACATGGAAGTCACTGAAGAACTTGGCGCAGATGGTGCAAACCCACTTGGGTCTATCTCTGCTAATGAACTTACCTTTACACTGGCAAACTTCAACAACTTGTTTAGTCCTGCAAACGTTGCTAGCGCATACTATGGTAAGATCAAACTTGACGTTCCTGTAAAGGCTTACCTGACACTGGGACAGTCTGGCGCGACTCCTGTTTTGATGGGCACTTTTTATGTCTCAGAGTGGGACGCGCGGCTAGGTGACGCAGTGGCGAGTGTAACATGTGTAGATGCTATGCAGGCGCTTCTGCGCATGCCCATACCTAACCTTGACATGCAAGTAGCAACTACTTACTCAGCGTTCCTTGACTACATCCTAACTGGGTACGGTCTTGCTGCCACAGTAGATAGCACGCTTACATCAGTACTACCGTACGGCGCTTTTAGCGTTGATACTACACGAGAGTTGCTTCGCGACGCTACATCAGCAGCAATGGCTAGCCTGGTTGTAGATAGAAGCGGTCAATTTGTAGCTAAGCGTTTTATAGCATCAACGCCAGCTGCTACGCTCACTGATGACAATCAATTGATTTCAATCAATGTACTGCAATCAATAGCGAGAACGTACGATGGTGTAGGTATCAAGTATTACCTGCCACAACCGTCTGATGATATGCATGTGCTGATTGTTGAGAATCTTGCTATCCCAGGCGGCACTGCGACACATAACCCGATCCGGTATATAGACCCAGTGTTTAACATCACAGCAGTCACACTAGATGGAAAGCTTGATGCACATCTGGATAGCTATAGTTCAACAAATCTCGGCCTAGCAATAACTACAACGTCTTCTGTTGCAGGTAGAGTACGGCTTACTGTTACCGGTAAGAGCATTGTCTTTGTTGCGCAAGAGTTGCTGGATACTGTTGGCAAAATATTGTCAGTAGATAACCAGTATATTCAGAGTACTGAATACGCCGCTAGCTACAAGGCATTGCTTGATAACTATGTGTCTATTGAGAATCCGACACTGGATCTAACTATCCGCGGTAACCCTGAGATTGTTGTTGGTGATACTGTTGTAGTTCAGTCTGACAGATACGCTATAGACTACACTGGTATCGTGAAGCGTGCGGTCTATAGGTATGACGGTGGATTGTCGTGTAACATGACGCTGCTGAATGCTGGGGTGTATGCCTGATGGCAATACTAGAAGATGTGCTGCCGGCATATACAAGCTGGACAGTGGTTAACGGAACGATGAGCGCAAGCCTCCTGCATCTCAATGCAGGGGGCTATGCGCATTGTACGCTTACAACTGCCGACTTGCCGGATATACCAAGTTCATTCCAGATCTTCGCTAGACTCAATAGGGATGTGGCTTGGAAGACTGCTCTAATTGGCGCGCTACTGGAAATTACCTATGTCAGTACCGACATCGCACACACTAGGGTACCATTCAGCTATGCGTCTATTGATGCTGGCGTCTATGTCGTTGAGAATACTGTGATAGTACCTTCAGCAGAATATACCTCAATGAAGTTTACTATCTACAACAACTCGGCAAGTGCTGTAGATCTTACTATGTGGGAATTGCGCCCATACACAGTACCAGCGACTGTGCAAGATCTTGAACTTGTTAAGCAAGAGACAATCGCTGAGGCCGCTCTTAACGCAGAGGCTGAGGCGGCTGCCGCGGCAGCAGCCGCAAAGACTGAGGCTATTACCGAGTCTGTCGCAACAGCTATTGCTGCAGCTGGTGAATATACAGATGATGCTATCGTTGCTGCAGATATTACTACTGACCAGCTAGTCGCTGGAACAGCTCTTATTGGCGATGCATTGATAGCTGAGTTGAGCGCAGGTAAGCTTACCGCAGGCACTGTCGATGTAGATTCAGATATATCAATAGCAGGTGGCGGTACTGTAATAGATAGTACTGGTGTTCTTGTGTCACGCGGTAACTTTAGACTGGATGATGATGGTCTAGAGATTATCCTACGTGATTCTGACAACCTGCTGATGGATCATAGCGCTGAACTACTTCCAGTAGATTTCGACACGTCTCTTGGTACCAATACGTATCTGGCACTACCGCAAGGTAACGATCTTAGTTGGGTACCTACTAGCTGGTCTGCTTGCCGAGTAATTGCTACGCCTGAGGGTGACTCATTCCCATACGCGTTGTTTGGTCTTCAGGCGCTGGGTATTTCGCCAAGTACCATTAACAAGTGGATACACCACGCTAGGAGGCTGCAAGGCGCAACTGAGTATACCTTCTCAGGTTACTTCTCTACATACACAAACTCGCCTACTACTGGGCAGTGGCGCTATGTAATGCGGCTAGAGGCTGGTCACTATGATGACACTACACTTGCATGGGTACAGGATGCTGTTTGGGAGACCCTATCGCCATACATTAGCTTGCTGACTGCCAATAGGTTCGTATGGACTCGTATGGCGGTGACCACTAACACCACGATACCAGCTGCGTCTGATATGTTCCGGTGTGTGGTCTACGCCCATAGGTATGACGGCTCAATGGTTGCCGGTGACACATTCATGGGTGACGGCTTCCAGCTTGTCCCGTATGGATACCCAACTGCATACGATCCAGAAGCAACTGTTATGTCCTTCCTCTCAGGTACTAACACAGCTGGTATAAAGACGCATGTGCATACTCCGCTTGTATTCAGTGGATCATCTGCATTAACACCAAACGCATACCTAAGCGTTGATCCTGTCACTAATATTGCGTATGATTCATTCACACAGATAGTTACTATGAATCTTGCATTTACTTGCACTAGCGCAATGACTATGGGTCGCTGGATAGCTATACTGCCATCATCGATACCAGCACCAAATGCAGAAGTACTATTCCCAGCTTTTGTACAGAGAACTACCCCGACAGTGTCGCGTGGAACAGTTGGGGCTGATGGTCTTGTATATCTATATTTTGGCGCTAACCTTGCTGTTGGAGAGCGCGTATTCATGTGCGTGTCATACTGTGTAGCATTCTAGTAGACCGGAGTAACCGAATGGGCGAGATCGCCGCAGAACTTGCAAAGGGTGGCGCGTACGTTGCGTGGTTCATTGTAGTTGTAGAGGCTGGCGTAATAGCCTTTCTATTCAAGGAGCTTATGAAAGCATATAAGGAGGATAGTGACGAGGAGCTAGTCAAGGCGCTTAGTAAAGTTAATGAAACTCAAATACAGCATACCATGACAATGAACAATCTGTTGGACATGTTAAAGTCCATTCAGTCGGTATTTATGAATGGAGGTAAGAAGTGACCCCTGCGGACACATACGAGTTCTTTGAGCACCTCATACTGCTTGTACTACTAGTCGCTGTTGTGCTGTATTTTATACACAGTCTTATCATGTACTTGATAAGACGCCTGAAAAACAAAAAGGATAGCGCTAAGCATGATACTGTGCTGTCAGATGCTCTACTGTCACTTAGGCTAGCTGTGTCACTTCAAGCTGATGCACAGAAGTTCTATGACGAGCTGATTGGGGGTAATAAATGCTAATTGGTACTGCGTATACTGTCCTATTGATTGCAAATGCCATCATCTATACTGCGATGTTTGTAGTATGCGTTGTGGCGCTGTATAGAAACCACCTACAGAAAAGAACTAGAGTATTAATGTGGTGCTCTGCCTTCTATACGCTAGTAGTTGCGCATAACCAGTGGGCTAGAGCAGTTGGAAGAGTGCAGCAGCACGTAGATGGCATAGTGGCGAATCAGTCAAACGCAGAATACGCACTGTTCGCGATGTTCCTTACTACTCTTGGTACTATCGTCCTTCTTTTTGGGATTGAATACTCAGCGCTAAGTGGTATAGTACGCAGTAAGTATCGTCGCCGCGGCGATGATCCGCATAAGGAGAGTGATAAGTAATGTATGTGTATTGGTCTCCATCAACACAGGACTGGAATAAGTATCACAATGTAGTTGGCTTTAATGAAGAGTACTGGATGCGTAAAGTTGTATCAGCGGGTATCCCAGCGGTTTCTTCAGCAGGGCATGTAGTTAAGATGGGCGGCACTGTTTCATATTCGGCGAACGTCAAAGAGGCCAATGCGTGGTTCACCGCTTTGGCTGCATCACACGGTGTTACTGGTGCTGCTATGCTTAACTGGGTTAGGGCTAACTGCCTATACGTCGCCTCACACAGCAACGCGGGCGGCGGCGAGGGCGGGGAGATCTGGTACTATACCGGCAATACAAAGGGTAGGGCACTTGCTGATGCAGTAGCTGCTAGAGTGTTCCCAATTTCTGATGCGCCTGACAGAGGTGTTAAAGCAAGTACTAAGTACGGCGAGCTCAACGGACCTATCACCACGGCTATCATTATTGAGTACTTGTTCCATGATGATGCTTCAGATGCCTTGGAGATGTCTCTTGAGTTCGAGGCATTTGGTCTTGGCACTGCCTATGGCATTCTTGACTACATAGGAACTGCGCCACTGCCCAGGCCTGCGCCTACTACACCGCCACTTACGGCTATTGGCAGTAGACTGCTAAGTAGGTACATGGCAGGCGAAGATGTTAAGCAAATGCAGGTTAGGCTCAATATTCATGGCGCTACGCTAGCCGTAGACGGCAAGTTTGGTGATATGACATACGCGGCTGTCCGCAGGTTCCAGGCTGCTAAGGGCCTAAGTGTAGATGGTATCATCGGCGACAACACGCGGGCTGCTCTTATGAAGGCGCCTGCAGCTAAGGCGATGCCGCTGCTTAAGCTGGCTAGCCCTTACATGAAGGGTGAGTCAGTAAAGACGCTACAGCGTGCGCTACGTGCTAGAGGCTATATCATCGCAGTTGACGGTGTATTTGGTCCAGCCACTAAGTCTGCTGTAGTTAGATGGCAAGGAAGAGCAAGACTTGCTGTGGACGGCATCGTAGGTAAGAATACCTGGGCGTCGCTCGGGTACTAATAAGAGGAGGAAGCATGTTTCTTAAGACTAAGCCTGAGTGGATGTCTGAGCAGCAGTGGAGGACGGCCCGTACAGTTCTTCAGAATGTGCTCGCCATTATGGCAGTTTCCATTGGAGCTACCCTGATTCTCGTACTGCAGGACTATCGGCTGACTCATATCTTTAACTGGAGCATGCTCTGGTTTGAGGGAGCCGTCACCGGTATGATCGCAGTTATTACCTGGTTGATGAACAGAAAGTAACTAATCTTAGTGGAAGAACCTGGCATAGAAATATGCCAGGTTTTTCCTTTTATAGCCGCACTATATCTACGGATGCATGTGGCGCCCGTTACGGGTCCGTTGATGAAACCCTAACTAGTGATCAACAGCAACCCTACGGACCCGTATATAACGCGTTACGCGTCCATAGAAGCATCTATTGATGAGCCTCAACTGTTGTGTGCGATAAACCTCGGAATCTTCTATGGGCATTTACTACTGCGCCCCTTCGGTGTATAATGAATACATGCGATAAACCACTAGCGCACTTTGGAGCTTGATAACAGCATGTTAGATAATAGGTAGTATATATAAGGCTTATTTCTTATTTTATCTAACATCTCAACATCTCAACTTTCTCAACTTTCTCAACTTTCTAAGCGTACTTTTCCCCGGTGCCCACTCTTGTAACACTAGGCAAAGTAAAACCTCGAATGATCTTCCCAGAGCGCTTAGAAAGTTGAGAAAGTTGAGAAAGTTGAGATGTTGAGATGTTAGATAAAGTATCAAGCGGATTGGAGGTGGCGAGGTGGCACGAAAGATGTCGCATGATATGGTTGGCGAGACACAAGTCATGGTCTTTACATCGTTCCTTGGCAATGGCAGGTACCGTGTAGATGTCCGCTGGGATCCAGCTGAGTACGACGCACCTAGTAAGCTGGACTTCAACGTGTGCAATGCAAAGTCACATGACCACGCCGCCCATGTGGGATTCATGAAGGCGGCGCAGGAGCTTGGTGTAGAGTACGACTTCCCAGAAGGCTTGATGTCATGGCGAAGGAAGGTGTAGATATGACGACACCACATTGTGTCTATTGTCTAGAAGAGGTAGACGGCATTGATGAAGAAGGTGTCTGTCCTGAGTGTCGCGAAGAGTTTGATAATCGTGACGCACTTAATGAACAAGAACTAGCGGGCAGCATGGAATATGAGGTGACAGACGCATGGACGAGGTAACGAAGACTGCACTAGACCTTGTAGTTAAGTCGCTGATGGCGATTTCCAACGAGCTCAAGGACATAAGCAATGAACGCGAGGTGGAGCATAGCAACATCCAAGCACTTGATGCAAACGTGATGGTGCTGGGTCAACTAGTTAAGCACTTCTAGGAGCTGCTTGGTAGAAGCATCACAGAGCCCCTACACAGAAGAAGGAAACTATCCGTAGAAGAAGGGGGTGTACGGAGAGAAGCCTGTGTGATATAATGGAATTACAGCAAGGGAATTGCCGAGGGTCAAAAATGAGCCCGGCACTAGTCGAGTAGAAAGGATTCAAAATGGCGCGCACTATTGAAGTCGAAGTTGAGGTGCCCAAGGGTCTTAAGGGCGGGGACGTGTTCAAGATCGAAGTCGAGATCCCCAAGGCTGAGAAGAAGCCGCGCGGCCAGCTCGCGGGTATCGCCCTCGAGGACATGACCGATGAGCAGCTCAAGCGTGAGCTGATCAACGCTAACTCGGTGCTCTACAAGGCTGAGCAGCGCGGTGCCGCTGAGGCGACCATCGCTGCGAACCGTGCTCGTGTTGAGGCTGCCAAGGCTGAGAAGGCCCGCCGCGCCCCGGTTGCGGCTGTTGAGGCTGCGCCGGAACTCGAGAGCGCTCTCGAGGGTGCCGAGCTCTAAGGAGCTTGACCGGTGTGTAGGTGCAACGGGTAATTCTTACCGTTGATTAAAGCGGAAGCCGCGCCTACAACATCGGGTATTGACTGTGACCCAGCGGCATGCGTCCTAACTCTTGTTGAATTGGCGACTGCCTAATGCGCGGCGCGGACCGGTTTGCCTGCGGGACTAATCTGCCGCTGGGTCACACTCAATACTT
>Ga0265295_1009866_pt1 | contig 10071 bp, 5 predicted proteins | sample Munlansysbiofilm_FD_192503 | JGI IMG/M metagenome (GOLD analysis project Ga0265295, IMG submission 192503) | Leachate microbial communities from a municipal landfill in Southern Ontario, Canada - Methane capture system biofilm | ecosystem: Engineered > Solid waste > Landfill > Unclassified ...
GTCTTCCCGGCGTCGATGTGCGCGGAAATACCGATATTGCGATAGCGCTCGATGGGGGTTTTGCGGGCCATGATGTGTTTCCTGGTGATTGACCGGCTGGATTACCAGCGAAAGTGGCTGAAGGCCTTGTTGGCTTCGGCCATCTTGTGGGTGTCTTCGCGTTTTTTCATGGCGCCGCCGCGGCCTTCGGCGGCATCCATCAGTTCGCCCGCCAGACGCAGGTCCATCGACTTTTCGCCGCGCTTTTTCGCAGCTTCGCGCAGCCAGCGCATGGCCAGGGCCAGGCGGCGCACGGGGCGCACTTCGACCGGCACCTGGTAGTTGGCACCGCCCACGCGGCGGGATTTGACTTCGACCACCGGCTTGATGTTGTTGATGGCGGTGTTGAAGACTTCGATGGGTTCCTTGCCCGTTTTGGCCTGGATCTGGTCCAAGGCGCCGTACACGATGCGTTCCGCCACGGCTTTCTTGCCGGACAGCATGACGACGTTCATGAACTTGGCCAGCTCGACACTGCCAAATTTGGGATCGGGGAGGATTTCACGTTTCGGTACTTCGCGACGACGAGGCATTTTTGTTTCCTTGTGACGATTCAGTTGAGCCGCCTGCGCGGCCACGGCTTCCATCCGGAGAGCCACTTACGTGCCACAGCCATGGCTGCGGCTGCACGGCCGATCAGAAGCGATCGGATGACTGCTGGAAAAGCGATGAGTTATTTCTTGGGGCGCTTGGCACCGTATTTGGAACGGGCCTGTTTGCGGTCCTTGACGCCCTGCAGGTCCAGGGAGCCGCGAACAATGTGGTAGCGCACACCGGGCAAGTCCTTGACACGGCCGCCACGCACCAGAACGACCGAGTGTTCCTGGAGATTGTGGCCTTCGCCGCCGATGTAGGAGATGACCTCGTAGCCGTTGGTCAGGCGCACCTTGGCGACCTTACGCAGGGCGGAGTTCGGCTTTTTAGGGGTGGTGGTGTAGACACGGGTGCAGACGCCGCGACGCTGGGGGCAGTTTTCCAGCGCCGGGCTCTTGCTGCTCTCGCGACTGACTTGGCGCGGTTTGCGCAGCAGTTGAGCAATGGTAGGCATGACCTTTACGCATCCTTTGTACTTGCGTACGTTTTACGTCGATATTCAGAGTGCCCGGACATGCCTGGCCGCGCAGAACACGGCGGGGGCATTTTCAGGCGACATGCGCAAAATCCGCCTGAAACGAATGACGTAAAGAGCGGGTCTTGCACAGGGAATGCTCATCAGGGCCGCACGGCCGCTGATGTCGCTGGAAACCCGGCACAAGACAAGCGGCGCATACCGCAATCAGATGCCATTAACCCAGCAAGCCAGGAAGTGTAGCATGATTCTTTCGTGTGAAGCAAAGCTGCCCTTTTACGGACTCGCACACCAGAATCCACACCCTATCCGGATTTCGAACCTTTCCGTACTATCATGGACGTTTGTGCCCGTTTCCTGCTCATCATGAACATCCTCGTCCTGCACGGCATCAACCTGAACCTGTTCGGCCAACGCGATCCGGCGCAATACGGCTCGATCACCCTGGCGGAAATCGACGCGCGCCTGCAGGCGCTGGGCCGGGAACTGGGGGTCGATCTCAGCTGCTTCCAGACCAATCACGAAGGGGACATGGTCGAGCGCATCCACCGCGCCCACACCGACGGCACCGATGCGGTGCTGATCAACGCAGGCGCCTGGACGCACTACAGCTACGGCATCCGCGACGCCATCGCCATCCTGCGGATTCCCGTCGTCGAGGTCCACATGTCCAATATCCACGCGCGCGAGGCCTTTCGCCACGAATCGGTGCTGGCCCCCATCGTACGCGGCCAGATCTGCGGCTTCGGTGCCGACAGCTATCTGCTGGGCCTGCGGGCCGCCGTCGGGCTGATCACCCCGGGTGTCCAGGGGTGATTGGCCGCCAGCGGCATCACACCAGCGCAAGCTGCTCCAGAACGGGACGCACGTCGGGCAGCACACCGCGCCAGACGCGATAGGATTCCGCTGCCTGGCCCACCAGCATGCCCAGGCCATCGGCCACCTGGGCCGCGCCTCGGTCGCGCGCCTGGCGCATGAATGGGGTGTCCGCACCATAGGCCAGGTCATAGGCCAGACCATCGTCCGCCACGCGATAATCCACGGCGGGCGCTTCCCCTTCGTTCAAGCCAGCCGAAGTCGCATGGATGACCACATCGTATTCCCACCCTCCGGCGGCCTCCAGCGGCCCGGCCTGGATGGGGCCGGCATGCGCCATCGCCTCGGCCAGGGCCTGCGCCCGCGCCGCCGTGCGATTGACCACCAGGACGCTGGCAGGCCGCGCCAGCAGGAGCGGCAGCAGGATGCCACGCGCCGCGCCGCCCGCGCCGATCACCAGCACCCGGCGATCCACCAGTGAAAAGCCCAGCCGGTCCTGGATGTCCCCGACCAGGCCGACGCCATCGGTGTTGTCGCCCAGGATGCCTTCGGGACCGAACGTGAGCGTGTTGACGGCTCCGGCGGCACGCGCGCGATCGGTCAGGGTATCCGCCAGTTCTGCCGCTTCCAGCTTGAACGGCGCCGTCACGTTCATGCCACGCCCGCCCGCCGCGACGAAGGCCTGGACGGTCTCGCGGAACGCGTCCGGCGCCGCCAGAATGGCGTCATAACGCAGATCATGGCCGAACTGACGCGCGAATGCCGTGTGCAGCAGCGGCGACTTTGATTGGGCGATAGGATTGCCGATGACGGCGTAGAGATCAGTCATGACAGGGTCCAGAACAAAAACCCCCGCACTGCCTGAGCGCAGTCCGGGGGCTGAAACACGACGCGGATGGGCGGCCAGGCCGCCCGTCACAGTCAATCCTGCGCCGGCGCCTCGCCATCCGCCGATGCATCGGCATCCAGCCCGGCCTCATCCGAACCCGCGTGGGCCATTTCCGACGGTTCCCCGAACGGATTGGCCAGTTCGCGGGCCGCGGCACGTTCGGCGGCCTCGAAGATTTCCTTGTCGTGGCGCGCAGCATGATAGGACATGCCCGTACCAGCCGGAATCAGGCGACCCACGATGACGTTTTCCTTCAGGCCGCGCAGCTCGTCGCGCTTGCCCATGATGGCAGCCTCGGTGAGCACGCGGGTGGTTTCCTGGAAGGACGCCGCCGAAATGAACGAGTCCGTCGACAGAGACGCCTTGGTGATGCCCAGCAGCACGTTGTCGTACGTGGCCGGAATCTTGCCTTCGGCTTCCATGCGATCGTTTTCGTTCAGCAGTTCGGAACGTTCGACCTGTTCGCCGGTGATGAAACTGGTGTCACCGGAATTGGTGATGTTCACACGGCGCAGCATCTGGCGGACGATCACCTCGATGTGCTTGTCGTTGATCTTCACGCCCTGCAGACGATAGACGTCCTGGACCTCGTTGACGATGTAGGACGCCAGCGGCTCGATGCCCTGCAGGCGCAGGATGTCGTGCGGGTCGGCCGGGCCGTCGACGATCAGCTCGCCCTTGTTGACCACCTGGCCGTCGTGCACCAGCACCTGCTTTTCCTTGGAAATCAGGAATTCGTGGCTGACGCCGTCCATGTCGGTGATCACCAGGCGCTGCTTGCCCTTGGTGTCCTTGCCGAAGGAAACCGTGCCGGTGACTTCGGCCAGCATCCCGGCATCCTTGGGCGAACGGGCCTCGAACAGTTCGGCCACTCGCGGCAGACCGCCGGTGATGTCGCGGGTCTTCTGGGATTCCTGGGGAATCCGGGCCAGGAAGTCACCCACGCCCACGGCCTGGCCGTCGCGCACGGTGATCAGCGCACCCACGGGCAGCGAGATCGCCACCGCATGATCGGTGCCCGCCACCTTGATTTCCTGACCCTGCTCATCGAGCAGCAGGATCTGCGGACGTGCGGCGGAGCCCTTGGTGCTGCGCGTCTTGGGCGTAATCACGACCAATGTAGACAGGCCGGTGATTTCGTCGACCTGGCGCGCCACCGTCACGCCTTCTTCGACATTGGCGAAGCGGATCGTGCCGGTGTATTCGGACACGATGGGGCGCGTCAGCGGATCCCAGGATGCCAGCTTGGCGCCGGCCTTGACCGCATCCCCGTCGCCCACGGCGATGGTCGCGCCGTAGGGAACTTTATGGCGTTCGCGTTCGCGGCGATTGTCGTCATAGATCACGATTTCGCCAGAGCGGGACACGGCAATGCGGTCGCCCTTGGCGTTGGTCAGGTAGCGCAGGCCGATGGCAAAGCCGACCGTGCCGGCAGACTTGGTCTCGATCGAGCTGGCCATGGCCGAACGCGAGGCGGCCCCCCCGATGTGGAACGTCCGCATCGTGAGCTGCGTGCCGGGTTCGCCGATCGACTGGGCCGCGATCACGCCAACGGCCTCGCCCTTGCTGACCAGCGCGCCGCGACCCAGGTCGCGGCCATAGCAGTGGGCGCACAGGCCGTGGCGGGTTTCGCAGGTCAGCGGCGTGCGGATCTTGACTTCGTCCACACCCAGTTCGTCGAGCAGTTCGACCAGGTTTTCATCCAGCAGGGTACCGGCCGGGATCACGGTTTCCTGGGTGTCGGGATTGACGACGTCCGTGGCCGTGACACGGCCCAGCACGCGATCACGCAGCGGTTCGATGACTTCGCCGCCCTCGACCAGGGCCTTCATCACGTAGCCATGGGTCGTGCCGCAATCGTCCTCGGTGATCACCAGGTCCTGGGTCACGTCCACCAGACGGCGGGTCAGATAACCCGAGTTGGCGGTCTTCAGGGCGGTATCGGCCAGACCCTTGCGCGCACCGTGCGTCGAGATGAAGTACTGCAGCACGTTCAGGCCTTCACGGAAGTTCGCCGTGATGGGAGTCTCGATGATGGAGCCGTCGGGCTTGGCCATCAGGCCGCGCATCCCCGCCAGCTGGCGGATCTGGGCGGCGGAACCCCGGGCGCCGGAATCGGCCATCATGTAGATGGAATTGAATGATTCCTGGCGGACTTCCTTGCCATGGCGATCGATGACCGGCTCGGTGGACAGCTGTTCCATCATGGCCTTGCCGACGCGGTCGCCGGCCTTGCCCCAGATGTCCACCACGTTGTTGTAGCGTTCCTGGGCCGTGACCAGACCGGAGGAATACTGCTTGTCGATTTCCTTGACCTCTTGCGCGGCCTGGGACAGGATTTCGTTCTTGACGTCCGGCACGATCATGTCGCCCATGGCGATCGACACCCCGCCGCGCGTGGCCAGGCGAAAGCCCGACTGCATCAGCTTGTCGGCGAAGATCACCGTGGCACGCAGGCCGCAACGGCGGTACGCCATATTGATCAGGCGCGAGATTTCCTTTTTCTTCAGTGCCTTGTTCAGCGCACTGAAGGGCAGGCCCTGGGGCAGGATCTCGGACAGCAGGGCGCGGCCCACCGTGGTCTGGAAGCGGCTGATGACCGCCTTCCATTCGCCGTTCTCGTCCTTGACGTATTCCGGCAGGCGGGTGGTGATGCGCGTCTGAAGTTCGACTTCGTGGTTGTCGTAAGCGCGCTGGACTTCGGCCAGATCGGCCAGGAACATGCCTTCGCCCTTGCCGTTGATCCGTTCACGCGTGGCGTAGTACAGGCCCAGCACGATGTCCTGGGACGGCACGATGGCGGGTTCGCCGTTGGCCGGGAACAGGACGTTGTTGGAGGCCAGCATCAGGGTGCGGGCTTCCAGCTGGGCTTCCAGCGACAGGGGCACGTGCACGGCCATCTGGTCGCCGTCGAAGTCGGCGTTGAAGGCCGCGCAGACCAGCGGATGCAGCTGGATGGCCTTGCCTTCGATCAGTTGCGGCTCGAAGGCCTGGATCCCCAGGCGGTGCAGCGTGGGGGCCCGGTTGAGCATCACCGGATGTTCGCGGATGACTTCTTCCAGGATGTCCCAGACCACCGGTTCCTGGCTTTCGACTAGTTTCTTGGCCGCCTTGATGGTGGTCGCCAGACCCATCATTTCGAGGCGGTTGAAGATGAAGGGCTTGAACAGTTCCAGCGCCATCAGCTTGGGCAGGCCACACTGGTGCAGACGCAGCTGCGGCCCGACCACGATCACGGAACGGCCCGAATAGTCGACGCGCTTGCCCAGCAGGTTCTGGCGGAAGCGGCCGCTCTTGCCCTTGATCATGTCGGCCAGGGATTTCAGCTGGCGCTTGTTGGCACCGGTCATGGCCTTGCCGCGCCGGCCATTGTCCAGCAGCGAATCGACGGCTTCCTGCAGCATGCGCTTTTCGTTGCGCAGGATGATGTCCGGGGCCTTCAGTTCGAGCAGCCGCTTCAAGCGGTTGTTGCGATTGATGACGCGGCGATACAGATCGTTCAGGTCGGACGTGGCAAAGCGCCCGCCGTCCAGCGGCACCAGCGGACGCAGGTCCGGCGGCAGCACCGGCAGCACTTCCATGATCATCCAGTCGGGCTTGATGCCGGATTTCTGGAAGCCTTCCAGGACCTTCAGGCGCTTGGAGATCTTCTTGATCTTGGCATCGGAACCCGTGGCCTTGAGTTCGGCGCGCAGCTTTTCGACCTCGGCATCGATGTCGATGTTGCGCAGCAGTTCGCGCACGGCCTCGGCACCCATCAGGGCATGGAAATCGTCGCCGTATTCCTCGGTCTTGGCCAGGTAATCGTCATCGGACATGATCTGGCCGCGCTTGAGCGGCGTCATGCCCGGTTCGATCACGCACCAGGCCTCGAAATAGAGCACGCGCTCGATGTCGCGCAGCGTCATGTCCAGCACCATGCCCAGGCGCGAGGGCAGGGATTTCAGGAACCAGATGTGCGCAACCGGACTGGCCAGTTCAATGTGGCCCATGCGCTCGCGGCGCACCTTGGCCACGGTGACTTCGACACCGCATTTTTCGCAGATCACACCGCGGTGCTTCAGCCGCTTGTACTTGCCGCACAGGCACTCGTAGTCCTTGATCGGGCCGAAGATCTTGGCGCAGAACAGGCCATCGCGTTCGGGCTTGAAGGTGCGATAGTTGATGGTCTCGGGCTTGCGGACCTCGCCAAAAGACCACGAGCGGATCTTTTCCGGCGAGGCGATCCCGATGCGAATGGCGTCGAACTGCTCGTCCTGGGAGACTTGCTTGAAGAGATCGAGTAGCGCTTTCATTATTTACGCTCCAGATCCATGTCCAGGGACAGGGATCGAATTTCCTTGACCAGCACGTTGAACGATTCGGGCATGCCCGCATCGATCACGTGATCACCCTTGACGATGTTCTCGTAGACCTTGGTCCGGCCGGTGATATCGTCGGATTTCACCGTCAGCATTTCCTGCAGGGTGTAGGCGGCGCCATAGGCTTCCAGGGCCCAGACTTCCATTTCCCCGAAACGCTGGCCACCGAACTGGGCCTTGCCGCCCAGCGGCTGCTGGGTCACCAGCGAATACGGACCCGTGGAACGCGCGTGCATCTTGTCGTCCACCAGATGGTGCAGCTTCAGGAAGTGCATGTAGCCCACCGTCACGGGGCGCTCGAACTGTTCGCCGGTCCGACCATCGGTCAGCCAGGCCTGGGTACGGTCGCTGGTGAGCTTCAGGCGTTCGGCGATTTCGTCCGGGTAGGCGATTTCCAGCATGCGGGTAATGTCTTGCTCGGTTGCGCCGTCGAACACCGGCGTGGCCAGGGGCACCCCACGGCGCAGGTTGTCGGCCAGCGTCAGGATTTCATCGTCGCTCAGCGGGTCAAGCTTGACCGAACCGCCGCAGGCGTTGTAGATGGTTTCCAGGGCCTTGCGCACGGCCTTGGCCTGGGCGCCGCGTTCATCGTCGAGCATATCGGCGATGCGCTGGCCCAGGCCCTTGGCGGCCCAGCCCAGATGGACTTCCAGCACCTGGCCGATGTTCATCCGCGAGGGCACGCCCAGCGGGTTGAGCACGATGTCCACCGGCGTACCGTCGGCCATGTGGGGCATGTCCTCGACCGGTGTGATGCGCGAGACCACCCCCTTGTTGCCGTGGCGGCCGGCCATCTTGTCGCCTGGCTGCAAACGGCGCTTGACGGCCAGGTAGACCTTGATCATCTTCAGCACGCCCGGGGGCAGTTCGTCCCCCTGGGTGAGCTTCTTGCGCTTTTCTTCGAAAGCCAGATCGAACTGGTGGCGCTTCTGTTCCAGGGCATCCTTGACCTGTTCCAGGGCAACGGCGGCATCTTCATCGGCCAGACGGATGTCGAACCACTGCCAACGATCCAGATCGTCCAGGTATTCGGCGGCCAGAACGGTGTTCTTGGCCAGCTTGCGCGGGCCGCCATTGGCGGTCTTGCCGATCAGGGTCTTGCGCAGGCGGTCGAAAGCGTCATTTTCGACGATGCGCAGCTGGTCGTTCAGGTCCTGGCGATAGCGGCGCAGTTCGTCGTCGATGATGGACTGGGCGCGCCGGTCGCGCTCGATGCCTTCGCGCGTGAAGACCTGCACGTCGATGACGGTGCCGACCATGCCGGATGGCACGCGCAACGACGTGTCCTTGACGTCGGAGGCCTTTTCGCCAAAGATTGCACGCAGCAGTTTTTCTTCTGGCGTCAGCTGGGTCTCGCCCTTGGGGGTGACCTTGCCGACCAGCACGTCGTCGGCGCGGACTTCGGCGCCGATGTACACGATCCCGGAATCATCCAGCCGGTTGAGCTGGACTTCGGCCAGGTTGGAAATATCGCGTGTGATTTCCTCGGGCCCAAGCTTGGTGTCGCGGGCCACCACGGTCAGTTCTTCGATGTGGATCGAAGTGTAGCGGTCGTCGGAGACGACACGCTCGGAAATCAGCACCGAATCCTCGAAGTTATAGCCGTTCCAGGGCATGAACGCGATCAGCATGTTCTGCCCCAGGGCCAGTTCGCCCAGGTCGCTGGACGCGCCGTCGGCCAGTACATCGCCCCGCGCCACCAGATCGCCACGCGACACGATGGGCCGCTGATTGATGTTGGTGTTCTGGTTGGAGCGGGTGTATTTTTTCAGGTTGTAGATGTCCACGCCGACTTCGCCGGCGACATTTTCATCATCGTTGACGCGGATCACGATGCGCTCGGCATCGACGAAATCCACGACCCCGCCGCGCACGGCCTGCACGGTCGTGCCCGAGTCCACCGCCACGGTGCGTTCGATGCCGGTGCCGACCAGCGGTTTTTCGGGCCGCAGGCAGGGCACGGCTTGGCGCTGCATGTTGGCGCCCATCAGCGCCCGGTTGGCGTCATCGTGTTCCAGGAACGGAATCAGCGAGGCTGCGACCGATACGATCTGCGACGGCGCGACGTCCATGTAATGCACGTTGGCCGGGGCCGTGAGCATGGTTTCACCGGCCTCGCGGCAGGCGACCAGGTCATCGGCGAAACGACCGTCTTCGTCCAGCACCGCGTTGGCCTGGGCGATGACGTACTTGCTTTCCTCGATGGCCGACAGGTATTCGATCTGATCGGAGACCTTGCCGTCGATGATCTTGCGATAGGGCGTTTCGAGAAAGCCGTATTCGTTCAGGCGCGCGTACAGGGCCAGGGAATTGATGAGGCCGATGTTCGGGCCTTCGGGCGTCTCGATCGGGCACACGCGACCATAGTGCGTCGGATGCACGTCCCGCACTTCGAAGCCGGCGCGTTCACGCGTCAGGCCGCCCGGCCCCAGGGCCGACACGCGCCGCTTGTGCGTGATTTCCGACAGCGGGTTGGTCTGGTCCATGAACTGGGACAGCTGGCTGGAACCGAAGAATTCCTTGATCGCGGCCGAAATCGGCTTGGAATTGATCAGGTCATGCGGCATCAGGTTTTCGGTTTCGGCCTGACCCAGGCGTTCCTTGACGGCGCGCTCGACGCGCACCAGGCCGGCGCGGAACTGGTTTTCGGCCAGTTCACCCACGCAGCGCACGCGGCGATTGCCCAGGTGATCGATATCGTCGATCTGACCACGGCCATTGCGCAGTTCCACCAACAGCTTGATGGTATCGAGGATGTCCTCGTCGGTCAGGGTCAGCGGGCCCGCGCTGTCGGCATCCCGACCCAGGCGGCTGTTGACCTTCATCCGGCCGACACGCGACAGGTCGTAGGTTTCCTCGGAATAGAACAGGCGCTGGAACAGGGCTTCGACGGCTTC
>Ga0265295_1009868_pt1 | contig 10070 bp, 9 predicted proteins | sample Munlansysbiofilm_FD_192503 | JGI IMG/M metagenome (GOLD analysis project Ga0265295, IMG submission 192503) | Leachate microbial communities from a municipal landfill in Southern Ontario, Canada - Methane capture system biofilm | ecosystem: Engineered > Solid waste > Landfill > Unclassified ...
GTAATCCCTAAAAACAGGGATTTTATGAGTGTAATTTTACTGAAAATATGATTTTACATAGCTTATTTTAGAGTGTTTTTGAAAGGTTGTTGCTTGAGAACGGAAATGAAGTTATTTCACAGTCTCTATGCCAAACAACGCCACCTTTTTTATCGCCACTTTCACTGCTTGCCGTGATTGTTCTTTGGACTGCTTTATTGACTGCATAGTACTGATGATAAGCGGCTAATTTTTTAACCGTTTCAATCGTTACGATGCCGTTTCTATCTTCCTTTTTAGATTTTTCAAAAACGATAAAACTTCGTACCAAATCAAGCAAGACAAGCGGACTTAACATCCCATTTATAAGTGTTTCTATCTGAGGTATGAGCCTTGAAGCTTCGCTTTCCCCATCACTTGTTTTCCATGCCATATAACGACTCAGTCCTGCTGAAATAGTTCCAGCTTTTGCCTCGATACCGTCGTTTATGACACAAAAAGCATTGTAAGTAAAAAGTGACGGGATGAGTGATTTATACGTGCCGATTTGATTGTGGGCTGATTGTATCGTGGCGTTTTCATCCACTGCATTTTTAAGTTCAATCACCACCAAAGGTAAGCCATTGACAAATAAAATGATATCGGGTCGTTTGTTATGCCCATTTTCTATGATGGTAAACTGATTTGCCGCGACGAAGTCATTGTTACTTACATCATCAAAATCTACAAGATGCACTATCTCACCACGAGTGATACCGTCTCTTTGCAGATCAACTTTTACCCCCTCTACTAAGAGTTTATGAAAGGCTTCATTGTCGCTTAAGAGTTCGCTTGATTTGATTCGCTCAATCTGTTTTATAGCATCTTCTATAGCACTCTGCGGCAAAGATGGATTGATTTTTTCCATGGCATGTAGGAGTCTATCTTTGAGCAATACCTCTTCATGGTTTCGTTCCAGTTCTGGAGCATAGATGTAGTTATAACCAAGTCTAGCCAAAAGCTCTATTGCAAAAAGTTCTATTTCATTTTCTGTAATTTTATTCATCATCTTTTCCCATCTCAAGTAATAACTTATCAAAATCACTCATAAACAATCTATCTTGAACAACTCTATATTTTTCATATTCTGCTTCAGCTTTAATTTTTGCTTCTAGTGCCGAAACTTTGCCATTATCTAAAAGTATTGGGTAGTCTGACAATGCCAAAAATTTATCTAAAAACACAATCCAATCTTTCATATTCATCACAATCCCCTGCGATGCTCTGATCTCTGCTAACTCCAAATATGCTACAACAATTCTATCTAGCTTTTTGATGTGCTCTTCATTTAGATAATTTTTTGCAATTGTCACATCTGATTTTAATATTTTTCCATCAGGTGCATTTTTCCAAGTTTTAAGTCCCATATAAATTTTCTCGGCATCTGCTTCACTATAAATAATCTCAGCTGCTGTTTTACCGCATATTGCCCAGTGCATTTTATTTTGCACCGATGAATAAAACTCTTTTGTAATATCTGCATTTTTATCATAATCGGCACTCAAAGCATATATATCTGTAATCTTTTGATAAAATCTTCTCTCACTAGCTCGTATCTCTCTAATTCGTTCTAACTGTTCATCAAAGTAATCTTTACCAAAATGTTTAATTTGTTTGAGCCTTTCATCATCCATAGCAAAACCTTTGATGATATACTCTTCTAATATCGCAGTTGCCCATTTTCTAAACTCTATGGCTCTATGAGAATTTACTCTATATCCTACAGCGACTATAGCTTTTAGATTATAATATTTACTCAATCGTTTTACTTCTCTTGAACCTTCTTTTTGAACTTGTAAGAATTCCTTACAAGTTGCACTTTCATCTTGTTCTTGCTCATTGTAGATGTTTTTTAAATGCAAAGTGATATTTTGTGGTGTAGTTTCAAAGAGTTCTGCCATCTTTTTTTGAGTTAGCCATAAAGTTTCATCTTGGAAAAGTACATCAATATTTACTTTTGAATTATCTATTTTAAAGATTACAAAATTTGAAAACTCTTGTGCTGTTGTTTGTAGTTGTTTATCCATTTTTTATTCCTTAATTTCCCAATATCCGGATTTCAGACTTCCAACTCGACTTATGATATTTTCATCTTTTAGCTTTTTAATTACTTTTTTTATACCTGATTCACTCATAGAGAGTTTTTCCATCAGTTCATGAATAGTGATGTGGCTATTTTCTTTCATAAATGCCAAAACTTTTTGGTCACTTTTATAGTTACTTTTTTGGTCACTTTTTAAAGTGTTTTGGATAGATTTTAAAATCATCTCAAGCATAAACTCTGTAAAAGGAGTGCTTTCTCCCAGTGCCGTTGCATCTTCTATAGCTTTATAATAATCTTCTTGATGGTCTCTTACGATGCTTTCAGTCGGCAAAAGGGAAAAAATAGGATTCAAACTATTTAAAATCACACTTTGCCAAAGTCGCCCAATTCGACCGTTTCCATCTGAAAATGGATGTATAAACTCAAATTCATAGTGAAATATACAAGATTTTAAAAGCATATGTTCATCACTATTTTTTAGCCATAAAAAAAGATTTATCATAAGTTCATTTACTATATTTGCTTGAGGTGCTATATGCTCACCCACTTTTACATTTACACTTCTAAAACTTCCAGCGGTTGTAAGTATCTCACCCATCAAAATTTTATGAGCTAGTAGTAAATCATCTAATTCATCGTATCTATAGCTATCTAGCTTTTCATAGGCTTTTATAGCTCCCCCTACTTCTGCAAGTTCTTTAACACTACCTAAAACTCTCTTCCCATCCAAAATAGCCGTGATTTTTTCCTCACCTAAAAAATTTCCCTCTATTTCTAAAGTACCTGCTAATGTTTTGATACGGTTCTTTTTTCGTAGCATCGGATTTACTTTTTGAGCATCAATAAATTGAAGTTTTGTGAGTTCTTCACTTATTTGAGTGGAAAGTTTTAGTATTTTTGAGGTTATTTTGTATGGTGGGGTGTAGTTATTCATCATCTTTTCCCATCTTTTTGAACTGTTTCCATTTTGGAAATAGTTGAACTATCAAGTTCTCCATCTGCTAAAATGTTTTTGATATGCTTACTTATCGCTGGAACATTTACATCAAAAAGCAATGCCATTTGCTTTTGAGAGAGCCACACCGTCTCGTTTTCAAGCGATACATCAAGCGTGACCTCTCCGTTTATGTCTTCATAGATGATGATTTGGTTGTTTGGTTCGGTTGTCATTTTAGGCTACCTTTTGAACTGTTGCAAAATTTGCGACAGTTGGATTTTTGTTTGCTGATGGTTGGTGGAGTTGGAACTAGTAAGTTAATAATGAATTTGAAAATGTAGCCCGAACTCGCTACATTATAAGTAAACACCTTTTTAATCAAAGCATTTACTAAAACATTTGTGTGTGAAGTCAGTTTGTTCGGAATGATTTGAAAAAACATTTTATCATACATCAACTATAAACCTCCTGACTTTTTTTCATTTCTATCTCTTCAGCCAAGTTAAAATCTTGCCATTTAATAAACCAATATTTTTGTTTATCTGAAAAAGTGATTATTTTATTTTGAATAGCTGAATCTGTTATGCCATTTAAAAATAAAAATCTATTTTTATCCGAAGGATTAATATATGGGCAAGTCATTAAATCCATTAACAATAATGTTAATTCTGTATTTTTTCTAAGATGGTCTTGATTGCAATTTGTAAATTTATTTTCAATACATTCTAAAAGCTTCATTTTTATGTGATTGTAACGATTAATTTTTTTTATATAATAAAGCAAAGTTACAATTGAAAAATAGTTTAAATTAATTTTACTCTCAGGATCAAAAAAATATTCATTTAAAAATTCAGCATCTAGTCTATAGTCTTTACCTAACTCGTTCAATGTAAGTAATAGATACAATGTTTCATTTTGTGTATATTCTTTTAATTTGTTTTTCTTCAATATTTGAAAGATTTCATCATAGATTTTTTTATAAATTAATTCAACTTGATATTTTTTTAGCACTTTATTAAATGATCTATCATCCTTAATAAATTCTAATAATTTACTAACAAGTGAAACTATTTTAATAGTCGATGTCACTCTAGGAGATACTGAATATATGAAAAATAAGAAATCTAGTAGCTGAATAGTAAAAGAAACAAACATATCAATATACAAATATTGATTATCCGAATTTTCAAGTTTTCCTATAATTTTTAAAAATCTTTTCTCTATTGTTGCTATCGAGTAATTTAAAATATCTTTGTACTCGATGTTTGTTTCTTTGACAATTATTTTAAATCTTGTTATAACACTGTCTGACCTTAAAGAAATAGTCCATTGTTTTTCATCTGCAGTTGCATTTTCTTTTATTTTATAGCTAAATTTTTCATTTATCAAGTCTGTTATTTTTGTTTTTGCAATCGTCAAATCTGTAATAATTGGTTTTACAAATTCAATTGTTTTAGTATCACTTACATACAAATTATATTCTTTCAACTCATGCTTGAAAGTTTCAATTATTTTATCTTTAACTTGTTCATCATCATAAAAAATAAAATAATCATCCACATATCTAAAAATTTCATAATGAGTTTTGTGAAAACACCCTTTTTGTCTAAGCTTATTTTGTGTATTTTTATCAATTTTTTGTAAAATCGATTCAGCAAAAATACGAGAAATTTCCGCACCAATTAAAATGCCGTTTGTTTCTCCATAGTTCATATTTTGCATCAATTTATCAAACTTTCCTGCAAATGTAGCATCTAGTTTTTTATCTAAATTATCTTTTACTATTTCCTTGTTTAGAAGTGCCCATGCAATAGTATGTGTATAAATACTGTCAAAACATTTATTAATATCAAATTTATAAAGTTTATCGAATTTCTTTTCACACCTTTGATATTCATAAGATTCAAAAAATCTGTGGATATTGCTGTATTTTTTATAAGTGAAGAAACTTTTTAAATGTTCTTCTTCTTTGCCGTGCATTTCAATTTTACTGTGAGTAGTTTTCCCTTTTATTTGTTTTTGCAGATAACTATTTATATATCTATTTTTTGCAATTTTAAATGGCTTTCTTATTGAAAATTCACTTTGATTTGAAAAGTACCTTATGCTGTCTTTGTATGTATCATAAAAATCTACAACCATCAACTGATTCAAAGGATGAATTAAAGATAAATTTCTAAAATCATTTTTTTTATGTGCAATTTTAAAAGTAAAAGGGATGTTTCTTTCTCTCTTTTGGAAAAGAGCCCTACTTTTATCTATATTAACATTTAATATAAGTTTTAATATTTCCATAATATCTGGATTTGTGTTATCAAAAATAATTTCACTATCCTGAATTTTTATTTTATTGTTAACTAAAAATCTATAAAAATATCTATTAGAAAAAATTGCTGGTATTTCATACGGCAGAGTATCTGATAAAACAGCTCGTTCTTTTAAATAAGTAATCTTTTGTTTTTTTCTAAATTTATTACTCATATATTTTTCCAGATAGATAATATTTCTTTTAAGTCTTTTTTTGAAAACTTGTAAAACTTTTTCTTTTCAAATCCATTCGCAAAGCTTAAAATCTTTAATTTATGCTTCAATTGATTTAAATCCATAGTAAGTTTAATATATGGTTCCAAGTGTTTATCTATTTTGGAATACAAGTAATCATCAAGCTTTTTTAGAGAATTAGTTTTAAGTAGTTTTTGATTAGAGAAATAACTACCTATTAAAATATCTTTTTTTACGCCCAAAAGCCTAGTATTGCCTGTTAAATACTTTAACCTTTGCAACATCATTTTTCTTGCTTTTTTTTCATCAAATTTACTTGAAAAATTGTAGCTGTTTATCATTGATTGTATTTTTCTTTGATACTTTCTAATTTTTTTATGACTAAGATTGATATTAATTTCATACTCTAATTTTTTAATATGATTAAAATTAATTTGATATCCTAAAAACTCTAGTGTATAACTTTTCATATTGAAAAAATCAATTTCTTCCGTTTTTTTATCATTTAAATTTAGTTTAGTTTTTAAAATACACTGTTTTATCAAACTTAAATAGTCAATACTTTCATACTTGTTATTTGGTGTAAAAATAATGATTATATCATCTACATATCTTGCATAATAAGTTACATTTTGCAAGTTTTTAATATCATGATCAAAATCTCTCATATATAGCTCTGCAAGATAAGCACTTATGCCTATTCCTCTTGGTATCCCTTTATCAAGACCAGTTATAGATTGATACTGTCTTAAAATTTCATTGATAACTTTTTTAGATAATGGACTTAGTATATGATTTCTATTTATAACTTTTTTTAATTCATCATGAGGAATAGACTCATAAAAGCTTTCAATATCTGTTCTTATAATATATTTTGGAAATCCATTATCAAGCATATTTACTACTTGAGATACGATTTCGTTTCTATCAGCTTGTTTTACTTTGAAAGAGTGCTGTATATTTTTTTGAATCTGTTTCAATAAAAAAAATGTTTCAATATTGCTTCTATCAAGTGTGTAAGCTGTCTTACCTTTGATGGTTTTGGTAATCATAGATATTTCATAGTTCTTTTTATTAATTTTTTCTTCTACCTTTAGCAGTACTTCGTTTAATTTATCAAATTTACTTTTTAATAATTCCTCTTTTTTTTGATTAGCATTTTCCTTTTGTGCTTGGGTTATATATGCTTTATCTCTAAAGTTTTGATTGATTTGTTTTATTTCCTGCCCTAAATCTTTTAATTCACTAAATTCTGGAAATCTACCATCTAAATAATCACCTTTTCGGTTTTCGTCATAATAAATTTTTATAAAGTTTTCAACATTAAAAGATTGTTTCATATCTTCACCCTCACTTCCCCACTCAAAAGCTTTGGTAAGAGTGAATCTCGCAAGTTTTCAAGTGTTTGGATTTGCTGCGTATTACTTTCTATTTTTATAAAAAATGACTCTATTTCTTTTTCAAAATCTTGAATTAACTGTTCACTTGGTAATAAAATACTGTGTTCTTGAAATGTTTTTGTGGTGATAGTATCAAATACACTGCCATAAGCCGCAGCTTGAAGTTCTTCTACTGAATGTGCAATTAAAAGATATGTAAAAAAATAACAATTATTGAACTTTGGTAAAACACCATAGTTGGATTGGCTAAATGCCATTGGGTTGGCTAATAAGCAGTATTTTCCAACTGTACCTCTGGCGCTAATTACTGTTGCATATTTTGGTAAAAGTTTTGCTGAACTGTTACTTAATCCTTGATCGGTAATTGTTTTTTCCGTTTTTTGAATAAAGCTCTTATGATGTGCTGAAATATCTCCGCCAGCCAACCATCCTATTGATCCATCCCAATATTCTACTACTGTTGTTTTAGGTGTTCCTCCTCCAACAAGAACAATAGCATCAAAAAGACTTTGTTCTTCCCACTCCTCTTTTGCTTCTTCGATAAACCATTGTCTAAAAAGAGTCCCAGCGAGGGATTCTAGGGTTTGGTTTTGGCGGTGGAGAAGGTCTATCTTATCATCAAGGCTACTTAATACTTCTGCTATTGCTTTTTGTTCTTCAAGGGGTGGAAGTAGTAACTCTAATGTTTTTAAACCCGCAATAGTAAGTGCCTCTTGCGTAGAACCAATTGTAATTTCACGTAATGACTCTTTACCAACAGATGATGCCAACCATTTATATAAAAACAATGGGCTTAAAAGTTCATCATTAATATTTTTAATCCAAGTTAAATTACCATCTTTAAAATAAAATTTTTCATCATTTTGTACTAAATATGGTATGCCAAGCGTTCCTACAGATGTTAATAAAATATCATTTTGTTGTGGAACACCAAATTTTGCCTTAATCTCTTGATATTTTTCATTTGAAATAAATAAATCAGTAGAAATATTTTTTCGATTAAATTTTTCTATCACCTCTTTTGAACGCCAAAAAGGAATTCCAGACGGAACATATTCCGAATAAAAAATCCGTTTACTTGATGTAATCTCTGCCACATCCCCCAACTTACACTCTCTCCAACTACTCATCACCCACCGCCTTTGAAAGTTTGTAGTGTGTGTTTCTTGCACTTCCAAGTTTTACTAAATACTCTTTTTCAACCATGGTTTGTAAAAGCTCTCTTGTTCTGCTCTCTTTGATATTTAGTAGCTTTTCTACTTGTTTTGATTTGATAGTTTGGTTTTCAAAAAGATATTCGATGACTGCTTTTTCTTGCTCTGAACAATCCGACGGTATCCGACGGTTATCCGACGGTTTAACGACGGTATCCGACACTAATCGTTCGTAATCGTCCGAATCCGGCATATATCCGGTGGTATCCGGTACTTTTTCGTCCGTAATCGGTCGCACAAACTCTATATCAAAAAAATCTCCCGACTCTTTTGTTTTTGGCTCTTGTATATTTGCCTCACGACAAAGCTCATTCATACGAGAGAGTCCGCTCCCCCATTGCTCTATGTAGCCTAGCTCTTTAAATACCCTTGCTACCACTTTGTTTCGTATCTCTGAACGACCTGCAATTACTTCATCTATAGTTACACCGTTTGGTAATCCTCCAGGTGATACGATGTTGAGTATATCATCGTAGATGCCCACTTTTATATCTCGCCCAAAGTTGCTGTAGTCTCTGTGAACTATGGCGTTTACAAGAGCTTCTCTAATAGCTGGAATGGGTATCTCATAAGTCTCTGTTCTTTGGAGTCCTAAGATCTCCGCTTTTAGGTGCAGGTGGTTTTTTATAAAAAGCTCTGTCTGCTCTAGCTGAGTAAAGAGATCTTGCGTGTACTCTTTTTTGTCAAGGAAAACTGCCATCGTAGTGCCTTTAAATCTGGCACATTTTATCTCTACATGTTCATAAATCCCTAAAAGTATCAGCAGTCCGTGTGTCGGATAGTAAGTACCTTGTTCTTGTTTGATAAGTTTTAGGCTTAGCAGTTTGGCATGGTCAAGAGTTTTGCCTATTTTACTAAAAGCTTTTTCAAGCGGTGCAAGGTCTAGTGAGTCAAGCTGTGTATTCCAAGCGATTTGCTCATCGAAGCTTTGATGTACTCTTTGTCTCTCAAGCTCTTGTATCATCTCACTACTTGCTTGTCTATTTGTAGCTCCTAGACGAACATACACTCCACCATCTTTCCCATGATGTTTTAGATAATAAGGAAGTAGATTTCCTCTTGAAACCTCGATAACCAAAACGATTTTTCCGTGGATATTGAGTGTGTAAATCTCAGGTAAGATATTTGGATGGCAACTATCTGAGATGATTGAAGCTATACGGTCTTGAAGCTCAAAAATTTCTTGATCATCTATCCCTACTACTTCTCTTTGGTCATTTATACCGACTATTAGCTTCCCACCGCTTGTGTTTGAAAAAGCTACTACTGTTTTGGCTATGGAGTCGTTTTTGGGTAGAGTCTCTTTAAACTCTAAGGTTTTGTTTTCACCCTCTTTTATAAGCTCTTGCAGAGTCATTTTATAGCTTCCATATCTATTTTCGCTAAGTTTGAAAGTATTCTATCGTTTAGTGCTTTTTCTTCGTTCATCTGCTCTACGAGTTCATTTTGAAGTGTAGTAAATCTCTCTTTAAAATCAAACTCATCTTCACTCTCTTCAAGTCCTACATAACGCCCAGGAGTGAGTACATAGTTTAAGTCTCGCACCTCTTGCAGGCTTGCACTTTTACAAAACCCTTTTATGTCTTGATATTGCGAGGCTGAAGCCTCACTTCCGTTTGGAGGTGGGACTTTAGTCCCGCTTGTAGCCAGTTTCCATTCATGGTAAGTTTGGGCGATTTTATTTGTATCATCATCGCTTAACTCTTTTGTTCTTCTGTTTATTAAATGCCCTAAGTTTCTAGCATCTATGAAAAGTATATCTTGAGTCGTTCTGCCTCTTTTCATAAACCATAATGATGCTGGAATTTGAGTATTTAAAAACAATTTTGCAGGTAGATTCACTATACAATCAACCAAATTAGCTTCAATGAGAGCTTTTCTTATATCTCCCTCACCGCTTGTGTTCGATGTGAGGCTTCCTTTTGCTAAAACAAATCCAGCCGTTCCAGTAGGTG
>Ga0265295_1009869_pt1 | contig 10070 bp, 6 predicted proteins | sample Munlansysbiofilm_FD_192503 | JGI IMG/M metagenome (GOLD analysis project Ga0265295, IMG submission 192503) | Leachate microbial communities from a municipal landfill in Southern Ontario, Canada - Methane capture system biofilm | ecosystem: Engineered > Solid waste > Landfill > Unclassified ...
GTTCATAGGGGTCAGCTCGCGTTCGAGCTTCTTTTCCAGAAAACGAAACAGCTCTTCCAGAGTTTCCAGTTGCCGGACGGCTTCCTGCTTGGGCAGGCCGGGCTCGCGAGCGACGTACTCGCCGAGCTTGGCCTCCAGCATGATGACATTGGTATTTTCATCGGGCCCGAAGATGTCCAGAATATATTTCAGACGGTCCCGAAGTTCTTGTATGCGTTTTTCGATATCCATAAGAGTACGCGATTGCCTCGCAGGCTTGGGTTATCAGGCTGCCCCGAAACGGCGAACTGCTTCGTCACTGCAGAAAACCCAGACCCTCGCGTCTGTAAAATACCCTTGCGGGCACACGTACGCTTCGGTCCTGGATTTTCTTTGTTTCTCGCATCTCACCATTTTTGAACAGCCTGAACATTGGTAATTATTCACTATTATACCGGACGAACCGGCCTAGCTTGAGCGCTTAATCAATATCCGGCGCGGAAGTGATCCCGAAGCCGGCTCAAATTCTAGAAAGCCAGAATGCCCTCTGTCTTGCGCTTCAGGAATTCGACATTGGACTTCAAGGCCTCGCCGGAAGCGTTCTGGCCCTGCAGGTTCAGGGAATTCAGAAATTCCACGCCACGAGCCTTGGCCTCGGCCAGGTCCTTGCCCCAGATGATGGCCAGGGCCAGGTTGGGGTCGAAATCCGTAGGGATCTCGTATTCTCGATCCGTAGGGACCTGACTGTGCAGCTTGAGCCAATCCTGCTCCGGCCAGCCGAAGGAGGTTATGCGGCCGACCCAGGGGGAAAACTTGTTGTCCGGGTCCTCGGCGATGATGCGGTATTCGATGCCGACGCCGTTCAAGGTGATGTCCTTCTGGGTGTACCCGAGCGGCGCGCCCAGACCCACCCGGATCTGTTCGGCGATGAGATCCACGTCGCCCTTGCCCTTGATGGCGGCGATGCGGGCCGAAACACCGTTCTCGACCTGGATGCGGGTGTTGACCTCCATCAGGAACGGTTGGCCCGTGGGGCTGACGATCCATTCCCAGGTGCCGACATTGTCGTATCCGGCTTCGCGGGCCATGCGCAGGGAATATTCGGTGATGTCTTCGAGCACCTTTTTGGCGTCGAAGGCGTAGCGCAGGGAGGACGGATCGAACCCGGGCGCGACCTCGATGCGTTTCTGGTGGCCGAGGGACTGCACCGAGCAGTTGCGGGTGCCGAAATGGACGGGATTCTGGCCCGTGCGGTCGGACACGACCTGCACTTCCAGATGGTTGAAGTCGAAGATGCGCTGTTCGATGAGCACGCCTTCATCACGGAACTGGCGCTTGGAGTAGCTCTTGATGCGGCGCAGGACGCTGCGGAATTTGTCCAAATCCTCCACTTCCTCGATGCCCATGCCGCCGCCGCCGGCCGAAGCCTTGACCAGGATGACGGGCTTGCCCACGCCCTGTTCCTTCTGAAAATCGAACAGGGATTTGGCGATGTGCTCGGCTTCGAGATCGTCGGTCACGGGCTTGTCCGATCCAGGCACCGTGGGCACGCCGAGCTTGCGGGCCAGGCGTTTGGTGTTGATCTTGTCGCCGAGCTCGCGGATGACCTGCCAGGAAGGCCCGATGAAAATGAGCTTATGCTCACGCTGGGCCACGCGGCGGGCGAAGCGGTAATCTTCGGCAAAGAAGCCGTATCCGGGATGAATGGCCGTGGCCTTGGCCTCATCCGCCACGGCAAAGAGTTCGTTGGCGTCGAGATATGAACTGACCCGGTACAGGGACTCGTCCCCGCCGAGCTTGCGCGCCAGGACGCAATGCTCGCTGTCCTTGTCCGGCTCGGTGAAAAGCGCCACAAATGCCAGACCCAGCTTGCGGCAGGCCTGCATGATGCGAATGGCGATCTCACCCCGGTTGGCAATGAGAACTTTATGTTTCTTGAATTCGATAGGGTTCTTCATGTTTAAAAGAGCCTTTCCTTGTATGAACTGTTGGGCGTTGAAAAAAAGACGAAACTCCTTCATAAAGCCGGACCCGCTTATATCCATAATCGCATCGGGGCAAGTCCGGCAGGCGGGGCCATCCTTGCTGAAAATGGAAATAAACTCTTCGGAATCCTTGCCAAAACAGAAACAATCCGCAAGAAAGATACAAAATAAGTCTGGTTTCTTTACATTGCGGCCGCCCCGAAGCACGCCGCAAAATTCCAAAAAAACCGGCTTCAGGAAACCGTATACCAGCCTTTGGAGAACTGTCCAGATTCACGGACCGACGCGCTCCCGGCCTAAAAATACAAGGATTACGACAATGACCGATATACAGACCAGAGCCCTAACCGCCACGGAGTGGATCAAAAACAACTGCCCGTCCGCACCCAAAACCGGACTTGTGCTCGGCAGCGGGCTGGGGAGATGGATAAAGCCCGCATGGATTCAAAAAAGCATCCCCTACGCGGACATCCCGGGTTTTCCGGTCTCCACCGTTGAAGGACACGCGGGGGCGCTGCTTGTGGCCGAGATCAAGGGCACCCCGGTCTTCATCTTTTCCGGCCGCTTTCACCACTATGAAGGCTATCGTCCGCAGGAAGTGACTCTGCCCATTGTCTGCCTGGCCCTGCTCGGGGCCGACACCCTGATTCTGACCAATGCAGCCGGGGCACTCAATCCCCTCTTTGCCACCGGCGGGCTCATGCTGCTGACCGACCACATCAACATGACCGGGCACAACCCTCTGACCGGCCCCAATATCGACGTCTGGGGACCGCGCTTCCCCGATATGTCCCAGGTGTATTGCCCCACGTTGCGGGAGCAGGCCATGCAGGCCGGGCTGGCCTGCGGACAACGCCTGGAGCAGGGCGTGTACGTGGCGGTAGCCGGTCCGAGCCTTGAAACTCCGGCCGAGACCCGCATGTATCGCATCATGGGAGCCGACGCCATCGGCATGTCCACGGTGCCCGAAGCCATCACCGCCCATCACATGGGCCTGAAGGTGCTGGGAATGTCCTGTCTGACCAACAAAAACCTGCCGGATTGCATGGCCGAAACATCGCATGCGGAGATCTTACGTCAGGCCAATGCATCCGCCGACGCCCTGGGTTCGCTCCTGTCCGTCCTCATCCCCAACCTGGGAGGCCGCCATGGCTGATCACGCCCATTTGCTCACCGAGATCAGGGACAACATCCACCAAAAAGACCCCATCAAGGCACGCCTAGTGCTGGGATACCTGGAAAACATGGATAAAAACATCCGTGAGCAGGTGCTTGGCGCTTTCCGGGAGGCTGCGCCCGCGTTTGCCGTGCCGGTCCTTTGCAGGTTCATCTCCGAACACCGGGACATGGTCGCGGGCCTGCCGCTGGTCCGGGAAATCCTGGCCGTCAAGATTCTGGCCCAGCCGGAGCTGCTCGCCAAGGCCATAAGCGACCCGCAAACCCCTTGCCGCAGCATGTACATTTCCATGGCCGGAGAGCTGCGTCTGGAAGAAGTGGTCGACAATCTGATCGAAGCCCTGCTCGCGTCCTCTGAAATAAGCGAGATCAACCAGATCCTCGACACCCTGGGAGAAATCGGCGACCCGCAGGCCACCAACGCCGTCAGCGAGTTCCTCTATTCCGGCAACCGAACCCTGATCATCAGCGCCACCAAGGCTCTGGGCAAGCTGGCCACGCCCACCGCCATGCTGCGACTGGCCGAACGCATGGGCACGGACAACCAGCTCGATCTCTTGATCCTCGATATTTTCGCCAAGGTTCAGGACTCCATCTCCCTGGACAAACTCAATGAGGCCATGCGCTCCCACTACGCTCATCTGCGCACCTACGCCAAAAAGACCCTGGTCGGCATCGGCCCCAAGGCCGTGCCCATCCTGACCGAAAATCTGCTCTTCGACGACGCCGACCTGCGCATCCATACATTAAATGTGCTGGGCGACATCGGCGACCCGGCCGCCATCTCGCCTATCCGCAAACTGCTGCACACCCACCCCGCCAACGCCAACGTGCGTTTCGCCGCCTACGAAGCCCTGGGCCTCTTGCCGCTGGACCGGGGGGCTTACGTGCTGACGCAGGGTCTCGGCGATCCGGTGGACCATGTCTGCATCGCGGCGGCCAAGGCCATCGACCGCAATTTCAACGAAATCATGGCCGCCGGAATCAAGAACCTGGCCAGCGAAAGGGAAGAGGATGCCCACCGCATCATAAAGACCGCCATCAACGCCCAGGCCAAAGAGATATTCTTAAGCCTCATGGAAGAGGAACGCTTCCAGCCCATGGCGTTAAGCCACCTTGGCCGGGCCCATCAGGACATCCGCGACTTCTTTTACACCATTCTGAAAGAATATGGCTACTCGGGACTGGCATTGAAGCTCCTGGCCCCGGAAGAAAAAAAGACGGCGGCCCGCAAACGCATCTGCGCCGTGGACGACTCGCGCATGATTTTGAGCATCTACAAATCGACCCTGCACGAACTGGGCTTTGAGCCCGTGCTCTTCGAATTCCCGGCCAGCGCCCTGGAATGGCTGCAATCGAACACCCCGGAGATGGTGCTTACAGACCTGAACATGCCGGACATCACCGGCATCGACCTGACCCGGTCGATCCGCAAATCCTTCTCCAAGAAGGAACTGCCGGTGGTCATGGTCACCACCCAGGACGAAGCCAACGACAACAAGGCCGCCCTGGAAGCCGGGGTCAACGACATCCTGCGCAAACCCTTCACGGCGGAAAGTCTGCAGGCGGTGTTCAAGAAGTTCTTGTAGGAAGTCATGGATTAAGAGGCAACCACCCCGCCCTCCGGGCACCCCTCCTTGGCAGGAGGGGAGTCGGAGCGGCTACTGGCGGATATTGCCGAGCGGCACCGCCTTAAAGAATGAAAGACATGAAACAGGAGGCAACCACCCCGCCCTCCGGGCACCCCTCCTTGGCAGGAGGGGAGTCGGAGCTCAAAGCGCTATCTCATTCTCCCCCTGCCAAGGGGGAGTACCCGCAGGGGGAGGGGGTAGACCCCCTTGACTGGCCCTGCGCCGCCCGAGCGTTCCGGGTTGGGCCGGGCGAGGGTCGCCGACTGTCTGACTGAGCCAGGCATCGTTTGTTGCATCGCTGCCTGGCGCGTCGACCGGATTTTCCGTCCTGCACGCAGCGATTCAATTCTACGAGGCCAGCGAAGGAGTTTCGGCGGCCCTTGCCCGGCCCAACCCGGAACGCGGCCGCACTGGGATGTCTTCAAAGGAAAAAAACACAAGATGGATCCCCGCCTGCGCGGGGATGACGGCTTTATGCAATGACCTATACTTCCGCATCCCGCTTTTTTCGACAACCTGGGCAGCTGTAATTTTCAGACAGGCCACCCCTGCCCCGCACGAGCGGGCCGGGTTGGGCAGCCCTGAGACGTCTTCAATGTGAAAAACATCACCCCAAACCCAGGCGCTTCAACTTCTCCCTGAGCGTCTTGCGGTCGATGCCCAGGATCTCGGCGGCGCGGGTTTTGTTGTCGCCGGTGCGGGCCAGGATCGCGCGGATGTGGTCCGCCTCCACCTCGGCCAGGGTCTTGTCTCCGTGACGGCCACGGCTGATGGAAAAGCGCATGGACTCGGGCAGGTCGGTGATGTCGATGACCGGCCCGTCCCCGATGATGACCAGACGCTGCAACAGGTTCTCCAGTTCCCGGACATTGCCGGGCCAGGCGTACTGGGCCAGGGCGTCCAGAGCCTCGTCGGTCATGCGCGGGGTCTCGCGGTTCATGTCCGCGGCGAATTTGCGCAGGAAATGATTGGCCAGCATGAGGATGTCGTCCCCGCGTTCGGCCAGGGACGGCAGGCGGATCTCCACGACATGGATGCGGTAAAAGAGATCCTCCCGGAAAAGACCCTGCGCCACCAGCCGTTTCAAATCCTTGTGCGTGGCCGCGATGATGCGGGTGTCGACGGTGCGGGTGCGTGACGACCCGACCATGCAAAATTCCTTGCTCTGCATGACCCGGAGCAGCTTGGCCTGCAAGCTCGGGCTGGCGTCTCCGATTTCGTCCAGAAAGATGGTCCCGCCGTTGGCGATCTCGAAAAAACCGGCCCGGCTGTCCTTGGCGCCGGTGAAGGCACCCTTGACGTGGCCGAAGAGTTCGCTCTCAAGCAGGGTGTCGGGAATGGCCGAGCAATTGACCGGCACAAAGGCCGAAGCCCCGCGGTCGCTGTTATAGTGCACGGCGCGGGCCACCACTTCCTTGCCGGTGCCCGATTCCCCGGAAATGAATACATTGGCGCTGGTCTGCGCGGCCTTGCGGATAAGCCCGTAAACGGCCTGCATCTCCGGACAGTTGCCGATGATCCCGAAGGCGCTGAGTTCCTGGCCTCCTGCATGGGCGGCGCGCCTTCTGACCTGTTTTTCAAGAATCCGCCGGACCACGGCCAAAAGCTCCTCGCCGGTGAAAGGCTTGGCCAGGTACTCTCCGGCCCCGTCGCGCATGGCCTCCACGGCCCCGCTGATCGTCGGATAGCCCGTGATCATCATGATCTCGGTGTCTTTGAAATTGTCCCGCACATACTTGATGAGCTCCAGACCGTTCGCCCGAGGCATCTTGTAATCGGTGATGATCAGGTCCACGGGCGTCTCGTCCAGAAAGGCTCCGGCCTCCTCGACGCTGGCGCAGGTGTGGACCACATATCCCGCCCCGGTCAGGTTGCGCGAGATGACTTCAAGGGTGGCGGGGCTGTCGTCCACGGCCAGAATTGTCGTAGCCTTGTCCTGCATGCTTTTTTCGTCCTTATTTGTCGTCGCCGGCCGGATTCATTTCACGCACGCTCCCGCTGCAGGGAAAGGTGATTTCGAAGCGCGTGCCACGGCCCGGTTCGCTCTCCACTTCGATGACCCCTCCATGTGCATGGACGATCCCGTGCACCACCGCAAGGCCAAGACCGGTGCCCTGATCCACGTCCTTGGTCGTGAAGAACGGATTGAAAATCTGCCGCAAAACGTCCGGGGTCATGCCCACTCCGCTGTCGCTGACCAGAAGATAAACGTCATCCTTGAAGGACAGGGTTTCTATGGTCAAGACCCCGCCCCCGGGCATGGCGTGGATGCCGTTGACCACCAGATTGACGATGACCTGCTTCACGTGCTGCGGGTCGGCCATGATCGTCGGCAGACCTTCGGCCAGGTTCATGCGCACCTCGACCTTGCCCCGGGATGCGCTCATCTCGATAAAGTACAGGGAATCACGGATGACCTGATTCAAATCGATCAGGGTTTTCCGCAAAGGCACCTGACGACCGAAGATCATCAGCTTCTTGATGACCTCGCGGCTGTGCAGGGCCGCCTTGATGATGCTGTCCAGATCCTTCATGGCCTGCGCCGGAAGGCCCGGGGTCTGTTCTGCCAACTGCGCGAACCCGAGGATATTGGCCAGGGGCTCGTTCAATTCATGGGCCACTCCGGCCGCGAACTGGCCGATCTTGGCCAGCCGGTCGGCGTGCTGCAATTGGCGTTCGAGATTCCTCTTGGTCGACAGGGCTTCGCGCTTGGCGATGATCCAGCCCACGTGCTTGGCCAGGGCTCCGAGAAGTTCGGATTCTGTAGGCAAAAAGGCATAGGCCGTTCCATCCTCGGCGCTGCCCGACAGGCTGACGCTGAGGTGCCCGCGCTTCACCCTCTGCACCACCACCTCCTGCTCCAGGCGACACGAGGCATCGGGCGTGAACGTTCCGCTGATGATCACCTGCCCGTCGAGCAACAGGCGCACGCCCGTGGACTCGGGATGCTGGAACGAAGGGGGGATGATGGCCAGTATCTCGCGCAGGATGTCCGGCAGCTCGCTGTCCATGTTCGAGACGATGCGATTCATGGCGTGCAGGCAGGACAATTCCTTGTTGAGGGCCTTCAGCCGGCCGTGTTCGTGCAGCAATTCATGCTGGCGCAGCACATGGGCCGTGACATCCTGGCCGACGCAAAGAACGCTGACCAGGCTGTGATGGGAATCGAACAGCGGCTTCATGTTCCAGTCGATATACACCTTGCGCCCGTCCCTGGCCATAAGGGAGCCTTTCATGAACGCCAGCGTCCCGGCCTCGACGATCCCGGCGAAAGTTTCCCGGGACGTGTCCACGCGCTTGGCATCCACGCAAAGCTCAAACCAGTCTTTGCCTGCGATAGAGCCTATCTCGTAGCCGGAAAGCGCCTCGAAGCGCGAATTTCCATGGATGATCCGCCCGCCCTCATCCAGGGTGACGACAATGCCGTGGCTGAGTTCCATGACGGTATTGTAATATTCGGAAAGATTCATAACCACTCCCGTACCTTGAGCCGGTCCACCTGGCAAAGGGCATTCGCCCGGCCCAAAAATTTCGGCGCGGCCCCCCCTAAGAGGCCACGCCGAAAATGATGTCTTATGCAGAGCAAGCCCCTGCAGGCATTGCAAATCAATGACCGCTGATTTTCAGGCCCCATCCTTCGAAGATAAAGAGGATGCCGAAGCCGTACCAGATGGTGTAAACGACATAGAAAACCAGGGAGAAGATGACGATTCCGGCCTTGTCCCTGATCTGCTCGGGTACCACGTTGTAGTAGTTATAGGCAGTCTCCACGACCTTGGAATTGATGTTGTAGGCGACCTTGGCCGCGGCGAACGCTTTCTGATTCGTCAACCCCTTGTCTAAACCGGCCAGGATCGTGTTCCAATTGTAGAGTGCCTGACGGTCATCCTTGGATTCCAGGACGGGATACTTGGCCTTCAAGGCGGCGCCATCGTTATGGTACATCTTATCCGCGTCTTCAAGGCTGGCGCTGAGGATGGCAAAGTAGTCGCCACTCACGGTCAATTCCTTGCCCTGGGCGAATGCCGTGGCCCCTGCGGCGGTGATCAGTGCAACACTGTCGGCAGCCTGTGTCTCGCTTTCCATCTTCATGGTCACGTTGATCTGGGTGCCGGACACGGTCTTGGCTTCTTCCTTCAGATTATCCACATAGTATGCAGAACCCTTGGAGATGGAATTGTACAGGTTGTCCAGATAGCCCATGGCGTTGTGCCCGTCGAAAATGGGCTGGAACATGGTGATAAGGACTATGAAGAAGGTTACGATCAGGACAAGTCCCCCGGTGAATTCCTTTTTGTTATGAATCATAAGATTAGTCCTCGTACTTCAGTGTCTTGATATTCTTGAAAAATGCTCCGAATACCCAGATGCCGAACAGGGAGATGACGATGAAGAACAGGTACATGCCCACCGTGTCCATGACCGAGGTGAAACCGGCCAGGGACTCGGGCAGATAACCCATGGCGACCATCTTCTTGGGCAGGGCGAAGAACCGGTTGACGAAACCGGCCATGACCGAAAGGGCGAAGAAGCCGCGAATGGTGATGCCGGGTACGACCTTGGTCACCAACGCGCCGACCTGGATGCCGATCAGGGAACCGAGCAGCATGCCCATGGCCAGGGTGTAGAAGATGAAGCCGTAGATGGCGTACTGGGTAATGGCGCCGTAACCGGCCGTGAACACGATCTGGAAGATGTCCGTGCCGACGGTGGTGAGCGAAGAGACGCCCAGGATGTAGACAAAGATGGGGAAGGTCAGGAAGCCGCCGCCAACGCCCATGATACCGGCGGCCATGCCGACCAGCACGCCCGAGAGGACCAGAAAGATCCAGGAGATCTTGCGCCCGCCGGGAATGAGGCCCTGGTCGAAAGAGACCATGGGCGGCAAATTGACGGACTGCAGTTTCTTGGCGATGCTGGTCATGCCGGTGCCTTCGCTGGTGTCATGCGCGCCGCCCGACTGACCGGCCTTCTTGGCGCTCCAGTAGTCGTACATGCCGTAAAAACCCAGGAAGCCGAGCATGACCGTGTACACGGTGGTAATGAAGGCGTCGCTCAAAACCGGATTGATATTGTAGAGCGCACGGTTGATGCCTGCGCCCACTGTCGTGCCGATGATGGCGCCGATGAGAAAGACGAAAGCCAGGGGCACGGACACGTTGCCCATCTTGCGATGCAGGACGCTGCCCATAATGGCCTTGGCGAAGATATGAAAGAGGTCCGTGCCGACGGCCAGGATGCCCTTGACGCCCGCGCTCATGAGCGCCGGGGCGATGATGAAGCCACCGCCCGCGCCGAT
>Ga0265295_1009873_pt1 | contig 10067 bp, 7 predicted proteins | sample Munlansysbiofilm_FD_192503 | JGI IMG/M metagenome (GOLD analysis project Ga0265295, IMG submission 192503) | Leachate microbial communities from a municipal landfill in Southern Ontario, Canada - Methane capture system biofilm | ecosystem: Engineered > Solid waste > Landfill > Unclassified ...
ATATATTCGCCTCGATAATTTTATGCATATTAAAATCACGAAGCTTTAAGTATTTAATCGCCAATTGGGTTAATTCTTCAATACTCATATCTTTATCAAAACTATCGTGATTTGCTTTTTGATAATACTTGATGCTATCTAATAATGCATCTTTTGGAATAAGTCCAACGACTTCAGAGGATGTGACGTCAACATGAAATCTTTTTGCTTCCATTTGAACTAATTCAAAAATGCGGTATATCGAATTTTTCTCATAATCTAAGATATTCATTGTGACTTGTACATGATTTCTTTCTTTTAAAAAGGCTGGTCCCGCTTGGACATATTGAAAACCGCCTGATGATCCACGAATATACTTTGCAATCTGACGTGCTGTTTTTTCGTTATCTGTATCTAAATCAATATTAAATGCGATTAATGGCATTCTTGCTCCAATAGCAGCAACCCCAAACGTTGGATGCATTGAGGGTGTTCCAAAATCCGGATGCCATTCATCTTCTTTTATTTTATCTTTCATGCCTTCAAATTCACCTTTTCGAATGTCTGGGAGTAAGATGCGATTTGGTTTTTGTGCAGCCATTGCATATAAGAAAACGGGTATATTGAATTTCTGAAACACAAGTTCTCCAAATTTTTTAGCATATAAAATGCAATCGTCCATCGTGACATGTTGAATGGGTATGAAAGGACATACATCTACAGCACCCATTCTTGGATGCTCACCTTGATGGTGATTAAGATCAATTTCTAAAAGTGCATTTTCATAAAATTTAAGCAAAGGTTCAATCATCATTTCAGGATTTCCAATTAATGTAATGACGGTCCGATTATAATCTTTATCAGGTTCATAACTAATCAGTTTAAATCCTTCTTGATTTTGGAGAGGTTTAATGATTCTTTTTATTTTATCTATATCTTTACCTTCAGATATATTTGGAACACATTCAATGATTGGATTCATTTTTTCCCTCCTTTATACTTTTTGATTTGATGCTTTAAATCAGTATCATTGACAATATAAGGCAATGTGATTGTTGAGTGATCGTCTGATTGATTATAGAGTTGTGCCGTTTCTATGGCATGTTCATTTCGTGCCCATGCACGTCTAGAAACACCCGCCATCACATCAAATAGCATTGCACTAGATAAAATTTCATCAACTCTTTTAGATCCATCTAAAACCATACCATAACCACCATTGATGGCTTTACCGATGCCAACTCCACCACCATTATGTAAGGCGACTAGACTCATTCCTCTTGAAGCATTACCTAAAGCAACATGCGTTGCCATATCAGCCATCACATTGGAACCATCTTTGATATTTGCTGTTTCTCTAAATGGACTGTCTGTACCACCTGTATCATGATGGTCTCTACCTAACATGATAGGTCCTACTTCTTTATTTCTAACCATCTCATTAAATTTTAATGCAATTTTTAATCGACCTTTAGCATCTTGATATAGAATGCGTGCTTTCGTACCAACCACTAAAGCATTCTTTTTTGCATTTTTAATCCACTCGTAATTGTCACGATCTTGGAATCGTCTTTCATAATCAATACATGCCATAGCAGCATGATCGGTTTTGTCTAAATCTTCATCTTTACCGGAAAGACAAACCCAACGGAATGGTCCATATCCATAGTCAAAAAGCACTGGACCCATAATGTCTTCCACATATGACGGATAAATAAAACCATCTAAATCATTTTCTTTATTTTTGCAAATCGATTTGATGCCTGTATCATAAATCGCTTTTAAGAAACTGTTGCCATAATCAAAGAAATATGTTCCTCTTTTTGTTAATGCTTCAATGGCGTGATAATGTTTCATCAAGCTTTGATTAACTTTTTCGATAAATAAAGGATGATTTGATCTTAAAAGTTGTGTTCTTTCTTCGAAAGTTAAGCCTTGTGGACAATACCCACCATCATAAACTGCATGACAACTGGTTTGATCACTTAATAAATCAATTTTTACTTCTTGTGTGACTGCATATTCTAATAGATCAACAATATTTCCATGATAAGCAATTGCCTTTGCAGTTTTTTCTTTTTGAGCTTTTTTTGCATTCGAAAAAGCATCCTTCGGATTTTCAAATACGTCATCGATCCATCCTTGCTCAAGTCTTGTTTTTATTCTTGATTCATCAACTTCGGCAATAATACCCACACCACCAGCAATTACCATCGCTTTACCTTGTGCGCCACTCATACCGCCTAATCCAGATGATACAAAGAGAACGCCTTTTAAATTTTGATCTTCTTTAATGCCTAATTTGATACGACCTGCATTGAGTAGTGTTGAATACGTGCCATGGACAATCCCCTGAGGACCAATATACATAAATCCACCTGCAGTCATTTGGCCATAGTTAGCAACCCCTAATGCACTGGCACGTTGAAAGCCTTGGGCATGGTCATATAAACCTACCATTAAACCATTAGTTAAAATCACTCTAGGAGACATTTTATGTGATTTATAAAGACCCAGTGGATGACCCGATAAAATCACCAAGGTTTGGTGATCATTCATGATTTCTAAATATTTTTTAATGAGGTGATATTGCATCCAGTTTTGACAAACTTGCCCTGTTTCGCCATATGTAACAAGTTCATATGGATATAAGGCAACATCAAAATCTAGATTGTTGTCAATCATGACCATAAAAGCTTTACCTTCTAAGGTATTCGCTTTATAATCGTCAATAGGCTTTCCATATATTCTGCCTTTTGGACGAAATCTATAGCCATAAATACGTCCCTTTTCATGAAGTTCTTCTAAAAATTCAGGCATCACGGTTTCATGCCATTCAGATGGGATGTATCGCAGCGCATTTTTTAATGCTAATTCAATTTCATCATCCGTCAAAATAAGCTCACGTTTTGGTGCTCTTCGTAAGCCTTCTTGAAATTTTGGGTATTTTGGTAACTCATTAAAAATGTCTTTCAATGTGATAGACATCAAATCATCTCCTATTCAAAAAGATCGATAAATGAATCTTCTTTTATGATTTCTTCGACTTTTACTAAATATGGATGCATCACGGCATCTTGATCAAGAAATGGAACATTAGATCTTATATGGTCATATACTTTTTTAGTCACTGGACCTAATAAATCATTCCCTCTAAAATCAATTGCTTGGCACGCAGTCATCATTTCCATCGCAATCACTTGATATGCATGATCAACAATCGTTCTTGCTTTTCTAGCTGATATTGCTCCCATGGATACATGGTCTTCTTGATTTGCACTGGATGGAATCGAATCCACGGATGCTGGATGTGCTAAAACTTTATTTTCACTCACAAGAGATGCCGCAGCATATTGAACAATCATAAATCCAGAATTTAATCCAGGCTTCTTAACTAAAAAAGCGGGTAATCCATTTGATAATTGTGGATTAACCATACGTTCAAGTCGACGTTCTGATATATTTGCTAATTCAGCCATGGCAATGCCTAAATAATCAAACGCTAATGCAAGTGGTTGACCATGAAAATTACCAGAAGAGATCACTTCTTTTTCGTTCTCAAAAATCAGTGGATTGTCTGTCACTGCATTCATTTCACGTTTTACAATATCTTTAATATGTTTTAATGCATCATAGGTTGCACCATGAACTTGTGGGCTACATCTTAAGCTATAAGCATCTTGAACTCGTTTTTCATCTTGTGGCATTGCTAAAAGACTATTTCTTAAGTATTCTCTCATTGCTGAGGCAACAATCATCTGACCTTGTTGACCACGAATTTCATGAACTTTTGGATCAAGAGCTGATGTAATACCTTTTAAAGCTTCCATCGATAGTGCAAATGATATATTGGATATCTTCATTAGTTTAATGGCATCATAAAGCGCTAATCCACCAATAGCACTCATTGCTTGAGTGCCATTGATTAAGCATAAACCCTCTTTCGCTGAAAGATCTTCAATCGGTTTAATATTCTTAATCTTTAGGCCTTCAGTTGCACACATGATTTGTCCATCAATGATGACTTCCCCCATGCCAATAATGGGTAAGCTCATATGAGAAAGAAGCGCTAAATCACCGCTTGCTCCTAAGCTACCTTTTTCATAGACGACAGGAACTAAGTTCTTATTCAAGAATTCAACCATTTTTTCAATCACACAAAGTCGAATTCCACTGTAACCTTTAATGAGTGCATTTATTCTAAGCACAAGCATTGCTCGAACCACATCTTCACTTAAAACATTACCTATACCACAAGCATGGCTCATCAGTAAGTTTTTTTGTAATTGGCTAACTTCTTTTTTATGAATGCTTTCGGTCGCAAGTTTCCCAAATCCGGTATTAATTCCATACACCGGTTCATCTTTTTCTACAAGTTCTTCAACAAAAATTCTTGCTTTATGGATACATTCAATTTGATTTTCATCAATTTTAACCTTCTCATGTAATCTTGAGATTTGATGTAGTTGTTTTAATGTTAAATTTTTGCCATCTAATATTATCATTTAAAATCACACTTTCGAAACAATCTGTGCTAAGGCAATCGAATAAAATTTAGTTTCTTTCGAATCTGCTCTGCTCGTTAATACAATCGGTTTTTGTGCTCCTGCAATCACGCTTGCGCTCTTTGCGTTTGCTAAAAACATCATTGATTTATAAAACACATTCCCAGACTCAATTTGTGGCATCAAAACAAAATCAACATCGCCAGCCATTGGATCTGTAATACCTTTGTGAATTGCAGCTTCCTTGTTAATCGCGTTATCCAAAGCGAAAGGACCACCAATGATACAATTTTTAATGCGTTCATTTTTATTTCTTTCGATGAGTTCTTGACAGTCTAATGTATGTTGCATTTTAGGATTGATTTTTTCAATGGCACAAATGCATCCCACTTTAGGAGTCTTAACACCAATCTTATGAAGAATTTCTACGCCATTTTCAATAATCTCTTGCTTAATATCAACATCTGGATATGTATTCATCGCTCCATCTGACATCATCAGTAATTTATGATAATTTGGAATTTCCATAATTGATACATGAGAAAGACGATTTGGTGTTCTTAGACCAAAATCCTTATCTAAGACTGCTCTTAAAATGACCGCTGTATCAACAAGACCTTTCATGAGTAAGTCTGCTTTACCACTACTGACAAGTTTGACAGATTCCTCACACGCTTTAACAGGATCACTTTCATCGATAATTTCATAAAATGATTTTGCAATCTTTAAGCGATCTAACACCTCAATAATTGATTTTTTATCACCTACTAAAATAGGTTCAATAATTCTTTCTTTTCTTGCCATTTCAACAGCTTCGATGACATGTTCATCGTTTGCTACTGCTACGACTAATTTTTGAGGTCCTGATAGTTGTGCTTTTTTAACAATATCTTGCATGGTTCTCATATATTCACCTACTTATATTCTTTTGCTACTTCTTCGCCTTTGAGCACCCTTAAAGCACCCTTAGCTAGCGCACCCATTTCATCTTCACCTGGATATACCATCACCGGTGCGATAAACTCAACTCTTTCTTTAATTAGTTTCACAGTGTATGCATCATATGCAAGCCCACCTGTTAAAATAATCCGATCGACATCGCCTTTTAACACTGCACTTTGAGCACCAATTTCTTTTGCGATTTGATAACACATGACATTATAGATAAATTCAGCTTCTTTATCGCCATTTTCAATGCGTTTTTGAATTTCACTACCATCATTTGTTCCTAAATAAGCAACGAGTCCACCTTTTCCATAATTCTTACGTTTCATTTCTTCTAAGGTGTATTTCCCTGAAAATACCATTTTATAAAGGGGGCCAATTGGAACAGATCCACTTCGTTCTGGTGACATTGGACCATCGCCATCTAAAGCATTGTTTACATCAATCACTCGACCTTTTTTGTGTGATGCTACACTAATGCCGCCACCCAAATGTGCGATGATCAAATTCAACTCGTTATAAGGTGTATTTAAATCTTGAGAAGCGAGTCTTGCGATAGCTTTATGATTTAACGCGTGAAAAATACATTGTCTTTGTAATTCAGGCATCCCAGTATACCGGGCAATATCTTCCATTTCATCGACAGAAACTGGGTCAACGATAAAACTAGGAATACCAAGTGGTGCAGCAAGTTCTTTTGCTAATCCACATCCCAGATTAGATGCATGTTCTCCACGTGTTCGATTTTTTAAAAATTCAATCATATCATCATTGACATGATATGTTCCACTCGTCAGCGGTTTTAACATACCGCCTCTACCGACAATGGCATCCAGTGATTTTAGATCAACTTTTGATTTTTCGAGTTCTTTTTTAATTTGTTCCATACGAAAATCAAATTGATCCCATACGTATTTATATTTTAGAACTTCTTCCGTATCGTGTTTAATGCTTGCTTTATAAATTTGTTTCTCATCTTCGTAGATGGCCAACTTTGTTGATGTTGACCCTGGATTAATTGCTAGTATATGATAAGGCATCATTTAACTCCTCTCAATATTTGGCTTTTTTCGCCGTGGTTTTGTTTGTTTTTCTGATTCTATGCGCTTTTTATCATAAAATTGATAAAGTGCTTCATTACCTAACATTTGATAAAGTTCTGCTAATTTTTTATACTCATAAAACTTAATCATTTTATGTTCTTCTTCATGCTTTTTAAGTCTTGCTTCCATGCGATTGATCGCAGTCATCGCATCCGTCATCCATTCAATATGAATGTAATGTCTTGCATACAAATAGTCGACTTCAAAATGATTGATATTATGATATGCATGATCTAAGATTTCAGCTATCTCGTCATTTCGATGATCTTTTTCAAGCAAGTCAATTAAAGTCATGAGATTTGAAGCATTTTTCGTATTTTGATGATAAATCATTTTCGCATGTTCGATATTATCAATGAGTGCTTCATGTGATAACTTTTCTTGTTTTTTTTGATTTACTAGTACTTTTATAGCTTTAGTTTCAATTTTTTCAAATAACTTTTCTTTCCCTTGTTTTTGATAGACTAATTTAATTTTTTTGAGTTCTTTATCAGAAAAATCACGACTTTGAAGCAGTGTTTCAAAATAATCTTCGATAAACATTTCAACCGGTTGGTTCAACTGATCTTGACATTTTAACATTCGCATTAAAGGATATGTTTGTGTCACATCCATTTCATGAGCTTTTAAATATCTTTGATAGGCATTCGCTAATCCCATGTGGTGAAAGTAAATATGTCCTAAATCAATAAACATATCATAGTTCTTATAACCCTTATTTTCTAATTCAGAGTAAAGGTCATATGCTTGATCATATTCTTTTCGTTGATATGTTTCTTTTGCGATTAAAAATCGTTTGTCATCATCCATCTTTATTAGCTCCTTATTTTATAATGGGTTCAAAAGATGATGTAAAATGTCTAAGCATGGGGGATTCATAGGTAAACTTGTAACCTTTTAATTCATGTCTTTTTTCGTATACTTTTATGACAGCTTCAGCTATTTTATCCATGTGCGCATACGTATAAGTTCTTCTAGGAATTGTTAATCTCACCATTTCCATTTCAGCTTTTAAGTTTTCATTTGTATCTGGATCTCTACCTAATAATAATGAACCAATTTCAACAGCACGAATACCTCCTTCAATATAGAGTTCATTCGTGAAGCTTAACGCGGGAAATTGATCGAATGGAATGTGTGGTGCAACTCTACGGCATTCAATAAATACAGCATGTCCACCAATCGGATATTGCACTGGAACACCTGCTTCAATCAATTTATCACCTAAATATTCTACTTGATTGATTCGATATTCTAAATATGAAAAATCAAGTGCTTCTCTTAATCCCACTGAAAGAGCATCCATATCTCTACCACTTAATCCACCATAAGTTGGAAAACCTTCATAAGGAACCATGCGACTTCTACATGCTTGATAAAGTGCTTCGTTGTCTTTAATAGCAATAATTCCGCCCATATTGACAAGTCCATCTTTTTTTGCACTCATTAAGAAAATATCAGCAAGGTCAAAAGTTTCTCTCGCTATGTCTTTAATATCTTTATCTTCATATCCTTTTTCACGAAGCTTAATAAAGTAACTGTTTTCTGCATATCTTGCACCATCGATAATTAATGGGATATGATAAGTTTTGCTTATTTTAGCAACTTTTTTCATATTATCCATGGAGACGGGTTGACCACCTGCAGAATTGTTAGTAATCGTCATGATGATGCCTGCGATATGTTCTGAACCCTTTTCATGAATAATCTTTTCTAGTTTTTCAAGATCAAAATTCCCTTTAAAAGGGTGGTATGTTGAAACATCGAAGCATTCTTCGATGACTGTGTCAATCGCTCTTGCACCTGCAAGTTCAACATGTGCACGTGTCGTATCAAAATGGATATTCGAAATAAAATACATTCCCTTGTTTTTGGTGAGTTCAGGAAGAACAACTTGTTCTGCACCACGCCCTTGATGAACCGGCATGAAATACTTATACCCAGTAATGTCTTTAACAACACTTTCCAGTCTAAAAAAACTTTGACTTCCAGCATAAGCTTCATCACCACGCATGAGTGCTGCCCATTGGTCTTGGCTCATCGCGCCAGTACCAGAATCTGTTAATAAATCAATATAAACGTCTTCACTCCGCAAAGAAAAAGGGTTGTACCCTGCATTCTTCAGGAGAGTCTTTCGTTCTTCTTTCGTTGTCATCCGAATTGGCTCAACCATTTTAATCCGAAAGGGTTCTGCTGCATAATTTTTTTTCATAGAAACGCTCCTTATTACTGATACCTTTATTATACATAAAGGTCAGTCAAAAATAAACCCAAAAATGAAAGCGCTTTACCATTTTGTGAATATAATGTGAATTATGCGGATTGAACCCTATCATGATACAATAAAACTAATTAAAGGTTGAGGTGATTTTATGTATAATCCCATAGATGCTCATCAAGCAATTAAAGGAAAAATCGAAGTAATTTCTCGTGTGAAAGTTGATACTAAAGATGATTTATCGACGTATTACACTCCAGGTGTTGCACTTCCCTGTTTAGAAATCGAAAAAGATCCGAAAAAATCTTATTTATACACCAGAAGACATAATCTGATTGCTGTAATCACTGATGGTTCTGCGGTCTTAGGATTAGGCAATATCGGACCTGAAGCTTCCATGCCGGTCATGGAAGGAAAAGCAATGTTATTTAAAACGATGGCGGATGTTGATGCTATCCCTCTTTGTATCGATACACAAGATACAAAGGAATTAATTAAAACGATTACTTACTTAGCTAAAAATTTTGCAGGTATTAACTTAGAAGATATCAGTGCTCCACGTTGTTTCGAAATTGAAAAAGCGCTCAATGAGGCTTTAGATATCCCTGTATTTCATGACGATCAACATGGAACAGCCGTTGTTTTATTTGCTGCTTTATCAAACGCTTTAAAACTCGTAAATAAGAAACTTGATCAAGTGAAAATTGTCATTAATGGAGCTGGTGCTGCTGGCACTGCCATCACTGAATTCTTATTAGATGCCGGTGCTAAAAATCTAATTGTATGTGATAAAGATGGTATATTATCAGAAACAAATCCATTATTAAGTGAATCGCACATGATACTTGCAAAAAAGACGAATTCGCTCCATTTAGAAGGTAGTTTATCGGATGCTGTGATGCATAGTGATGTTTTTATCGGTGTATCTAAAGGAAATTTAGTCACAAAAGATATGATCGAATCCATGAACACAAAACCAATCATCTTTCCGATGGCCAATCCTACCCCAGAAATATCTTATGATGATTTAAAAGAAACGAAAGCTTATATCATTGGAACTGGGAGTTCAAAATATCCAAATCAAATTAATAATTTATTAGCTTTTCCAGGTATTTTTAGAGGAACTTTAGATAGTCATTCTAAAAAAATAACAAAAGAGATGATGCTTGCTGCAAGCCAAGCAATTGCATCTTCGATAACACCAAGTGTTTATCAGATCATTCCAGATGCACTAGATCCCAATGTCCATCATCGGGTTGCTCAAGCTGTTTATGAAACAGCAATCAAACAAAACATTTCGAAGACACACGAATAAGT
>Ga0265295_1009874_pt1 | contig 10067 bp, 14 predicted proteins | sample Munlansysbiofilm_FD_192503 | JGI IMG/M metagenome (GOLD analysis project Ga0265295, IMG submission 192503) | Leachate microbial communities from a municipal landfill in Southern Ontario, Canada - Methane capture system biofilm | ecosystem: Engineered > Solid waste > Landfill > Unclassified ...
TCAACGAACACTACAGCCACCACCTTTGCTTGTTATAAATCCAAATTTATTAAAAACAGGAATGTTTTCAGAAATATTAAAACTAACTTCACGTAATAAATCATTTATTCTTTCTTCTAACATTCTATTTAATTCTAAGTATCTTTTAATATCTTGATATGAAAACAATTCCTTTTTTGCATTAGAAAATTTTTCACTTATGTTTTTATACTCAGGATGATATTTTCCATACTCTGAAACTTCATCAAACATTTCTTTGATTTCGTTAACCTTTAAAACTTCATCATGATATTTATCATCAATAACTTTACTAAGAATTAAATACTCATGGTATTCATCACTTGCCTTAAGTTGATCTAAATAATCATATGCTAACATTAGTATCTCTGTCATAATAACTCCTCTTTAGAAAATTCGATATATTTTCCTTCTTCAAGATCATTTAATTCTAAATTGCCGATTTTAATTCTTTTTAATTCTATCACTTTATTTTTAACTGCTTCAAACATTCTTTTGACTTGATGAAACTTTCCTTCATCAATAACAATCAAGCACTTTTTTTCTTCTAATTGTTCAATCTTGATTGCTTTAGAAAAGAATTCTTGATTATTACCATCTTTTATTATAACACCTTCTATTAGTTTTTCGATATCGCTTTGTTGGATACTTTTTTCTAATATAACTTCATATGTCTTTGCAACATTGCTATTAGGCGATGTGATTTGATGAACAAAGTTTCCGTCTGTTGTTAAGATTATTAATCCAATTGAATCAATATCTAACCTTCCGGCAATTTTTAAATCAAATCGTGAATATGGTTCTTTAATTAAATCTATGACTGTTTTATGGTATCCATCATGATTAGCTGATAAATAATTTTTAGGTTTATTAATCATCAAATGAATAGAGTCCTTATAAAAAACCATTTGATCATTAATTTCAATTTTGTCACAAACAGGGTCAACAGTTATACTAGAATCATTAATCACGATCCCATTAACTTTAATAGAATTTTTCCGAGCTAAGTCTTTAATCTCTTTTCTTGACCCATATTTTAAATTTCCTAATAGTTTATCAATGCGCATAACTTCTCCTTTATGCTATAATATTAGCGAGGTGTTAAAAATGATTTTAATGGACGATATAATTCGGGAAGGGCATCCCACTTTAACAAAAAAAGCTCAAGATGTTAAACTTCCTTTATCAATTAATGATAAAAAACTTTTAAAAGATATGATTAGTTTTATTAAAAACTCTCAAGATGATGAAATAGCAAAAAAATATGATTTACGACCAGGAGTTGGTATCGCTGCACCCCAACTTAATATTAGTAAGCGTATGTTTGCTGTCTATGTTCAAGACTTTGATGGAACTCTCTATGAATATGCTCTAATCAATCCTATCCTTACAGCCGTTGGCGATGAAATGATTTATCTTCCCGGTGGTGAAGGATGCTTAAGTATCGATAGAGTAACTGAAGGCCTAACGCCTCGTTATCAAAATGTAAATGTCAAAGCCCTTAAGTATGACTTTCAGTCTGATTTAGTCATTCCAATTGAACTAAACTTAGAAGGTTATGTTGGAATCGTCTTCCAACATGAATTTGATCATCTCGAAGGAATTTTGTTTATTGACAAATTATATCCCGAACTACCTAACGCTCAACCTGCATTTGAAATAGTTAATCCCGAAGATTAAACATTATCTTTAAAGCTTTAATCTGACTTTGATAAATATCAAAAATGTCTGCAATCCGGTCTTCTTCATCTGGAAAGATTCTAGCGGAATACCCTTTAAGATAATCATCAAAAGTATCGCTTTTCTTAAGAAGTTTCTTATACCAAGGAACTTTTTTTATTTGGTTATTATCGATAAAGTCACTGAACGAATTATCAATGATAACATTCCCTCGATAATTGTCGCGCCCCATTCTTTTAAATAAATCAATTATCTTAACTCGTCCGTAACCCAATAATTCAGGATTATTATTTTTATCGACATCCGCAGCAACAAAACAATCGAAAAAGTCTCTTAACAATCGGTAGCCGGTTGTTGGAGAATCACCGTTTAATGTTGCTTGTTTTGGGTTATAAATTAGTCCTAAATCCTTATTTTGAAACTTCTTCATAATATATGCTAAGACGTTAGTCTTTTCTTGATTATGGTAAATCAGAATCTTCCGTCCACTTTTTTTGGCGAGTTCAATGAACTTGTTAAGTTGTTTTTCAACTGTCACAAATTCGTTTAAAATATCAATTATTTTTGGTAAACGGTATAATACATAATCAACTTTTAATTTACTTGCAATGATAAATGTTTTTTCATATTGCGATAACGCTTTTTCATAATCCTTTACTTTATATAAATCATATGTCATAATCTCTGGATCTAAAGCATAAATACTCTTCTTAGAAGACTTAACACTTCTCAATATTTCCTTACAATCCTGATCATTAATATCATATATTTTTTTTACTCCAATTTGTCTAATAATTAAATTTTCAATTCCAAGTTCATTAGCAACCAATATTTGATCATCGATTTCTTTGCCTTGAAAATCACAATACCCTATTATTCTTGTCATTATTACTTACTCCATTCATACATTAAAATTGATCCCGCTATTGCCACATTTAAGCTCTCAACGTTCTTCGTTTTAATAACTACTTCATAATCTGAAATGGTCATCAATTCCTTACTAACGCCGCTTCCTTCATTTCCTAATACTAAAACAATCTTCCTATCGACATTATACTCTTTCGTACCTTTAACGCCAGTCGAATACACTTTATAATTCAAATGTTGAAGTTTTGTTACTTCGTTTATTATATTACGACTTCTTTCAATATTCAAATGAAACAATGCGCCTTTAGAAGCTCTAATCGTCTTTTCATTATAGATATCTGCACAACGATCAGACAAAATAATATGCATAAATCCAAAAGCTGAAGCACTACGTAACAACGCCCCAACATTATCAGGATCTTGAACATCTTCTAACACCAAAATTTTATCACTCTTTATGTTGTTAATAACTTTCTTACAAAGTGCTACACGATCATAAGGGGTCTCGGTAAAGTTAATGGTCTTCATTAAAATTGGTGATATCAACGTTCCTTCTTTATTTTCATTACTTGTAAAAACTTCTTCAATACAATTGTATTTGTTTGCCTCTTCGATTAAATGCTCACCAAAGACCAAGAATCTATTCTCTTGGTCACGATATTTTTTAAGCTTTAACTTTTTCAATAATTTAATTTTTTCATTTTCACTTGATGTTATCATTATTTTTACTCCATATTTTGAAAACTCTCTAAAAAAGTAAAACCATATAAACTAAAATCGATTGTTTTATCTTTATTAACAACAATTGTTTTAATGTTCTTTATCGCTTCCTCTAAGTCTTCTTCAAAAGCAATTTTACTTTCTTCAAAAATAGCTTTTTTGATAGTTGGATTGATAACCGGACTTTTAGGAACATAAATTGAACAACAATCATTAAACGGTCTTATTGAAATATTATAAGCATCTATTTTTTTTGATATCTTGATAATATCCAATTTGTCATATGTAACAACCGGTCTTATAATAGGAAGGTTTGTAACATTTTCAACTACTTGCATGCTACTTAATGTTTGTGAAGCGACTTGGCCTAAAGACTCACCATTAATAAGAATCTTAATATCATTTAGAGTAGCAAATCGTTCTGCGATTCGATACATCATTCTTCTCATAATCGTAATGATATAAGAATCTGATATGTTGTTTAACAATTTTTCATGGATTTTCATAAATGGAACAACATGTAATTTAATCTTTTCACTCGGAAGAAAAACACTTAGTTTTTGTGCTAAATCATAGACTTTGTTTACTGACTCTAATGGTGTTAAAGGGCTCGACTCAAAGTGAATCAGCTCAACTTCAACGCCTTGTTTCATCGCCAAGTACGCAGCGACAGGGCTATCAATTCCCCCGCTCATCATTAATAAACCTTTCCCCGCGATTGTCGCCGGAAAGCCTCCCATTGCTAGAACTGATTTTAGATATAAATATATACCATCATTTTTAATGCTAATATTTAAAACAACTTCAGGGTTTTTAACATCAACAACTAAATGCTTTGAACTTTGTTTTAAAATTAACGGGGCAATATTCTTCGTAAACTCCGTACTCGTCATTGGATACATCTTATCGCTTCTTTTAGTTTCTAATTTGAAACGGTACTCTTGATCATCAAGTTCATCTTCAAGAATACGTAATGCCTCACTAACAACTGAATCAAAGTCTTTATTAGCTTTATAAACGATACTATAAGAATAGATCCCTGGTATCTCATTAATTCTTTTTTCTACTTCACTTCTAATCTCTTCATCAAAGTCTAAATATAGACAATCATGTCGATTCTCTATTTTTACTTCTAAATCATTAAATTTTCTTTTTACATGGTAATTCAACTTATTAACAAAGGTCTTAATATTTTTTCCTTTAAGCATTAAATCACCAAATCGTACTAGCATTTTCATCCTATCACCACAAGTATTTTATCACATAATATTATATCATAATATATAATTTGGATAATATTTGACTTTTGAAATTATTTAATGTAAAATAAACATCGCAGGTGAAAAAGCAGGCCTTTAGAAATATATTGAAAATCCCTACTTATATGAAGCCCTTAGTAACCTTTACTGCTTTAAGGTGAAAAGAACATCGGGATTATTTATATTTTAAAAAAAGGTAACTTTTTACCAAAATTATAAGGAGGTAAAAGTTATGTCAAGATTTACAGGTTCTACTTGGAAAGTATCACGTCGTTTAGGATTTTCAATTTCTGAAACCGGAAAAGAATTAAGAAAACGTCCATATGCTCCAGGTCAACACGGTAAAAAACGTACTAAGATAAGCGATTATGGACTACAGTTAGCTGAAAAACAAAAAGTAAGATTTACTTATGGAGTATCAGAAAAACAATTCCATAAAACATTCTTAGAAGCTTCTAAACTTGAAGGAGTTTTAGGTGATAACTTCTTAAAATTATTAGAATCTCGCTTAGATAATGTTGTCTATCGTTTAGGTTTAGCAAAAACACGCGCTCAAGCTCGTCAATTAGTAAACCACGGTCACATTTTAGTTGATGGAAAGAAAGTTGATATTCCATCATATCGTTTACAACCAGGCCAAGTTGTTAGTCTTAAAGAAAAATCACAATCATTAAAGATTGTTGAAGAAGCTTTAGAAGGACAATTTGCTCACGTTGATTATGTTAACTATGACAAAGACTCTAAAAAAGGAACATTCGTAAGATATCCTGAAAGAAATGAGTTCTTACATGAAGTTAACGCACAATTAATCGTTGAATTCTACAATAGATAATAAATAACCCTAGTAGCTTGATTGCTATTAGGGTTTTTATTATGCAAATTTTACAATTTGTTAAATCATATTTGTTATAATTATTTTGGTGATAAAAATGATACATTATACAGATGATAATAAAATTCAAAATATTATTGATAACAACGAAAAACTAATAATCGTTTTTGGCAAAGGTGAAAACTGTGGTGTTTGTCATGCCGTTGAAGACCGTGTTAACAGAACTATTGCTTTACAATACCCTGATTTGGACATTTTCTACTTAACAATTGATAACAGTCCAACGTTCCGCGGACAACATTTGATCTTTACGGTTCCAACGCTTCTCGTTTTTGACCGAAACAAGGAAATCCATCGTGAATCAAGAATTATTGATTTCTCGCGTTTGGAACGTTTATTAAGTTTATATTTTGACTAATAAAAAATCTACATTACGTAGATTTTTTTATAATATTCCATCGGTTGTAATATAATCAACCCCTTTTAAAACTAAATCTTTAATTATTTCATAATCATTGACTGTCCAAACATTGATCTTTATATTTTCATCATGAAAGATATCAATGATTTTTTTGTTAATGCCACGATAGTAAATATCGACATCAAAGCGATATTTTTTGCAAGTTTCTACAACTTCTTCTTTATACTCTGATACCAAATATTGAATCGATATCTTTTCATCTTTTTCTCGTAATAGGATTAAACTATTTAAATGAAAAGAAATGATAATCGCTTTATCGCGATAGTTAAATTCATCAATAACCTTAAGCATCATATCAACATCATTACTACTAAACTCACTTTTCATCTCTATTACCGCAATCTTTTGGTGTTTTTTACAAATTGTTAAGTATTCTTCAAAAGTCGGAATAACTAATGATGTTTCATACTCACCACTTTCTTTATCTTTTAACTTTAGTTTTCGCAAATCTTTTAACGTCGATTCTGCAATAACAACTTCACAATCTGCTAATCTTTTGGTTGACTCATCATGATGTACCACAAATCTTTGGTCTTTTGTAAGATGAATATCACATTCAATTCCTAAAAACCGTTTATTTGCCGCTTTCAAAAATGCTTCGTTCGTGTTCTCAGTTTCTATAACACTGAACCCCCGATGAGCAATAAAACCTACCGGTAAATCAAATAATATATCTTTCATACTTTTTGCGCTTTATTAATAATATATTGAAAAAGATATCTCATCGAGTAAACTGTTATTCCAAAAACAAGCACTAATGGTATTACATGAAATGGCGCTTTAATAAAATCGTGAATAAAACTTGCTGCACTCGGTAATTCCTTCAAAAACAAATAATTGAAGTCTGCTACTTGATTGAAAATAAATATTACTGTTGCATATAGGAATAAGTATGCCATTGATTCATAACTGTCTTTCTTAGTGTACTCATCGATCTTTCCGGAATAGAAATAATACAAGTCACTTGCAACAAACAATGTATGCAATCCAAAAAAGTGCCAGAATCTAAACTCATAAAAGGCGTAATCTCCTCCCATATCGAAGAATATTACCGCTAAGAAGGCACCTAACAAACCCCAGGGAGTTACAATTTTAATTAATTTTTTACTATCAATTAATAAAGCAACCACTGTTACCCACATTACTACCGAACATAACTCAAACGGCAATAAATCTTTAGTAAACCCCTTGTTTACTAATGACCAAATATTAAATGCTACTTCTAAAATAGTCATTACAATCGCCAAAGTATAACGGTACTGTTTATCATAATTATTCTTAATAACATACTTTGCCAAATATTTAGAAAAATAGATAATCGCTATTATTCCAAGAACAATTAATATATGTGCCAATGAAAAAACCTTTACTACTCCCCACTTAGTAATAAAATAACTCATTATTTATACCTCTTCTATTTTTTAATTTTAATAAAATACATCGTTCCAGCTTTTTTAAGCGTATAATGTTTTTTCAATACTGATTGAAAAAATGGTAATGATTGTTTGTTATTAGCTCCATAGTTTTTAGGGCTAAAATCTTTCATTTGATTTTTTAACGCTTGAACTACATAAGAAAAGTCTGCATAACCTTCTTCATCATGGTTAGAGTCAATAATCTTATTAACGATTCCTACCAAACTCTCAATTGAAGATTTTTGTTGATCCTTATTAGTTATGCCATTTTTTTGTTCAATAAAACCAATTTTTTCAACACTTATAAACATATTAAACGTATTCTTATATGTATCAGTAGCTTTATTATCGCCGGCACCAATGACATATTTATTGCTTTTTTGAAGTTGATAAACAAGCGGTGTAAAATCACTATCACTTGTAGCCAAACAGATACAATCAATATATTCTTTACTTAAAAGTGACATTGCTTCAATCGTTATTCTTATATCAACTGCATTTTTACCTTTAGAATACGCTATTTGTGACATCGGTTCTATTCCGTGTTTAATGAACTTGTCTTTAATCTTTCCATCATTTAAATTCGAATAAAATGCATGTTTTACTAAAATATCTCCCACTTCGTTTAATTCATCAAATAAAATCGGAAAATATTTTTCTTGATTAAAATTATCATAATCAATTAAAACGGCTATTTTCTTTCTTTGTTCCATATCAAATTCCTCTCTAAACTGATATTATACTACCCACTATTATACTACATTAATCATTAATAATAAATGTGACTTTATAAAATTACAAAATTGCTATATAATGGTTTTGTGAAAGAGGATGATAGTAATGAATGGTGAAGAACGCCGAAAAAGAATATTGCTTTTATTAAATAATGAAGAAAGTCCTTTAAGTGCAAGTTTCCTTGCCAAAAAATTCAACGTTTCTAGGCAAGTAATTGTCGGTGATATCGCACTCTTAAGAGCCCTTGGTAATTACATTGAAGCCCAATCAAAAGGTTATGTTATGCTAAAGGATGATAATAGCTATAGCCGATACAGTGTGATTGTCAAACACGATCCAATAGATACAAAATTGGAACTTGATAGTTTAATCGATGCTAATGTTATCATTGAAGATGTCACAATAAACCACCCTGTTTATGGATTATTAAGAGGTTATTTACATATTAAAACGCATGATGATGTCACAATCTTTTTAGATAGTAACCCTAATCTTCTTTCTTCATTAACTGACGGAGTTCATGTCCATACTCTTCTTTATAAGGATAAAAAAGACTTAGACAATGCTCTTAGTGTTTTACAAAAACTGAATTTTTTATATATTGACTGAAGGTGTCTTGACACCTTTATTTTTTTATAGTAGAATTGTTAAGTGTCTTGACACCTTAAAGAGAGGAACTATAATATGAAAAAAAACTTGAAACGAATTATTTTTACTTCTATCCTTGCCGCATTAGGAATAACCATTCCTTTATTTATGCCAAAGATCGTCATTGGTGATGCTTCCTATACTTTAGCAAGTCACGTTCCCTTGTTTATAGCAGCTTTCATCGGATTAGATGTAACAATTCTTGTCGGCATGGCAACTGGTGCTGGTTTCTTTTTAGCTTTAACACCTATCATTGCCGCCCGGGCTTTTTCTCATCTCTTATGGGCAATCCCCCTTACACTATTTTTGCGTAAGTTCCCTAAATATCAAGAAAACATCAAGTATAGTGTTTTATTAAATATATTTATCGCCTTTTTTCATGCCTTATTTGAAGTAATCGTTGTATTACCTTTTTATGGGACAAAGATAAGTGATCTAAACTGGATTTTAACTACCCTCCTTCTTCCCATTGGTTTAGGAGGATTTGTCCATAGCTTAGTCGACTTTCAAATTAGTTTTTTAATCTTTGGACGCATAAAAGATGCATTAATCAATGCTAATATCATCGTAGATATGGTAGAATAATATTGGTGATAAAATGAACTATGATGATCTATACAAAAGTCTTTCTTTACTTATTGAAAATGAAAAATACGACATATCGCTGCTTGCAAATACAGTAGCTTTCATCTATGAGCACGTTTCGGATCTAAACTGGGTCGGTTTTTACTTATACAAGGATACCCAACTAATTTTAGGACCTTTTCAAGGAAAAGTTGCTTGTAGTACAATTGCATGCGGTAAAGGTGTTTGTGGAACTGCTCTTCTTCAAAAAAAGACAGTTGTAGTTCCAGATGTACTAAATCATAAAAATCATATTACTTGTGATGCAAATAGTCGTTCAGAAATAGTAATACCTATCATAATTGAAAACAACGTATACGCCGTCTTAGATATTGATAGTCCGATCATTAATCGTTTTGCTAAAGAAGAGATTGATTTTTTTGAAAAAATTGTTATTAATATACAGGAGAATTTAAAGCAGATTATTAAATATTAGTGATTTGTTTTTTTATTTAACTGTGTTCAAGATAAATACTGATATGGCTTAAAAATATCAATAGGCCAATTTCTTTGATGAATATCACTTGATTTGATTGAAACATGGTTTGATATGACATATTTTAGTGCCGCATTTAAGTGCTTCTCATACTCCAATTGATACTTTAAATACTTCATGAACCTAAACCACATCAAGTAACCCTCTAAATGTTTCGTAGATACGCCTCTAAATCTTCTAAACCAGGTTTTTAATTCACTATGATAATTATTAATAACTCCTAAACTGTATGCATCTTTGGTGTGTTCACCAGAAGGAATTTGTGTAACTGAACATTCTAATTGATGAGCAA
>Ga0265295_1009875_pt1 | contig 10065 bp, 11 predicted proteins | sample Munlansysbiofilm_FD_192503 | JGI IMG/M metagenome (GOLD analysis project Ga0265295, IMG submission 192503) | Leachate microbial communities from a municipal landfill in Southern Ontario, Canada - Methane capture system biofilm | ecosystem: Engineered > Solid waste > Landfill > Unclassified ...
ACAACAGACGAAAACTCATATAAACCTCGGATAATGGTGTAAACGGGACGGATTATTCAGCAGCCAAAAGGATACGAGCGTAAGTTTACATGATTGTGACAGCCCGCAAATATAAAAAAATCCATTTACTTGCCAAGCCTTAACCAACTTTTTCTGAAAAAAGGTTTGCTTTTTTTAACCGGGAATTTATTGGCACAAATTGTATATTCTGGTGTGGGCAGAACTTTCAAGGCCCAGCGTTCACCCTTGTCAAAGAAAGAAAACCCGATCGTACCATCACTGTTTATAACAATGTTGTCGAGCATACCGCCCGCATACATTGCAGACAGCTCCAGGAAGTCAAGAATTTCCAGGGCTGGGCTCAAATAGTAGATGTACAAGGCCTCTTCAAAGGGATTCCCCTCGGTCAGCAACAATAAAAAATTGCCATTAACCCGAAATTGCGCCTCCAGTATTTTGCCTGTCACTTCTATATTTAAACCAGACTGGGTGTTTTCAAGCAGGACTTCAGGCGTGACACCGGATTCCCTTATAATTTTTCTGACCTGAAAAATTTCAGTCTGTTCAATACCCATTAGAATAGCCAACCAAATGAAAGGTCTGCCCCTAAGGCACCTAATGCTCCGCCAATGAAAACACCTGCTGTCACACAAAGAGGAGCGGCCGGGCCACATGCCAACCCTGCTACTGCACCGCCTGCAGCCCCACCCGCAAAGCCGCTCCCCAGAATGATCCCTTCTCTTGCAAGAGCCTTTCCCTTGCTCTCAGCAGATGCAATATTATAAACTGCCGTTCCCAATGTAACTACCAACAAACCACGCCCCAATTTGCTAAGTCTGTCTGCTATTACATTCATTGATGGCCTTGTTCTGCCCGAACTATCAATAATCTCCAAATATACCTGATTCTGATTTGAAGCCGACAAGCTTGAAAAAGAAGTACCAAATTTCTGCCGTGCATATTTCTCGGTAAGATCATCCAGTGTCAGACCAGTCTTTTTTGCATTAACAGCAACTGCTCTGCCTATATCACTGGTATGCAGTCGCTGTGCCTCTAAAATCTGATTTCTTATATATTGCACATGCCCGACTGCCTGTTGTGCCTGCATCTGGCCAGAAACGACCTTGGTACGATATTCTTGTGCAAGCATTCTGGTTTGATGAATATAATTAAGCCTTATTTTTCCATCATTAATAAATCGGTACGCAAAATTCATAGCTGCCGATTCCATTTCCGATAAAGCACCCTCCAACAGGCTTCTGTCATAAACCTTACTCATTAACCATTTCTCTTTTTTGATTTACATTCAACTTAAGAGTAAAGGAAATATTTTACGTAATTGTGACAGCCACAAACGAGCAAAACAGGGCAAAAAATGAATGGCATGATATGATTTCCGATTAATAGTCCCTTTCAATTTTTAACTCTTGTTTTTTCACCCCGGAACGCTCATTTCATGCCATTACGCGACTGGATGTTTGCCCTGCTTGTTATTTTTGTATGGGGAATTAACTTTATTGCCATCAAAGTCGGGTTGAATGATTTCCCCCCATTATTGCTGGGTGCCCTGCGTTTTACTGCGGTTGTTTTTCCGGCCATTTTCTTTATCAAGCGGCCCAATGTCTCGCTTAAACTCTTGCTGGCTTACGGGCTGACCATCAGTTTTGGGCAGTTTGCCTTTCTGTTTACCGCACTGGCGGTGGGCATGCCGGCCGGGCTGATTTCCCTGTTATTGCAGGTACAGGCGTTTTTTACCGTCCTGATCGCGGCCTTTGTATTGCATGAAAAAATCAAACCGCATAATCTTGTGGCTATCGGCATTTCTTTAGCCGGCCTGCTAATTATCAACGCAAGCAACAATACGGGCCATCCGGTTCCCGCCCTGGGACTGTTCTTTACCTTTCTGGCCGCTTTCAGCTGGGCTACCGGCAATGTTGTTATCAAGCAAATAAAAAATGTAAACATGCTTAGTCTGGTGGTCTGGGGTGGCACCGTACCGATTCTGCCCTTTTTATTATGCTCCTGGATTTTTGAAGGCAGTGATTTAATCATGAGCAGCATCCGTTCTGTTTCCCTGGAAGGAATCGGTGCCATTATGTATCTGGCCTACGGTGCAACCCTGATCGGCTATGTATTATGGGGACGCCTGCTTAGCAAGCATCCGGTTGGCCTGATTGCCCCGCTCACCCTGCTGGTGCCAATTGTTGGCCTGGTTTCCGCCACACTGGTATTGGATGAGCATCTGTCTGCGCTGCAGTGGGTTGGTGCGGCAGTGGTCATGTTTGGGCTGGTTATTAATGTTTTTGGCCCTAAAATAGGGCAACGGCTGCGTAATACATAAAATAATTCTTTACTTAAAAAAATAGTATGAAACTTTATTAACACTTGTTAACTCCAACACAGGAGCATCATAAAAAAACCCGTTTACACTTGCCACACACCCGAAACAATTCAGCGCTTGTTTACGGGAAGTTCATTACCATATTATTTAATGCCTTACCTTAAGGTTAGTGGAGTTATAAATGGATATTATCTGGGAAATTATCATTGGTTTTCTGGTAGGTTTGGTTGCCCGTGCCCTTATGCCCGGCTCCCAATCCATGGGGCTGATCATGACAACCCTTCTGGGTGTCGTTGGCTCTTTGGTTGCCACCCATTTAGGTGTCGCCGTTGGTTTTTATGAAGCCGGCAGCAGTGCGCGCTTCATTGGTTCAGTCGTTGGTGCCCTGATCGTGCTGTTTGTTTACGGCCTGGTCACCAAAAAGAAATAAGTGCATGCTTTACAAATTGCGTGCATCCCGTCAATGCACGCAGTTTTTAAGGAAAAGACATGATTCAGTCTCATTTCAGTAACAGCACCACCAACATCAAACAAGCGGGCATTATCAGTAAAATTGCCCGCCTGGCCAAACAAGCAGGCCGGCCTGTCATTGAAAAAGCCCTTTTCCTGTTTTTTGCCGTACACAACCCTAAAACACCGGCTTGGGCAAAACGCGTTATTTACGGTGCACTGGCCTATCTTGTCTTGCCGGTTGATGCCATTCCCGACCTGATGCCGATTGCCGGTTTTACCGATGACCTGGGTATTATTACCGCGGCCCTGGCAACGGTCTCTTTATATATTACCGCCGATGTTAAACAACAGGCACGACAAACATTAGACAAGTGGTTTGAATAAAGGCAATAATCGTTTATTTGCATTACTCACGATTATTTATGCCGCAGCACTCACTCAAGGATTACTGGATTACCGAAACCCTAAGACTTAGGGAAGCGCACTGGGGGCCCATTGAAGACGCCACCCTGCTGCACCAGATTCGCCATAGCCAGGAACCCGTCAGCGATAAAATCATCCAGCGTGCCGTCTTAATGGCCAAACGGGACGGGTTGGCGGCCACCATCGACAAATGGCGTGGCAACGCACGCCTGGCTTTTTGGGCCATGGCATTGCTGGCCATGCTTACAGGTATCGGCATGGCGGCCAGCGCCCTGGGAACAGCGCATGTCAACCTGCTACTGGCACTGGTTGCCTTGCTGGGCCTGCACGCCATTACCTACTTATTCTGGCTGCTGTCTTTTCTAGCCCCTTACCATGGCGGCACCTTGCTGGGCCAGGCCTGGCTTTGGCTGGGTAAAAAGCTGGCCCGTGGGCCCGATGCCACCCTGGCCCCACAGGCATTTATTAATATCCTTAACCAGAACAACGGCCTGCGCTGGCTGTTGTCGGCCATCAGCCATGGAATCTGGGTTGTGATCATGGCGACTGGCATTATCACTCTGCTGGCCCTGCTGGCGGCCCGGCAATATACCTTCGGCTGGGAAACCACCATCCTGCCCGCCTCTTCCTTTGTGTCCATCACCCAGGGTATTGGTTTTTTGCCGCATTTACTGGGTTTTTCCATTCCTTCGGCTGATATCATCCAGCAAAGCAGTGGCCTGCAAACTGCCGGTCCCGCATCACAGGCCATCTGGTCTTCCTGGCTGATTGGTGCAGTCATGGTGTACGGTTTGCTGCTGCGCCTGGCCAGCCTGCTGCTGTGCCTTTGGAAAACCCGGCAAGCCATCCACCAAATACAGATTGATGAAACCCTGCCCGCCTATGCCGGCCTGGTCGACCGCCTGTCCGCGCACAGTGAGCATATCGGGGTGGATGCCCCCGCCCCGGCCTTGCAAACCGCCCGGCGCAACACCCATCCTGCACGGGCACCGGCAGGCAGCCCGCTGGTGGTGGGGCTGGAGTTAAGCCCACGCGCGCCATGGCCGCCCTTTACCCTGCCCGCCACCGTGCATGACCAGGGCAAGCTCGAAAGCCGGGAACAGCGCTATCAGCTGCTGGCACATATGAGTCGCCAAACCGTACCCGCCCTGCTGATTGTGTGTGATGCCGCACAAACCCCCGATCGCGGCACCCTGCATTTCATTGCCGACCTGTCCAATCTGGCTGCGCACACCGATATCTATCTGCAAAACAGTCCCGGTAAAGCGGAAAACCGCCTGCCCTTATGGAAAGAGCGCCTGCAACAAGCCGGCTTTGGCCTTGAACAGCTGCATGAAACACAAAAAACACTGCCACCATGGATTCAGGCAAATTGATGACGATGGAACCAAATAAAATACTGCATCTGGCGGTTGTTGGCCACACCAACACCGGCAAAACCTCTTTATTAAGAACCCTTACCCATGATACCGGGTTTGGTGAAATTGCCGACTTTCCCGGCACCACCCGCCATGTGGAAGGCGCCCGCCTGTTCCTGAACGGGCAGGCCGCGGTTGAACTGTTTGACACCCCGGGGCTGGAAGACGGCATTGCCCTGCTGGATTACCTGGACCAGCTTAAAGCACAAACCCGGCAAGATTCATCCCGTTTTGATGGCCCGGAAAGCATTCAGCAGTTTCTGGACACCCCGGAAAGCAGGCAGCGTTTTGAACAGGAAGCCCGGGTTTTACGCAAACTGCTGGAATGTGATGCCGGTTTATATGTGATTGATATTCGCGACCCCGTGCTGGCCAAGCACCGGGATGAGCTGGCCATTTTAAGCCGTTGCGGACGGCCGCTGGTACCCATTCTTAATTTCATGCACAGCAGTCCCAATTACCTTGCCGACTGGAAAGAATCCCTAAGCCGCCTGGGCCTGCATTTAAGCATTGAGTTTGATACGGTTGCCCCGGCCCTGGATGGCGAAGAGCAGCTTTACCAGAAACTGGCCCTGGTCCTGGACAGCCATGCCGCTACCCTGAAAGCACTGTCTGAAGACATCCACCGGCAACGCAAACTGCGGCGGGACATTGCCTACAATATGATTGCCGAGCTCCTGATTGATGTGGCCGCTTTCCGCCATACCTGCGCGGGCGATGAAGAAAGCATCAAAAGCGCCACGGCCCTGTTGCAGGACGTGATCCGCCAGCGGGAACAGGAAAGCATCCAGGCCCTGCTAACGCATTACCGCTTCAGGCAGGAAGACTATCCCGACCAGACCCTGCCCATTGAAGGTGGACGCTGGGGCATGGACCTGTTCCAGCCGCAAGCATTGATGGAAATGGGCATCCAGGTGAGTAAAGGATTTGTGGCCGGGGCCATGGCCGGCGCAGCGGTCGATGTCATGTCCGCCGGCCTGAGCCTGGGCACCGCCACCCTGATTGGTGGCGTGATTGGCAGTGTATGGCAGGGTGTGGACAAATTTGGCAAACGCATTCTGGGCAAGCTGCAGGGCTACCGCGAAATCACCCTTGATGACGCAATTATCCGCCTGCTGGGCATCCGCAGCCTGCAACTGCTTAATGCCCTGGAAATGCGCGGACACGCAGACCAGCGCCCCATTATGCTGAACACGGAAACCGTTACCGGACAATTCAAGGAAGGTGATTTACCCGAAGAAATCCTGGAAGCACGCACCCTGCCGCAATGGTCCAAAATGAGTGAGCATTTTGAAACCGGCGCCCGCCGTAATGCCGCCATCAAGTCACTGGCACGTAAACTTCGTTAACAGGTGCTGAAGGGCGGGGTTATACGATGTAGTGGTTGACATCCTCCCCGCCCTGAACGACGGGATTTTACGCGCAAATCCGATAAATGCGCATTCCCACGCTGGAGTGAACTGACCCCAATAAGTTGAAAAGGAGTCCAACTTCTGGAGGTCAGGGCATGGGAGCGGGGAAAGGCCACCACCCCGTCGCTACGCGCCACCCCTCCACAGAGGGGAATTTTTCTTCTTCGTGGCAACATCTGTGTTTGCATTCCCCTCTGTGGAGAGGTGGCAGGCGAAGCCTGACGGGGTGGTTCCTGGCCCCATGTTCCTGCTTGGGAACGCTCCGCGTCGCACAAAAACGCCCGCCCTTAAAGCATCACCGGCGCGTCAGGCAGGAAATTGGGGCCATTTTCACCCGCTTCCTGAGCGCAATATTGCGCCAGAATAGCCTCCAGCCCAATTACCGCTTCGGTCAGGCCTTCCTGGTATTGATTTTCGGAAAAACGCAATTCCAGTCCAGCGCAAATCGCCTTCCATTCATGTTCCACCGCTTTCAGGCCTTTGTCGGCAATAATTTCAATCTTGTGCCGGTCTAGCGCGATATATAGCAACACCCCCGTGTTATGGGGTGTATCCCACACCCGCAGGCGACCAAAAACTTCCAGGGCCCGTTCATGACTGCTTTTGACATGCGAAGGCATCGCCGCCTCTATGCCAATAACCAGCTCACCATGATGATGTTTTTCTTCACTTAAACGAATCTGTTCGGTAACTTCTTTCATGAAACCGGCATGAAAATGCTTGCGTCGCAACCACCAGCCTTGCACCGAATCCAGATCGAGCCACTTTAACCATTTACCAGCCACCGGATGCTCCTCCACCGCCACTGCTTCCGCCGCCACCGCCGCCGAAGCCACCGCCCCCACCAAAACCGCCGCCACCGCCACCAAAGCCGCCGCTCCCAAAACCACCACCAAAACCGTCACGTCTGCCACGGCCACGGCTGGCACTGCTGATCTTGCGTGCAGGCATGAATTTATGGGCAATAAAACTGATTAAAAACCCGCCCACGGCACCCAGCAGGGCAAAACCGAAGCTGCCGGTGACACCAAAAATAACCACCCCGGCAATGACCGCTGCCAGCAAGGCCGGCCACAGGGAAATAAAAAATGCCATGAAAATGAAAAACGGCCAATCACCTTCATCAAAATCGGATGACTGCTGCCAATCATTAACGGGTGGGGGCAGTTCTTCGGTTTCAATCAGGCCCACCAGCGCATCAACGCCGGCCTGTACGCCACCGGCATAGTCGTCCATCTTGAAATGCGGCGCCACATGATCATTGATAATCCGCGAGGCAAGGACATCGGGCACTGCACCTTCCAGGCCATAGCCCACTTCCAGCCGCATGCGGCGGTCATCCTTGGCAATCAAGAAAAGAATGCCATCATCCACCTTGGCCCGGCCCACTTTCCATTCATCAAAAACCCGGCGCGAATAGGTTTCAACCGTATCGGGCCCCACCGTGGGCACCATTAGCACAAACACCTGGGCACCCTTGCTTTTTTCAAGGGCCTCCAGTTTTTGTTCGATATCGGCCTGCTGCGTGGCAGAAAGCGTACCGGTAAGGTCGCTTACCCGCGCCTGCAGGTTGGGTACGGGCACCAGTTCCTGGGCGCTGGCCTGCCACCCAGCCAATGCCAGCAGCATGAAAAGCAATGACAGGACATAGCGTGTCATTGCAGGGGTACGAACAAATGAAGCAGACATTACTGTGCCGTTGCAGGTTGGTTGCCCCGTGGCGACGTATCAAACCTCACTTCGGGCACACGCATGATTTCCGCCTGGTTCTCTACCCCGAAATTGGGTTTGACATCGTAGCCAAAGATTTTGGCGGTAATCAAGGTGGGGAACGTACGGATCAGCGTATTGTAGCCTTGCACTTCTTTAATATAACGGCCGCGAGCAGTGGCAATGCGGTTTTCAGTGCCTTCCAGCTGTACGTTCAGGTCGCGGAACAGGGCATCTGCCTTGAGTTGCGGGTAGTTTTCTGACACCGCAATCAAACGGGACAATGCTGAAGTAAGCTGCCCCTGGGCGGCCTGGAACTGGGCCAACTCTTCGCCGGTAGGCAGTTTATCTGCCGAGACCTGCACCGACCCTACCCGGGAACGGGCATTGGTCACTTCGATCAATACCTCGCGCTCATTAACCATATAGGCATTCACACTGGACACCAGCTGGGGTACCAGGTCGGCACGACGCTGGTACTGGTTAAGCGTCTCGGACCAGGAAGCCTTGACACCTTCATCCAGCGTCTGGATCTCGTTATAGCCGCAGCCAGCCAAAACCGTTGACAGCAAAAAAACACTAATGAGGGAAAAAATTCGTTTCATGGTTTCTCTTTAAGACTTGGATAAGCAAGGCCAAGGCAAAACAGGCCTGTTCAGGGGGATTATATCCTGCCAATGCGTGTCAGCCGTTGTAAAAAAACGGCGTAAACAGGGTAATCGGGTTAATTAATGCAAAAACCCAAGACAAACAAGCCAAGCCTGAGTTTAAGCGGCCCATATTTCCTCCTGCCGGACAGCCACTATCACTCACACAATCCAAACGTCAATTCACCCGGATTTTAAGCGGCAACTGCACTACAACTTTGTGCTTGTATCCGTCCTTTTGTATATAGGGTTTGGATTCGATAACCACAGCAAATCAGCGAAAACCCAGACAAGTATAAAAAAGTATAATGATGTATAAGTAAATCATGTTATACTAACTTATAATCCATTATACTTAGTTATAAAGAGATAGGCTATGGACCCAGTACGAAACCCTTTTGCACCCGGCGCAGGCAACCGGCCTCCTGAACTAGCGGGACGAGACAGCATCCTGGAGGCCGCCCGGGTTGCCATTGAGCGTGTTTTAATCGGTAAGGCAGGTCGATCCCAGATGTTTCTTGGCCTACGAGGAGTCGGTAAAACCGTGCTGCTCAATACCGTCGAAAACATGGCAATCGATCGAGGGCACTTAACTTCCAGTATAGAAGCACCGGAACACAAGCCCCTGGGAGAGCAACTGCTTCCAAAGATTCACCAGGTGCTGCACAAACTTTCATTCACTGAAAAAGCTAAATCCAAGGCATATGAGGCGCTGCAAGCATTAAAATCGTTTGCCGGAAGTTTAAAACTGACCTACGGAGATATGTCGATTGCCGTGGAGCCTGCAAAAGGGATTGCAGATAGTGGGGACTTGGAGCAAGACTTGCCGGAACTTTTTGTGCGCGTTGGAGAGGCCGCTCAGGCAGCCGGAGTCGCATGGACATTATTAATTGATGAAGTGCAGTATTTAAGTCAAAAAGACTTGGCAGCGCTAATTGTTTCCCTGCACAAAGTTAACCAACGCCAGTTACCTGTCCTTTTTTTCGGGGCAGGTTTACCACAGGTCGCCGCATTAGCCGGAGACGCCAAGTCTTATGCCGAAAGGTTATTCAGCTATCCTGAAGTAGGTGCCTTGCCTGATAATGCGGCCAAAGCGGCTATTCGCCAACCCGTCGAGGACGAAGGGGCTAAAATCGATGAAGCTGCATTGGATGAAATCCTGGCGAAAACCAGAGGATATCCTTATTTTCTCCAGGAATGGGGCCACCAATCCTGGAATGTAGCCAGTGAAAATACGATTACACTGCAAGATACACAACAAGCCGAAGGGTCTATTCTTACTCGCCTGGATCAAGGTTTCTTTAAGGTACGATTTGATCGCTTAACCCCCAAAGAACGGGAATATGTTTTTGCTATGGCTAAATTAGGGGAAGGGCCTTATCGGTCATCCGATATCGCTGAGGCCTTAGGAGAGTCTTTACGCAGCTTAGGCCCCCGCAGAGCACAGATTATCAGTAAAGGAATGATTTTCAGCCCGTCTCACGGTGAAGTAGCATTTACGGTCCCGTTGTTCAATGACTATTTAGTTCGTAATGCATCAAAATTAGAGAAATTCGATGAAGAAGAGTAACAACCAGGGGGAAGTATAGTTGCATTTTTTAACAATATGCGCTTTCAACTCATGGCAGCAGAATGAATTTCCCTAAAAAATTGGTAAATTT
>Ga0265295_1009876_pt1 | contig 10064 bp, 7 predicted proteins | sample Munlansysbiofilm_FD_192503 | JGI IMG/M metagenome (GOLD analysis project Ga0265295, IMG submission 192503) | Leachate microbial communities from a municipal landfill in Southern Ontario, Canada - Methane capture system biofilm | ecosystem: Engineered > Solid waste > Landfill > Unclassified ...
CTTCTTGTTCTAAAGTGTTACTAATACCATTCTCATCGAACAATAAGTATGTGGTTTCTGAACCAATTTTTTTTAAATATTCCAACATTTCTTTTGCATCATCTTTAGTAGCTTCCATAATATCTACTACAGTATTATCTTTTAAAAACTTCAATTCTAATCACCTCAATTATAAACTATTATAACTTATTAGCATCAACATTTCAAATTTCTAAAAAAATAACCTAAAACAAAAAAATAAGACGATTCTCGCCTTATTTATCTTGAGATACTTTAACGGATTTTATGATAAATTGTTGAGGAAAATCTTTTTCATCAGGGTCTTTTCCTAAAACTCCGCCAATAGCCAAATTTATTAAAAAGTAATATGGATGATCAAATGGCCAACCTGCATATGTTTGATCATATCCATATTGCCCTTTATTATACCTAGCCACTTCAACGTCATCCAACAAATATACCAAACTATCTTTTTTCCAATCAACTGAATACTTATGAAATCCTTCTGTAATACAAGGAACATCTAACTCAGTAAAATATTGTTCTTTATTACGATGATTATATTTTTCAGTATGAATACATAATAATAGCTTACCAGGTTCTCTTCCAACATGCTCCATAATATCTATTTCACCACTTTTCGGCCAATATCCATAACGGTTATCATCACTCATCATCCATAAAGCTGGCCAAGTACCTTTTCCTAAAGGTAGTTTTGCAATAATATCAATTCTTCCATAAAGAAAAGTGAATTTCCCCTTTGTATTAATTCTTGCACTTTTATAAATACCATCGGTAAAGGTAGCTTCAATAACTAAACCATTCTTTGTTAAGCGTAAGTGTTCTTGATCATCAACATAATGTTGAAGCTCTTGGTTAGCCCACTTTTCACCTACTTGAACATTGAATATATCTCTAGGCAGTTCTTCTATTTTTGTAAAATCTAAGTTCAATAAAGTTTTTTTCATATCTTAAAATCCTTAACTGTTTCGCCTTCAAGTAAATATCCATCTACTACTATAGTCTTTCCAGCGTTTAATCTCTTATTTTTATCCATCATTTTTAGAATTTCTTTTGCGGCAATTTTACCCATTAATACTGTATCTTGTTTTATTGTAGTTAATCTAGGAGTTACAATTTGTGAAATGTCAATACCATCAAAACCCATAACAGAATAATCTTCAGGAACTTTCTTGTTTGAATCATGAATTGCTTGAATAGCGCCAATAGCCATCATATCAGATGCGCAAAAAACAGCGCTAGGTTGCTCTTTTGATTTCATAATCTCCATCATTGCATCATATCCATTTTGTTTAGAGAATACTTCACCCTCAACTACATGTTCAGGATTAATATTCAAGCCTAAACTTTCCATAGCATCTTCAAAAGCTTTTTTTCTTGTACCACCTATAAAAGTGTATTTACCGCCATGAATATTAGCAATTACACGATGTCCTTTTTCATAAAGATACCTAATAGCTAAATCAACCGATTGCTCATTGTTTGATGTTACGCAATTGATTTTTTCTTGCTGAAAATCAATCATAACAATCGGAATATCCGAATTATAAAGTTCAAACAACTCTTCGCTGAAAAAATCTGCACACAAAACAAAAATTCCTTCAACTTGTTTCCGTAATGAATGTTGTAAATATGACCCCATTTGCCCACCGGTTTTGTGAGCTAAAAATAAAATATCATAACCAGCATTCTCAACTTCGCTTTTAAAGGTTTCTAATATCTTAGAAAATAACGGATGTTGTAATCCTACTCCACTTATTTCATGGAAAATAATTCCAATAGTGTATGATTTTTGAGTAACCAAACTTCTTGCTTGTGAATTTGGAATATAATTCATCTCACTAGCTAAATTTAATATTAGTTTCTTAGTTTTCGGAGATATATCTGAATAATTATTTAAAGCTTTAGAAACAGTTGTAACACTGAACCCTGACTTTTTTGACAAATCTTTAATAGTAAGCATTAATCCACCTTCTTAAAAGAAAAATAATTTAAGTTAAATCCGCCTTCTATAGCTCTTAAAGTAAATGTATAAACTCCTGCCTCAAGTTCAAAATTGTCGCTTATTACATCGGTCCATACTTGCCAACCGCCTGTAGAATCTATATTTGTAGAAACTAAACCTTTAAATCCAACAAATAATCTTATTTGTCCTCCACCGGTCTCGGACGCTACACGATAAGTAATATTATATGTTCCAGCTTCATCTACTTTTAAATAATACGTTAAAAAATCTTCACTATCAATCCATCCAACATTCTTCCCACCGCCAACATCAGTAGTTGTTTCAATTTTTATACCATTTGAATTAGTATAAAACTCAGCTTGAATAGTGCCTAGAATACTTGGGACCGGCAAAGTTTCAGCTGTTAAAGTCATGCTGTCACTTCTATTGCCAGCAAAGTCAAGAGCGACAACATCTATCACATATTCAGTCTCCGGATCCAAACGAGTTAATAAAATACCATTTACAGTAGTAGTCGCTTCCAAAACACCATTTAGAAAAATGTTGTATTTTTCTATTGAAACATCATCCACTGAATGATCCCATTTGATTTGTATTGAATTTGTTGTAGTTTTTTGCAATTCTAAGTCACTTACTGCAGAAGGCTTTTCGCGGTCTAAACCAGCATAATCCTTTTGATAAACACGCACATAATCAACCACCATTGATTGAGGAAAAATTGAGTCATCAACACCTTGTAATCCACCCCAATTACCACCAACAGCTATATTCATAATCAAATGGAATCTTTGATCAAAAGGCCAAGCATCAGGATTAGATATATCAATATTAGTATTAGGATTATAACCAAAAAACGCAAATTTTTCTCCATTTATATATAAATCAATTTTCCCTGGTTCCCAAATCATTTCATAGACTTGAAACTCAGTTTCAACATTTAATACCTCTCGGTCAAATCCAATTTGAGTACCTAAACTATGATTATATGCTCCAGTATGAATGGTTCCATAAACTTGATTTTTATCATAGCCAACATACTCCATAATATCTATCTCGCCACTGTTTGGCCACCCACCATAATTCCAATCTGTAGGTAACATCCATAAAGCACTCCACAAACCTCTACCGGAAGGCATTTTAGCTCTAATTTGAATTCTTCCGTATTGCCAATCTCCACGATATTTACTGACTAAACGACTAGAACTATACTCTCTAGTATCGATTGACTCTTTCAAAGCTGTAATATAAAGAAGTCCATCACTAACTCTAGCATTATCTAAATCCGCTTCAGTATAATATTGTAATTCGTTATTTCCCCATCCACTTCCACCAACATCATAACTCCATTTACTAGAATCTGGTAATCCATCAACATCAAATTCATCACACCAAACTGGTTGCCAATCATCAATGTTTTCTAAAAAATCGCATGAATCAGGAACAAGACTTCTATCATCATAAAGATAACTGCTAGTAGTATTTGTTATATTAGTAGTTGTTTGTGATGTTATGTTTTCTGTAGAACTTGTTGTGTTATAAGTGGTAGTATCACTAACCGCTTGACAACCAACAAAAAACCCAAAAAGCAAAAATATAAATAATATCATAATTTTTTTCATAATTTTATTCTCCCGTAATCCCTGTTTTGTCAATACTTTCTACAAAACGTTTCTGAGTAAAGAAATACAATATCAATAATGGTAATAGTGTTAAAACATTTCCTGCTAACTTAACAGCTTGCATTAATTCTCTACCTTGAGAACCCTCTGGATAAATGCTTGTATAGTTAATTATATATTGTTCTAATTTCAAAGGCAAACTCAATAGATCGCTTCCGCTCAAATATAATCCAGACAAGTATGTCTCGTTATAATACCATACAAAACTAAATAAAAACACAATGATAATAGAAGGTATAGCAAGTGGTAAATATATTCTTATAAATATCTTTACTGGTGTAGCACCATCGAGTTGAGCAGATTCATCAAGAGCTTTAGGAATCATTCTAAAGAATTGATAAAAAATCAAAATGAATAAAGCTCCATTTAATCCTTGCCCTAAAATTGCTGGATACACAAACGCCATAATTGATCCTAACAATTTATATTCCGCATACATCCTAAACATAGGTAACATGGTAATTTGTGGAGGAATAATAAAAGTAATCAACATTAAAACAAATAGTAATTTCTTTAAAGGAAAATTAAACCTAGCAAACCCATAACCAATTATAGCACTAGATATTGTAGCGCTAATCGCAGGTAAAGCGGCTAAATATAAAGCATCCAATAAAGAACTAAAATAATCTAACTCCGTTAATACCAATCGATAATTTTCAAAGTTTAAAGACGAAGGCACCCATTTAATTCCAGCGTCAATAATATCTTCCATTGTCATAAAGCTATTAGTAATCATATAAAGCATCGGATACAAATAAACATAACCAAATGATATTAATAAAATATAAATCAATAACTTAAATAAAAAACCATCTGTAAATCTAACTCCAACAAAAAATCTCTTAGTTTTATATCCAGCTTGTACATAATCTTTTTTTGTTAATAAACTAAATATTTCCTTTATTGTTTTAAATAACTTTTTCATGATTTTGACCTCTTTCTAACAGTCATTAACCCTGTAAATAAGAGTATTATCAAAACCATAACAATAAAGTACAGCCAAGAAATAGCAGCTGAATAACCATACCCACTTATTATAGAATCAATTGATTCACCCATCATAACACCACGGATATAAATAATTACCTCATTCAAACTAAAAACGCTCATTGAAACAACAGTATAAATAATAGCTACAACTATCAAAGGTTTAAGCGAAGGCAAGGTAATTTTCCAAAAAGACGCCCATGGCCCAGCTCCGTCAACCATTGAAGCTTCATAAATCTCTTTATCAATCTTTTGTAAACCAGCTAAAAAGATTAATATTTGTATTCCAGCAAACCACAAAACCAACAATATTCTATCCATCAAAGCTTGTATAGGATTAGCTAAAGTGGGGCTTATATTATTTAAAACTGTTCTAACAAAATCATACTCTCTTATCGAAGGAAGTGTTGTAGCACCTTGATTGATTAACTCCGCAATAACAGGTCCAGAAATAATAATTACTGGTAAAAAGAAAATAGTTCTCCACATTCCTTTACCTTTAATGTCTTGATTTATCAGTAGTGCAATTATTAAAGCAAAAACTATTGTTATTGGGACATTAATAATAATCTCAATTATATAATCAATCAAATATTGAATAAATGTAGGATCAAAAACAAAAGCAGCTTTATAATTATCGATACCTAAATAGGTTAACTGCAAATCACTACCATCTAATCGAACCTTAAAAAAACTTAGAAATAAGCTATAAAATATTGGATATAAAGCAAAGATCAAATAACCTATTATCCATATCAAAATAAATGAGAGGCCTATAACACTTTGTCTTCTTTTATTGGTTACACGTATTTTAATAAAACTAAAGAAAATCCAGTAAGTACTAGTAATTCTGAAAATAACATTATGTGAAAAATAATACTTAACCTTATCCCAGAAAATACCAATCTTTCTCATAAACTCAGACATTGGCATCACCTCCGAGCGCATAAGATAAGGATTCAATTGTAACATCATCTACTACCTGTGTTTTAGAAGTGTAATTGATATATATAATCACACCATTGCTATAAGTATTTTTAACTAAACCAGGAATCAACGTGACTCTAGAAACAAGTGATTCTCCTATAACAAGCTTAAGTGCATTGTTAATGTACTCATACTCTTCAACAACTGTTTCTTTCCATAAGTCAAACTGAGAAGTATAAATGTGTTCAATATCTGTATTCTTTAAATTACTTGCTTCATTCATACTTAATACATAAGCAGGATAAACATTAAAATCTACCAGCTGCAATAAAAATTCTTTTCCATAACTATTAAAATTCAAATAGTTACTAAACATAGGCATCTCGCTCATTAATACTATTTGTAATAAAGGCACTAAATCATCAAAAAGATTCAATTGAGAGTTAAACATTGGCGTTTTCATAAACGCATTTGTATATTTATATGTATAAGAGTTTGGATATTCATAATTAGCTAAGTTATCATACAACTCCATAATTTCAAGATAATACTTGATAGAGTCTACTTGAGTAAAATATCCCTCATCGTAATAACTAAAAATAGTGTTTCCTAAACTTTCAAACAATACATTTACTCCTAATTCCTGATAATCTTCAAAGTGTTTCATAGCGAAGTTATAACTTGATTCAGGATAAAGAGCAGATCTATTTTGATAAACACAATCAGGGCATTCAAAAGTTATTCTAAAACGATCAACTGCTTTAGCAATATCTCTTCTATCTTGAATACCACCTGCATCACTACCAGAAATAACATAGTTATTTATTAAAGAAATATCACTTGTTTCTTGTAAATACCTAATCATATCAATAAACTTTGAATTAGATCCTAAAGAGTTTTCAAAGTCTACTTTACTAGGTAGATGCCCGCTGTAACCACCTTCATTCCACCCCATTAGGCTCACAAAAAAGTTTTCAATTCCTTGATCAAGAAAGTAACTATGCATAAAATCAATATCATCAACCGTACTCATTTCAATGCTACTTGAACCTAATAAAGACTTCTTAGAATCTGACATTAAATAATTAATTTGGATTGGTATATCTTCAGAATATTCTAAATTTTCGAAAGTATCCAAACCATCTAAATACTTCTTATATGTATTTCCCATTCCAACGTAATTAGCATAATCATCATCAAGAATTTTATATAAAACAGTAACATCTTCATTAGAAACATCAACTAATCTATCATCTCCACCATTTCCATCAATTGAGAAACTTTGTAAGTACGTTTTCTTAAAATCGAATTTAGGGAAAATCAAGTTATAATTCAAATTATAAACACCATTAACAAACATGAACAACCTAGAAGCATAATCACCTTCTTCGATTATTCCTAATAGACCATTTTGATTAACCCCATGAACTACGCCAAAGATAGGCATTGATAAAGGATAATTAGAGATCGTTTGAAAATTATCAGTTAAACCATAATTCAAACCATAAAACTGTGCTCTATACGGCGCTCTATAACGTCCCTGATTATCTTCATATCTAACTAAAGCTCCGGCACCATCCGGCAACATCATATATCCAGGGATTTCATCCATCTTTGTAGCACCTAATCCCGGAAAAACAATTATGCTAGAAAGCAATACTAAATCTGGTTGTTCTTCTTTAATTGATTCAAACGGAATATGTGCTTTGATTCCATCGTCTTGTAAAGTAACTTGCAAATCAAACCCAAGTTTTAACTCAATGAACCCTCTGTTTTGCATTTCCTCTAAGGTATATTCACCCTCTAAATAACCAGGATAAAGATTTTTACAAATTCTTGTCGAACAGAAACCACCTAAATTTAAGCTAATATTAACCCCGTTATTAATTTTTTCTATTTCTTGAGTAAATGCGATATCACTAATACCAACATTCTCTACTATTGACATACCTCTATCAAGTTGAATGTATTCAATTCCAATACCACTAGATAATAAACTAGTGTATGTTCCAGCACTTGCTTTAGGGATATGAGTTGAGAAAACATACCCATTGTTCTTGTTTTCAATTTTAAAAGATACTATGTCTTCATCATAATACAATCTAAGATTATCATTTTCAGCTACTAGTTCATCGGAGTTTTCTATTTCAATATAATACTCCTTCTTTACTAAACTAAGATCATCTACTTGAGTAAATCTTGATGAATCAAGTTTAATAGACTCAATATAACTTGGCTGTTCTCGATAATCATTATCAGTAGAATTAATAATAGTGACCGTTGTTATACTAGCGATTGACAAAGAAGCTATTATCATAACTTTTTTTAGAAATTTAAACACGATAATACACCTCCATAATCAAATCATAAATCAATTTGTATAACTCATTCAATAAAATATAAACAATGAATGTACCTAACAACATTAAAGCCATTGTAAAGAATGATATTAATATTGACGCAAAGGTCTCTTTAACATTGTAAAAATGCGTTTCTTTAACCATGAAGAAAAAGTAAATGACAGTCACAAAAATTGATAAAAACTGTAGTAAACTAATAATAAAAGTTTCATTATATGTTAATCCATGAGATAAAATAGTTAAAATTGGGAGTGTTAAGAAATAAGGTGCTAAAGCAAAAATAGTTGTAATATAGATATCCTTAAATCTTCCTTCTCCTTCTCTTATACTACCAATTAAATAATTGGCAATTACAAATAGAATAAAAGGTAAAAATATTTTAGTAACTTCTTCTAAAAAATTAATGTCAGAAACAACACGATTATTAAATAAGAAATTGAAATTATAAATGAAAATAATATATAAAACAAAGTAGATTAAAAGCAAGATAGTCGCAGATAAATATCCAACACGATTCTCTCTTTTAATATAATATGTGGTGTCTGAAGGATTTTTTAAATAAGAATAAACATATAATGATTCATCAAGCAACTTGCTTTTCTTCCTAATAAATTTGATTCCTCTTTTAACTGGCGCAAACACATATTTAAAATAATGAAGTTTAAGATTTATGACATAAGCAACTAAAAATGTAAAGAAGAAAACTAAAAGAATCCATACATTATCAATTAAATAAGCATTTCTAACTTCCCAAAACGCATCACTATAACCATCTCTATCCATGGCTTCTTGATATTCACTCATTGCTAAATCATATTCACCAAGGCTATAGTAAGCATTTCCCAAACCCTTATGAGCTAGATCAAACATATCATTCATTTTTAAAACTTCTAACCATGGATCTTTACTCTCAGAATATAGACCATCTTGATATAATTCTAAAGCATTATGAACCATATTCGCAAAACTTGTTGGGGTAAATATTTGTAATTCAAAACTAGCACCATCAAGAACATAAAGATTATGCATACTGTCCACAGCTACAGCTGAAGGCACATTGAAAAGCCCTTGAATTTGATTGCTTTCATCTTTTCCTCCAAAAGCAAATAATAAGTTTCCTTCAATATCATACTCATATATATAACCTGATTGAGTTATTGTGAATATGTTGCCTATTGGTCCAACATATACATCCTGAAGATCAGGTAAATTATATACTTCACCTAACAGGTTCTCACCATTTATATTCAGTCTTTTTACACCAGTTGCTTCATCTCCTAAAGTTACAGTATGTATTAGACCTCTGTCGTCAATAGCTACATTAGATATTTCAGAAGGAGACAAAGAATATACGTTATTTCTTTGTTCTTTAGTGAAAAACATAAACTGAAGTATTGTTCTTAAGGAAGGATTTGTTGTATTTGTACCAAAATAACCTAAAAACTCATTATTTTGAGTAAACTGAGCTAATCCTCTTGAACCATTATTTAATATATAAACATTATCACTATTATCAGAAACTATTTTCTTAGGTTGAAAAAAATTATCTCCAAACAAAGGTGAATCAGGCTTAGTAAACTCTTGTACAATATTTCCTGCTTGGTCTAATTTATAGGCTTTGTTACCACCTCTGTCTGCAATGTATATAAAGCCATTACTATCAACGAAAACCCCCGTTGGATTAACCAAATAATCTTGACCAAAAATAGTAACTTCATCATTTTCTAAGCTAAACTTTATTAGTTTACCTGTCTTAGTTGTGTTATTAGTTGAAACGATATAAACATAATTTAAATCATCGATAAAAATATCATTAGGTTTATCTAAACTTTCGCCATAAACTTCACTTCTATTTGTAAGAGCGACATAAGCTGTTTGAGTAGGGACGAAGCGACCATTACTTATAGTGAAAGTATCATATCTTACACCTGATTCCGCTTTAGCAGTAAAACCGAACTGTAAACTAACTAATAGCGATAGAATCAAAACAATCATAATCTTTTTCATTATTTAATACCTGAGTGAGCCATAGTATTCATGACCTTACCTTGTAAGAATATAAAGATAATAATGTTCGGTAAAAAGCTTATTAGTGAAGCGGCAGCCATAATTCCTTGTCCTGCA
>Ga0265295_1009878_pt1 | contig 10062 bp, 6 predicted proteins | sample Munlansysbiofilm_FD_192503 | JGI IMG/M metagenome (GOLD analysis project Ga0265295, IMG submission 192503) | Leachate microbial communities from a municipal landfill in Southern Ontario, Canada - Methane capture system biofilm | ecosystem: Engineered > Solid waste > Landfill > Unclassified ...
AGAAAAAGGATTTATTGTCGAGATTAGTGTCAAAAGAAGCAAAAGATATTCTTTATATTGCATTAAGTAAGTATGCTAATCATAAACTAATTGAGTCCATTAGTTTAAAACAACTATTTGACAATAACGAAAAGATTACAGTTAATGTCTATATCGATAGTGAAAATAAATATAAAGAGGAATTTATTCTATTGCTTGGGCAATACATCATTGAAGGTAGATCAACAGTAGAAATGATTTTTGGTATTGAACAGCCAATGATAAGTATTAATCACAATAGTTTGATTACTTTTTTTTCTAGTCGTGAAAAATTCATTATGTTTTCACATGAGCGAATACCAAAATCACACTCAAGATTCATTAAAGGAGTTTTTGATGGATATAGTATTCGTGGACAAAAGATTTATCGGCGATTGTTAAAAGAAGTTTCGTATAAACTCACGGAACTGATTAATCGAAACATTATAAAAACAAACAATCCGATTTTTTTTGTCAAACACCCTCACTACACAAGCTTTGCAATTGAAAGTTCTTTTTCGAGTTGTAGTAATGAAACAAAAAGAGATGCACTACAAGAAATAATTGATCAAAAACAGCGATTAGCCAAAAGTAAAATAATTTGTAGCATTAATGATTTTACCAATAACGATGAAGAATTCATCGTTCATGGGATGAGTGTGTTTGCCAATGAATTAATCAAATATTCAAGTTTTAAGTATCAAGAATATCTAAAGAACTTACTACTAATACATAAAAATCAGTTTAATGATTATTTGTACGTGAAGTTTGATTTGCCTTATTATCTAACGGTGTTTGATGAACTTGTTATTTTATACGGCGACTATCACTTAAATGATGATTGTATTATTTATATAACCAAACCTGAAATAGTAAGACGAGTTAAGAAGATAGTTTATGATTTTATTAGTAACAAGAAAGATGTTTTTCACTTAGATGAAGAAACTATTATTAATAAAATTAATAAGTTAGAATAAAAAAAAGTGGATCAAATTATGTTTGTGATATAATAATATGAAACAATGTAGGAGGATAAAGATGGCAGAGATATTAAAAAGAAGTGAAGTTAATGAAAAATATACATGGGATTTAACAAGACTCTTTAAAAATGAAGAAGAGTATCAAAAGGCGGTTAAAGAAGTTGGTGGTTTAATTGATACTTTTGTAAAAAAATATCAAGGGTCTATTAATAACGCTAAGGATATTAACAATTCATTAAATGATTACCGGGAAATAATAACAAAGTTAAGATATGTAGGAAGTTATCAAAGTTTACATTCGAGTGTCGATCAAACTAATGAAGTTAATATTAAAAGAGGTGGAGAACTAGGAGTTTTTTATGGGAATATATCTAAAAAACTTGCTTTCTATTTACCTTCACTAAAAGAACTTGACGATAAAATACTTTTAGAAGCTAGTAAGGATTTAGAAAATAGCCTTTTTATTAAAGAAATAATTAAAGATAAGAAACATAGTATTCCAAAGGATATTGAACAAGCTTTATCAGAATTTTCTCAAGTTTTAGATGCGCCATATAGTAATTATCAATTGTTTAAGTTGAGTGATATGCGATTCAATAGTTTTAAGGCAAATGATAAGGATTATAATTTATCATTTTCAAACTTTGAAAATGATTGGTCTTATGATAGCAATCATGAAGTCAGAAGAAATGCATTTAAAGCTTTTTATGATAAACTTGGTGAATATGAAAATGGTTTAGCTAATAACTATCAAACACATGTTTTAACTGAAAAAGCTTATGCTAATTTAAAAGGCTTTGATTCGGTTATTGATTACTTACTTTATGAACAAGATGTCACGAGAGATATGTACGATCGTCAAATTGATTTAATTATGGAACATTTGTCAAAGCCAATGCAAAAATTTGCCTTATTATTAAAAGATATTTATGGATTAGAAGAAATGACATATGCTGACTTGCATTTAGCAGTTGATGATTCATTTGAACCTAAAGTTACTATTGAAGAAGCAAGTGAATATGCAATTAAGGCATTGAACTTTTATGGTAGTGAATATCAAGAAATGGTTAAAACGGCTTTTAAAGAAAGATGGATTGACTTTCCACAGAATGTTGGCAAATCAACTGGGGGTTTTTGTTCGAGTCCATATCGTAAAGGATCTTATATTTTATTAAACTGGAATAGTTTGATGAGTGAAGTGTTTGTTTTAGCCCATGAACTTGGCCATGCTGGTCACTTTCATTATGCAGGAATGAATCAAAACATCTTTAATACGCGGACATCATTATACTTTATTGAAGCGCCATCAACCATGAACGAACTTGTTTTAGCAGGATACTTAAAGAAAAATAATGACGATTTACGTTTCCAACGTTGGGTTTTATCATCACTCATTTCTAGAACCTATTATCATAACTTCGTAACGCATTTATTGGAAGCAGCTTACCAAAGAGAAGTGTATCGCAGGATAGATGCTGGAAAACCTCTTTCGGCTAGCGTACTTAATAACTTAAAACTTGATGTATTAAAGAAGTTTTGGGGCGATGCAGTAACAATTCCTGATTATGTAGGAAGAACATGGATGCGTCAACCACACTATTTTATGGGCTTGTATCCTTATACTTATAGTGCAGGATTAACGATTGCTACTGCAACGTATACAAAGATTCAAAATCAAGAGTTAAGTGTTGATAAGTGGTTAGATGTGTTAAAAGCAGGGGGATCAAAAGCACCACTTGATTTAGCCAAAATCGTTGATTTAGACTTGAGTTCCGAGAAACCTTTATTAGCTACAATTACGGCAATATCAAATATTATTGATGAAATCGCAGTGCTAACAGAAAAACTGAAATAATAAAGTTTAGTAGACAGCCTTTGGCTGTCTATTTTTTAAAAAAATGAAACAATTTTCATAGGCATATGAGTTGTTGAAAAACTAATTATTTCGTATAATCAATGATAAACAAAGGAGGTATATATGATTGTTGTGTATGATAGTTTGACTGGTCAAACTAAAAGATTTGCAAGTAAGTTAGGATTTCCTTTTGTTGGTGTGAATGAATATGTTCTTAGTGAAGAACCTATTTTTTTACTAACCCGATCATTTAACTTTGGGGAAGTTCCTAAATCAACAAAGAATTTCTTGGATAACTACAGTGCAAAAGTAATCGGAACTGCCGTGTCAGGAAATCGTAATTGGGGAACTAACTATGGTAGAGCTGGCGATGTTATTGAAAAAACTTATAATATACCTCTAGTATTAAAGTTTGAAGCATCAGGTTTAATTGAAGATGTTGAATATATTAAAAAATGGATTGATGATAGAATAGATAAGGGAGATGAAAAAGATGGAAAAAAAGATTGATATACCTGAGTGGATCCTACTAAATAATCAAATAATTGATGGTGATGGTGAGATTGCTGATTTATCAAAGGATAAAGAAGCGGCTCGTTCTTACTTTTTAAATGAAGTGAATAAGAAAACGCAGTTCTTTCACTCGCTACAAGAAAAGATCGATTATTTAATTGAGAATGATTATTATGAAAAAGAATTCTTAGAAAAATATACGTTTAAACAAATCGAGAAAATATACGATTTAGCGTATAAAGCTAAATTCCGTTTTCCATCTTATATGGGAGCATTTAAATTTTATAATGATTATGCTTTAAAATCACGTGATGGTAAGGTTTATTTGGAAAGATATGAAGATAGACTTGCCGTTAATGCTTTATATCATGCTAATGGCGATTTTGAGATGGCTAAACGCCTCATTACATCTCTTATTAAGCAAGAATTTACCCCTGCAACCCCAACGCTTTTAAATACGGGAAAGAAACATCGTGGTGAATTCGTATCTTGTTTCTTATTAGAAGGTGGAGATTCGTTAAATGATATTGCAAGAATTAATGAATTTTCGATGCAATTATCGAAAATTGGTGGGGGAGTTGCAATCAATTTAACGAACTTACGGGCTAAGGGTGAAGCAATTAAAGGTATTCCTAATGTTGGTAAAGGTGTCGTAGGTGTTGCGAAACTGTTAGATAATGCTTTTCGATATGCTGATCAAATGGGACAAAGAACTGGTGCTGGAGCAGTGTATTTAAATGTCTTTCATGCGGATATTGAAGATTTTTTAAATACTAAAAAACTAAATGCTGATGATGATATTAGAGCTAAAACATTATCTTTAGGAGTTATTATTCCTGATAAGATGATTGAACTTGCAAAGGAAAATAAGGATATGTACGTCTTTTATCCGCACACTGTCTATCAAGAGTATGAGAAAGACTTTGCTGATGTGGCAATTGAGATTGACAAATGGTATGACCAATTAGTCGATAATCCTAATGTCAGAAAACGCAAAATCAATCCTCGTAAGTTGCTAGATGCAATTGCTAGTTTACAAGGAGAGAGTGGTTATCCTTATATAATGTTTAGTGACAATGTTAACGGTCAAAATCCATTGGATATGCCAGTAAAGTTTTCTAATTTATGTACAGAAATCTTACAACCAACCGTAACATCACATTATGCTGATTATGATAAACACGATGAAGATCAAATTGGGATGGATGTATCATGTAATTTAGCTTCAGGAAATATGGAAAAAATGATTGAAAATAATGCCATTAAAGAAACAGTCTTTGCAGCAATGGATATTATGAATTCAGTTTCAAGACAAACTAATATTAGTTATGTTCCTGCGGTTGCTAAAGCTAATCGTTTGAATCGTAGTGTTGGACTCGGCATTATGGGACACCATGGATTTATTGCTAAGAATTATATTTTATATGGAAGCGAAGAAAACCTAGATTTAATTGATGTGTTCTTTAATGTTGTCAACTATTATAGTTTAGTTCATTCAATGGAAATGGCTAAGAAAACGAAAGAAAAGTTTTATCGCTTTGAAAACAGTAAATATGCTGATGGGTCATACTTTGATGGTCGTGGACAAATCTTACCAAAAACTGATAAGATTAAAGAGATGTTTAAAGACATATATCTTCCTACTGATGAAGATTGGCAGGTTTTAAAAGAAGAAGTTATGAAACATGGTTTATATAATTCTCATCGTTTGGCGATTGCCCCAAACGGATCAACAGGTTATGTAATGAGTGCAACGCCTTCATTAACACCAATTAAACAAATTGTTGAAGAAAGAACATATGGTAATTCAAAAACATACTATCCAATGCCCCATAGTGATACTGCTGCGTTTATGTATGAAACGGCATATGTAATGGATAAAAAAAGAATTATTGATGTGATAGCAACGGCTCAAAAGCACGTTGATCAAGGAATTTCATTTGAGATAGGTATTACGTCAAATGAAACAACAAGAGATTTAATTAAGTATTATTTATATGCACATCACAAGGGAATTAAAACTCTTTACTATACAAGAACTCAAAAGCTTAAAGTAGAAGAGTGTGAAGCGTGTGCGGTATAGGAGATAAAAAAATGGAAAACAAGAAAAAATATGATGGGGCAAATTGGAATGAGTTAGAAGATGAGTTTACACAGTTTTTTTATGAACAAAACTTAAGTCAATTTTGGCGCCCTGAAGATATAAGTTTACAATCAGATTTAAATGTTTGGCATGTGTTAAGTGATGAAATAAAAGATGCATATGCTAAAAACTTACTAGTATTGACATTTTTGGATACATATCAAGGTGATATTGGGATGCCAGTCGTTTCAAGATCAATAGATGATAAGTATCATCAAAGAAAAGCAGTTTTAAACTTTATGGCAGCAATGGAAAATGCTGTTCATGCTAAGAGTTATTCTAATATCTTTATGACATATTTAAAGAATGAAGAAATTGATGATTTATTCGTTTGGGGTGAGAATAGTCCGGTTTTACAAAACATTGTTGATTTGATCGTTCGTTATTATCGTGACTTAGATGTAATGAATCATGAAAAGAAATACAATCATGAAGTTGATGAAGTAAAGTTTGCCGAAGTCCAATGGAAAGCAATGGTGGCAAGTGTCTTTTTAGAAACATGGCTTTTTTATAGTGGCTTCTATTATCCTTTATATTTTTATGGACAAGGGAAGTTAATGCAAGCTGGCGAAATCATTAACTTAATCTTGAGAGATGAAAGTATCCATGGTTTATATGTCGGAAGATTAGCTCAAGATATCTTTAATAGTTTTAGTGAGTCAAAACAAAAAGAACTTGAATCATGGATGTATGATTTATTAGATAAACTTTATGAACAACAAAACATTTTAACGGCTGAAATATATGATCAAGTCGATTTAACCCATGATGTTAGAATCTTTAATCGTTATAACTGTAATAAATCCTTGATGAATTTAGGTTTTGATGCGAAATTTCCATATGAAGAAGTAAATCCTGTTGTTTTAAACGGTCTTAATACGGAAACAAAAACAATGGATAACTTTTCAATGAAAGGAAATGGCTATCAAAAAATGAAATCAGAATCACTAAAGGATGAAGATTTTATTTTTGATGAGGAGGAATAAAAATGAATAAAATAACTATATTAACAAAAAAAGATTGTCCGATGTGCAATAAACTAAAAATGTATATTAATCACGCTCTTAGTGAAGAACAAAAAGGGAAATTAGATATTATCGTTAAAGAAGAAAATGAAGAACTATTTGTCAAATTGGTTAAAGAAAACTTAGTTTTAGCGGTACCAACTGCAATCTTTGAAGGCGAAACGTATCCAGGATTAGACCCTGCAAAATTACTCAGTCTATTAAAAAAAGTTTAATGAATTAATCCCAGTCTTATTTTAGCAAAGACTGGGATTTTATTTTAAGAAGTAGTGTGATGTTTCCTTGTCATTTAAGGGTATAAATGTTAAAATTAGGTGAACAGTATAGGCATTTATTTTAATCTAAAAGGCTAATTGTGAGGTGATTGGAAATGAAAGGCGTTTTATATTTACAAAGTTCATATACAATGTTAGGGAGTTTAATGCCTTTACAGGACTTGATTACGTATGCTAAGAAAGCTAATTATGAGTTTATTGCTTTAAGTGATGATAAATTACATGGAGCATATGAACTTTTTAAAGTCGCTAAAGATAACAACATTAAACCAATCTTAGGTTTAAAACTTAAAGTAATGGAACCTTATAAGACGGTTTTTTTAATCTACGTAAAAAATTTAACCGGTTATCACAACTTATTAAAGATATCGAGTTTACAGGCACAAAATCATCATTTTACAATGCATGATTTAGTAAAATACCAAAAAGGGATTATCTTTGTTACGGCGGGATATGAATCAATAATTGATAATACGATTCTTTACGGGAATAAAGATGTTGTTATTGATTATTTACGCAATTATAAAAACAACTTTGATTCATTTTATGTTGGTTTATCGTTTAACTATGAAAGTCAAAGAATAAATGTTAGTGATTATTTATTTAACCTTTGTTTTAAGGAAAATATTAAGGTTTTACCAGTTCATAAGAGTAACTATTTTAAGGAAGATGATAAATTTGTATATGAAGCATTGATTAGAATTTCTAATGATAAAAATGAAGTTAGTGAACAAGCAACCTTTAAGTTTTTAACTGTAAAAGAGATTGAAAAAATGTACAAAGGTTATGAAAAAGTTTTTGATTACCTAGATGAGTTTGTTAGAAGTATTAACTTTGAGTTAAAGTTTCCTAAATTTGAAATGCCTATTTATCAAAATAAAAACAAGGTTCCTAATGATAAGTATTTACAATCACTTGCACGTTTGGGATTAAAAAGGCGTTTAGAAACAAATACGATTAATGATGTTGAAAAGAAATACCAAAAGCGTTTGGATTATGAACTTGAGGTTATTAATAGCATGAACTTCGCTAATTATTTTTTAATCGTATATGATTTTGTCAAATATGCAAAAGATAATGATATTTTAGTTGGTCCGGGGCGAGGATCGGCTGCCGGGTCTTTAGTAGCATACTGTTTAGGAATTACGAATGTGGATCCGATAAAATATGATTTAATGTTTGAAAGATTTTTAAATCCTGCTCGTATGAGCATGCCAGATATTGATATGGATTTTCCTGATAATAGAAGAAATGAAGTAATTGATTATGTTAAGAACAAATACGGTGAAAACCATATTTGTTCGATTAGCACTTTTAGTTCGCTTGCCGTAAAATCTGCAATCCGTGATATTGCAAGAGTATTAAAGATTGATAATGCTCGGGTTAGTGGCATCGTTCAAGCGGTTATCAACGATAAGATTGATGAAACTGATAATGACATAATGCGCGTCAAAGAAACGGCTAAAAAGATTGAAGGGTTATATCGTCAAACGGGAACACATGCAGCAGGGATTATTCTATCTGAACAAGATTTAACAGCATGGATTCCGATGCAAAGTGGCGCTTATGATTTTAATCAAAGTCAGTTTGAAGCAGATGTCTTAGAGAAAATTGGTCTTCATAAGATAGATTTCTTAGGGATTAGAAATTTAACAATCATTGATGATATCATTAAAAAATTAAACAAAAAAGGTATTAAGATTGATTTGAATAATATTCCTTTTAATGATAAGAAAACTTTTTCTTTGTTATCAAAAGGTGATACTACAGGATTATTTCAGTTAGAATCAGCAGGAATGCGAAGAGTTTTGATTAAATTAAAGCCTAATAGTTTTGAAGATATCGTTGCTACTTTGGCATTATACCGTCCCGGTCCAATGGAAAATATTGATATATATATTGAAAGAAGAAACGGAAAAACATTTTCATATTTACATAATGATCTGATTTCGATTTTAAAATCAACCTATGGTATTATTGTTTATCAAGAACAAGTTATGCAAATTGCAGTAGCATTTGCGGGCTATAGTTTATTTGATGCTGATATGTTACGAGTTGGGATTAGTAAAAAGAATTTTGATATTTTAAAAAACGAAGAAAAGAAATTCATTGATGGCGCTTTAAAAAAAGGATATGATAAAGCTTTAGCTAAAACTATTTATGATTATATCGTTAAATTTGGTGATTATGGATTCAACCGAAGCCATAGTGTTTCATATGGAATTGTTGCCTATCAAATGGCATACTTAAAAGCCCATTATTATAATGAGTTTATGAGTGCATTATTAAGTAGCGTTATTGGTAATGAGGGGCAAACAAAACTTTATATTGAAGAAGTAATCGCTAACGGTGTAAAAGTCTATAATCCTAATATTAATTATAGTTCAATTATTTATAAAGAAAATGAAAACGGCTTATTAATGCCTTTAAATGCGATTAAAGGGATTGGTAATAAAACAGCATTAGAAATACTAAATGAACAAGAAAAAGGAAAATTTAGTGATTATAACGATGTTAAGAGTCGTCTAAAAAAAATCGTTAGTAGTTCACAGTTTGTGAATTTGATTAACAGTGGTTGTTTTGACCAGTTTGGCCTAAATCGTAGGACATTAACTGCTAATAGTGATTTAGATAATGTTGGAATGGATAAGTACATTAAGGACTTTAAAATACTCGAGGTTGATGATTATTCATTCAAAGAAAACCAGTCTTTAGAAACAAGTGCTTTGGGATTAAATTTAAAGTATTTAGGTATTGGTAATGTTTCGTTACCAAAGGGACACTATAAGGTTTCTGACTTGCCGTCCTCATTAACACATGCAAAAGTTGTTGGTTTTGTTGATGGGTATCGTGAAATTAAAACAAAGAACGATCAAGTTATGGCGTTTATTGTTGTTAGTGATGGTATTGCGAATCTTGAGATTACAGTTTTTAACAATCTTATCAATGAGGTTAATGTGTTATTAAAAGAAGATTTAATCGTTTTTTCTGTGCAAAGGAATGTTTATAAAGAAAAAGTTGGGTATATTCTCAGTGATATTCTAAAATACAAAAAAGATTAGGAGTAAAATCTCAAAATATGAGTAAAAACCGTTAAATTGTTGTCAATTACGGTTTTTTTTGTTAAAATATCCCTATCAAGAATATATTCTTGAAAGGGGTGACTAACTATTAAAGTCAAGACTTTTATTTTAAATAATAGTAAAAGACCTCCTTATTATAAAAAACGAGGTTTAAACTTAAATATATTATT
>Ga0265295_1009879_pt1 | contig 10061 bp, 18 predicted proteins | sample Munlansysbiofilm_FD_192503 | JGI IMG/M metagenome (GOLD analysis project Ga0265295, IMG submission 192503) | Leachate microbial communities from a municipal landfill in Southern Ontario, Canada - Methane capture system biofilm | ecosystem: Engineered > Solid waste > Landfill > Unclassified ...
TGGTCCAAAGCATCATCTCCTTGTTTGTATCAGGTTGTTTGGCGACGACCTATTTTACAACAAGAGATGATGCTTTTGTTTAATTATTTCAATATGTTAAACATTTTTCTCGTCTGCGAAAGTTGAGAAACTAACTTCAAGTAAAGGACCGTGGGGTTCATCTCGTCAATGACTGTTTGTTGTCTATGCTTGTTTCATTTCTGTAATCCATGTGATATCCTGCATACAGTGAATACGGACATTTTAAAGGAGCATTCCATGGCTACGTCTATACGCTTAGATCCAGAAGTAGAAGAGAGGTTGAATTTTCTCGCAACCCAGACTGGGCGAACCAAGGCTTTTTATCTTCGTGAACTCATTACCCGAGGGATGGAGGACCTTGAGGATTACTACCTGGCGGCCGATGTTCTAGAAAGAGTCCGCAAGGGCGAGGAAGAGGTTCTTTCGTCCTCCGACGTAAGGAGATCCCTTGAGCTGGACGATTGAATACACCAGAACAGCTGAAACCCAGCTTCGGAAACTGGACAGGCCGGTCGCAAGACATATCCTCAATTATATGGATGACAAAATAGCGCCCCTTGAAAATCCACGGACTCGTGGGAAGGCTCTATCCGGCCCCCTTGGGGAACTGTGGAGATATCGGATTGGAGACTGTCGAGTGCTCTGCGAAATTCAGGATAGCATTATGCGGATTCTGGTCGTAGAAGCAGGCCACCGAAGGCAAATATACAAGTAGCTGAGTTGTTGAACTCTTAAGATCCTGGTGGGACGGTGTTTATTTGTCAATTTCAGATGTGTAACATATTGATTTTACATTGTGCGAACCTTTGGACGCTGATTTGCACCGAAAGAGCATGCTTTCGGTTCAACGTAAAAAGTGATATTTACAGGGATACATGGGATGCAAGGGATAGGGCCAAGTCAAAATCGACAGGCTGGTGAATGTTTGTGCTGGAAGCGAGAAAAAATCTGACTCTTCTGATTCCAGATTCAATGATAATCTTCTTCGCGTTGATGCCGTACGGCCAGAATGGTTACTGTCTCAGCGTTCTCAATTTCGAAGAGGAGGACATAGCCTTTTGATCCAAACGGGATGATCATTTCTCTCAATAGCGGATCTTCTGTTGACGCTTTTCTGCAGGTAAAAGGAAAATCCTTGAGGAATTCAGTCCCTTTTTGAATGGCTGTGAGGGCTTTGCGGGCGGCGGCAATATCTTGCTTGATGAGAAAACTATAAAGGCGCACGAGGTCATCTTTTGCGGCCTGGGTGTAGCGGAGCTGGTACCTCATTTGGCGTTCTGCTGTTCTGCATGAGTCAGCATGTTCTCTAGTTCATCAAGGACTGTCTCCGCAGAATGAAATACCCCTGTTTGTTTTGCCTCGTCTCTTGCTGCCAGACCCCGTACCAGAAATTCTTGTTGGGCTTTTCGATGCAGGATCCCTGCACGGAGAGATTCTACCATGAAGCTGGAGAGGGTTTCCCCTTCATGTAATATTTTTTCTGCGGCTTGGCGAAGCTCTGGCTCGACCCTTATGGCTGGAATTGTTGAAGTTTTCATCTTGGATCTCCCTGAGGTGCATTTGTAATTCATTTTAGCCTAAGTCGTCTCTGTAGGCAATGGCTAAAAGGGAAACTGAAGGTGTCAGACCTACATGGTGTTATCAACGCGAAGGCATGTGCGAAGAAGGAGGTAGGGCAAGGGTTAGGCGACCGAATTTGGTGAGTATTCTGTTGCCGGCGAAAAAGAATTTGACTCGGAATATAAGAGAATGCAAAAATTTAAACAGATGGATATAGGAGATGTTTTTCTAAATTGAGGAGATGGATAATGCCCACTGCCAAGGAATTGGTCCAGGAGATTGAAAAACTTTCCCCCGCTGAACGGGTGCGGCTTATCGATAAGGTTGTTCGCGATACCATAAGACCCGATGTTGAAATTGAGGGCGTATGGGTGAAAGAGGTGGAGGCGCGTTGGAAGGCTTTTGAAAGTGGTGAAATTACGATGGTATCTTATGAATCCGTGATGGATAAGTACCGAAATCAACGATGAAAATCTTTTTCCTTCCTCCGGCACAAGCCGAACTTGATGATGCTTTTTCCTGGTATGAAGAGCAAGCTGTCGGACTCGGCTACGAGTTTCTCAATGAGCTTGATCTATCCCTTCGACTGGTTGCGACCTTCCCTGAATTTCAAACTCAAGTGATCAAGAAAATCAGGCGCTGCCTGGTCAACCGATTCCCCTATGGCATTTACTACGGTTTAAAGGATGATACCATCGTCGTGATAGCCGTTGCCCACCTGAAGAGGAAGCCTTCCTACTGGATAACAAGAATGATGGAGTAGACAGTCTGGGACCCCGGATGGGACGTAGGTGATTTGTTGATTAATCGATGGGATGCGTATTCCGGACGAATCCGGCCACGGTTCCGACGGGAAAGCGTCCACCGTTCCGACACGAATCCGGCCACCATTCCGATTCGATTCCGGCCACCATTCCGATTCGATTCCGGCCACCATTCCGATTCGATTCCGGCCACCATTCCGGAGCAATCCGGCCAGTGTGATTTGAGAGTGTAGTCGCGGGGTAACTCCACGGGTATCCTGCCGTCCTTGATTTTTTCAAAGGAGGGCATGATGCCGAGAGAAAGAGTTGCCATGCGAAAAATACGTGAGATCCTGCGCCTGGTCTGGGGCTGTAACCAGAGCCGGCGCGATACGGCCAAAGCCTGCGGTGTCGGCAAGAGCACCGTGAACGATACGATCAACAGGGCCATTGCCGCCGGGCTGTCCTGGCCGGTGGCGATGGATGACGAAACCCTTGAAAAGCGCCTCTATCCCCCTCTTCGGCCTCCCTCATCCCGGAAACTGCGTCAGCCCGACTGGCAGGCCTTGCATGATGAACTGACCGGCCACAAACACCTCACCCTCATGCTGCTGTGGCAGGAGTACAAAGAGGGCGAACCTTCCGGTTACCAGTACAGCCAGTTTTGCGAACTCTATCGTCAGTGGCGCAAGAAGCTGGACCGCTCCATGCGCCAGGAGCACCGCGCCGGCGATAAGTTTTTCGTCGACTACAGCGGGTCGACCCTGCCCATTGTGGATGCCTCAACGGGGGAGATCAGGGAATCCCAAGTCTTCGTCGGGGTCATGGGCAACAGCAACCTGACCTTCGCCGAGGTAACTTGGACCCAAGGTTTGCCCGACTGGATCGGCTCCCACGTCCGGGCCTTTAGCTATCTCGGCGCCGTTCCCCATTGCGTGGTTCCGGACAACCTGCGCTCCGGGGTCACCAAGGCCTGCCGCTACGAGCCGGACCTCAATCCCAGCTACGCCGAATGTGCCGACCATTACAGCACCGCCATCATCCCCGCTCGCGTTCGCCGTCCCAAGGACAAGGCCAAGGTCGAAGGGGGTGTGCTGATCGCCCAGCGCCTTATCCTGGCCGGGCTTCGTCATCGTACCTTCTTCAGTCTGGCTGAGGCCAACGCCGCCATCCGGCAGCGGCTGGAATTGCTGAACAACCGCCCCTTCCGCAAACTCCCCGGCAGTCGGCGCAGCCGTTTCGAAGAGTTCGACCGGCCGGCGATGCTGCCGCTGCCCGAGACCCCGTACCAACTCTCCCTCTGGATCAAAGCCCGGGTCCATATCGATTACCATGTCGAGGTGGACCACCATTTCTACAGCGTTCCCCATCGTCTGGTGGGCGAGCAACTGGATGTCCGTTCCACCGCGACCACGGTCGAATGCCTGCACAAGGGGAACCGGGTGGCTTCTCATGTCCGTTCGTTTCTTGCGGGCAAGCACACCACCTTGCCGGAACACATGCCCAAGGCCCACCGGGAATACGCCGAGTGGACGCCGCAGCGCATCGTGGCCTGGGCGGCCCAGACCGGAGCGGCCACGGCCGCCGTCGTGGAGCAGATCCTCTCGCGCAAGGCCTACCCCGAGCACGGATTCCGCTCCTGCATGGAACCCCTGAGGGGACGTAGGTGACTTGTTGACTAATCGTTGTGAGGCAAATAATCAATCATTGGTAAATAATAAATAAAGAAATTTACTTACCGCAGGGTATCAGGTACTCTGCAGTCACTCAGAGCACTCCCGAGGGTAAACGCTGGTTCTTGCAAACTATAGCACTGGGTGATATGCTATGTCATGCATAATACTAAAAACCCGACACTTCCATCGCTGGGCAAGGAAAGCGGGATTGTCGGATAGGGCTTTATTTCATGCTGTTATCGAGATGAGCAATGGACTGATTGATGCCGACCTTGGCGGGGGTGTTGTGAAGAAGCGAATCGCTTTGCCAGGGCAGGGGAAGCGTGGCAGCACGAGGACGTTGTTGGCAACTAATCGTGACGATAGATGGATATTCGTATTCGGTTTTGAGAAACATGATCGGGCGAATGTTGCCGTGAAGGAACTGGAAGCGTTAAAATTGCTCGCCGGGGATCTGCTGGCATTAAATGCAGCACAGATCTCTGAAGCGCTCGATAGCGGGAATCTCCTGGAGGTAAGCGATGAAGCATGTGAAAGCTGAAAAGAGCCGAATTCTTGAAGCGGTGCATGAGACCGCCCTGGATCTGCATGGCCTGGGCTTTATCGATAAACGAGCATTGCGGCGCTATGATGCACTCTGTCTGGAGCCGATTCCTCCATATTCCGCGGATGAGATACGTTCACTGCGGGAACGGTACCGGATCAGCCAGGCGGTGCTGGCTTCAATTCTCAATACCAGTATCTCTACCGTACAGAAGTGGGAGATCGGCGAAAAACACCCTAGCGGTTCATCGCTAAAACTGCTTAACCTTCTGGATCGTAAGGGGCTTGATACCTTGATGTGATCCATAAGGTCAGGAACCCCGGAGGGGACGTAGGTGACTTGTTGACTTGACTGTCCATCTCAACACGTCCGCAAGTTTGGTGCTCAGCGACAACGGTGGCTTGGAGGCCGGGTTGGGGGGGCAGCGAGTATTATTGTTTTGCCTGAGCTGGAAATGGAGAATTGCTCCTGGTGGCAAAAGGATTGCAACGAAGGCGGCAGGGGATAAACCTTCTTTCTGGTCCAGGGTTGTCTTTCCTTAGAGTCTGTGATACTTTTAATCGTACTATTATCCGTACCATGAAGGGATTTGTAGAGGGCTGGGTTATGAAAGCGATTACGGCAAATGAATTGAAGACCAGGGGTGTTGCATCCATCGATGCAGCCTTAAAAGATCAGGATGAAGCTTTCATCTCGGTACGTGGAAAGGATTGCTACGTAGTGATGGATGTGGAAACCTATAACAGGCTTCGGGTTTGTGAACTGGAGGCCGCCCTTTATCAGGCCAGACAAGAGATTGCCGATGGAAAGGCGGTGGAGGAAAGTGTAGAGGAACACATTGAGCGAATCAAGAAGCTTTGATCATGAGTTTTCGGATTCTTTACACCCCTTCCTATAACAAGCGGGCCTCCCGTTTCCTGAAAAGGCATCCTGACCTTCTTCCTCAATACGAAAAAACCCTCAAGCTTTTGGAGTTGAACCCTTACCACCCGTCCTTGCGATTGCATCGGCTCAAAGGCCCTTTGAGTGAACTTCATTCTGTGTCCATCAATATCGGGTATCGAATAACCCTTGAGTTGGTCATACAGGATCAGTGCATTATTCCCCTCGATGTTGGCAGCCACGATGAAGTATACCGCTAACATGTGTAGACCGTAGTAGGGAACCCCGGAGGGGACGTAGGTGACTTGTTGACTTAACTGTCATCTCAACACGTCCGCAAGTTTGGTGTTCAGCGACAACGGCGGTTTGCAGGGAAGCCGGGTTGGGGGCCAGCGAGTATTATGAGCGGGTGGTGGGGGGGCGTGACTGAATAGACCACTCGTTGTCAGGATGCTTTCTCCAGACGGTCCGCAATCCATAATTTGATGATTGCCTGGCGCGGCACACCAAGTCGCTTGGCCTCTCGATCAAGAGACTGAATCATCCAGAGCGGGAAATCGACATTGACCCGTTTTTGCTCATATTCAGGACGGCGTGCGTTATCCAGGTCCAGATCCGAGGTGATATCTTCGCCATCGTCGAATTTTTTGTCGAAATCACAAGCTTTTGTTTTCATAAAGGGCGACCTCTTCCGGGCGGGAACGCCGGATGGAAATGATACGGATGACGTTCCGGCGGTAAGTGATGACTCCTGACCAATATTTGCCATCGATTTTACCGAGAATTAAGAAGCGGGGCTCATCGATGGTTCGAGCGGGGATTTCCAGCAGATCCGGATCGGCCCAGAGTGCTTGTGGGACCCCAGAGGGGACGTAGGTGATTTGTTGACTAACTGTTCATCTCAACATGATGGCCAGTTGGTTCACACCGACAGCGGCGGTCTGCTGGAGGAAAAACGTCGCCCCAACCTCTACCAGCAAAAGCTGGAATCAGGGGGAATCTTTCATTCGCTAACTCGCCAGGGGCAATTCTCCATTTCCAGCTGAGGCAAATAAAGGAATGGGTGTTGGCGTTGTGATTAACCTATGGGATTCAATATCTTGATTTTGAGTTATTGCGATTTTCAAACTCGTGCTATAAAAAGCTTATAGGGTACTTGTTTGAAAAGTGGGAGCCGCAAAACTCCTATTTCTTTCAGATTTGACCCACATGCCGATCTCTTGCCAGGCGGGAACAGCTTGGATGGATACGGTTTCCGAAAGGAATATGCCATGCAACGAGAGCAGGTCATCCAGATTCTTTCACAACATATGGAAGAAATCCGTCAAAAATTTGATGTTCAATCGCTGTCTCTTTTTGGTTCGGTTGCCAGAGGAGAATCCAGACCGGATAGCGATCTCGATATACTTGTTACCTACAGTCAAGTTCCTGGGTTGTTTAAGTACTTGGATTTAAAAGAGTATCTCGAAGACTTGTTTCACCAACCGGTCGATCTGGTGACCATGAAGGCCCTTAAAAAGCAACTTCGCGATGAAATCCTTGGGGAGGCTGTTCATGTCCACTAGGGGGTGGAGGTTTCGGATTGAGGACATTCTGGAGGCAATTACTCGTATTCAGGAATATTCCGCCGGCCTTGATTATCCTAATTGGCAACAGGACCAAAAAACCGTTGATGCGGTTATACGTAATTTTGAGATTATTGGAGAAGCAGCCAATCATGTGCCTTTCGAGGTTCAAGAACGTTTCCGAAAAATTCCCTGGGCGAAGATGAGAGGCATTAGAAATGTTTTGATTCACGAGTACTTTGGCGTGGACGCAGAAGTTGTTTGGCGGACAATTCAGGATGATTTGCCAGGCTTGAAAATGCTTTTGATGGAGATTGACAAAGACTGAACCAAGGCTCTCTAAGTGAAGATATCTGGCAGCTTCGACATGAGGTCTGCCGAGGCGTTCCGCCAGCTTTTTCTTGAATTGCTCCCGGATTCCACCATCCAGTTTTTTCCATTCCTTCAGAGCGGATCCTTTGAATTCAAGGCTATAGCTCATCGAGCGATACCGGGATTGTGGATTCCTTTTCCCGCTCTTTGACCAGGCGGGAGAGTTCATAATCCTCAAGCTGTTCCATAAGGGACCCCGGAGGGGACGTAGGTGACTTGTTGACTTACCACAGCAGAATGTTGGACGAACACCCATGGCAAGAGTTTGCATTAACATTCAGACTCCCACCCGGTATTTCGTGGCTCTGCCAAGTGAATAATTGACAAGGTGGAGCACAAGTGGCACACTGACGAAAAAGGAGATTTGCCGTGCCTGCAAAAAACCCAAGAGTCAACGTAGTCCTTGAAAAACCCCTCTATAATGCCCTCCATGACCTCGCCGAAGACGAAGGTGTCTCCATGTCCATGTTGATGCGGGACCTGGTAAGGGAGGCTCTCGAAATCCGGGAAGATCGAGCACTGGCCGATTTAGCCGCCGAACGGGAAAATGGTTTTGACCGCCGTAAGGCTGTAAGCCATGAAGATGTCTGGGGGTAGGGTGGCATTTTCGGTCATCTATCATCCCGATGTCAAAGGGCGAGACATCCCTAAGATAAACGGCGATGTCCGGGGGCGGATCAAAAAAGCGATCGAAACTCGACTCATGGTTGCCCCCCAGGAATATGGTGAACCATTGCGAAAGACCCTTAAGGGCTACTGGAAACTCAGGGTCGGGGATTACCGCATTGTATTCAAGATTGACGGCGACGAAATTCTTATCCTCGGAATCTGCCATCGCAAGGGAGTTTATCCGCTGATGGAAAGCCGACAGTGAAAAAACCGTTTTTATGAGGCTGCGGGGTCAGGTCTTGCAATGCCACTTTTCACGCTAAACTACCGATGGAAAGAGAGGGGAAAGTTACGGTTCGTCCCTTACGCATTGAATTCCCTGGGGCTGTTTATCACCTTACCTCGCGTGGTAACGCCCGGCAGGGAATCTTTGAAGACGACAAAGACCGCGAGGTTTTCCTTAAACTCCTCAGTAAGGTTGTTCGAAAATATCGCTGGTTTTGTCCGTAGGTGATTTGTTGATTAATCGTGTGGTAACAGAGGCTGGAGAGGGGTAGGATGGTCCATTGTCTCTTAAACTCTTAAGGCTCGCTGTATCAAAACCTGTTCAACATCCCTGCGGCCATCGATACAGACCAATATGTGAACGGCGTTGTCCAGCACTTTATATATAATCCGATAAGGATCGTTGGTGATTTCTTGGATGTCCTGGATCCCCATCGGTGCCAGCTCCGGCAATGCGTGGCCGCGGTCCGGGAAGTTTTTGAGCTGTCGAGCGGCTTTTTCCAGTTTTTTTACCAAATCCCTGGCTCTTTCCTTGCCATCTCTGAGGGCCACATATCGATAGAGCTCAAAAAGATCGGAAAGGAAATCGGGGGCAAGCACAACCTGGTAGGTTTTCATTCCTCCTGTTCCTCATGGTCAATTTTTTTCCAGAGCTCTTCAAATCCCTCATCCAAAGTTTTTCCGCGACCTTCCCGGAGACTTCGCTCGCTTTGCGCCAGCAGCTGCATGAGCGCAATAGAGTCTTTGAGGCGTTCATATTCCCGGATGCCCATGATCACGGCTTTCGCTTCACCATTTTGAGTAATAACCAGGGCGTTGCCATCCTGGTCGAGATGGTCCAAAACCTCAGCCGAATGGGCCTTGAAATAAGTAATCGGTTTAACGGATTCGCTCAGTTTCATCGCTGGAGCCTCCAAGTTTCTAACTGAATTCAGTTTAAATTAAGTTCGGCCAGAAGGCAAGACATGGCGCAACTCCTTGGATCCCTAAAACCTTTTTACACCCTGAACATGACGCGGATAACGTGTTGATGCACGCATCTTCGCGGATTCAAAGCGTTAAACCAGGGCTTGTGGTTAGAATTTTTAGCCACGGATGTTCACGGATGCGGGATCCCGGAGGGGCGGGCGCTGGGACTTGTGGATTATACATTTTGACTTTAATAAGAGGATGAGCAATTTTTGGCTGAAGCAATCTGCAGGATCAGTCTGTCGAGATAGGTGGTCACGGTGTCCCAGATGATTGTCAGGTCCAGCTCGTAATAGCCGTGTGCCATGCGGTTTCGGATTCCACGCATTTCGCGCCAGGGAATATCTGGGTGAGCGGCGACGAAATCCGGTTATTCATTGATGATCTGGGTGGCTGCTGCGCCAATAATCATGATGTTGTATATGACCGCTTGTTGCGTTTTTCTGTCGTCCAGAAAAGTGCGCCTGGTCATGTCCCGGACGTACCCGGTTGCCAAGGTTGCTGCTTGTTCTATGTGATCGAGGTAATCCTCTACCGACAGATGTCGTTTCTTCGCGATCATATCTCTTTCGCTTCGTGAAGAACCTTGTCCCGAAACTTGGCCGGTAGATCCCCAGGGGTTAACAGGTCAACCGGAACGCCAAGAATCTCTTCAAGGTCAACCTGGAGGCCTCCTAATTCGAAAAGGGTCGTGCCGGGCAACGTATCAACTAGTGTCTATCCGGAAAGTCATAAGCTGTTGTAATTACGAACAAAATACACGTTTTTGTACTTGAATTCTTGAGCGTGGCATGACAATATAACCCTCTAACCTGTTGAATTTATTCAACTTCAA
>Ga0265295_1009881_pt1 | contig 10058 bp, 12 predicted proteins | sample Munlansysbiofilm_FD_192503 | JGI IMG/M metagenome (GOLD analysis project Ga0265295, IMG submission 192503) | Leachate microbial communities from a municipal landfill in Southern Ontario, Canada - Methane capture system biofilm | ecosystem: Engineered > Solid waste > Landfill > Unclassified ...
GGACACAAGCTGGCTGTTGCCGCCGTTGCCGTAGGTGGACGTTTCTGCCAGCGTACCGCGATACGCGCCCCACGCCTGGCACTCCTGCTGGCGCATGGGGCCAAACTGCGCGTCCAGCCATTCTTCCAGCTGCTCACGTTCGGTCTTTTGCACCCAGGGCGTGACCAGGGCCTTCCACCAGGTATCGCCCAGGGCGGCGATGACCTGATCCATGTCAGGGTCGGCAGCACCGCCGGACATTGCCGTGATGCTGGCACGCAGGCCGGTGGGCAGGATATCCTCGGACGCGTAGTTGAGGCGCACGTCCAGAGCATTGCCCGTGGCACCCGCCCAGCGGCATGTCAAGTTGATGAGGCCGGGTGTGTCTGCAGCGGCAACGGCGGTAACTGGCAATGTGCTGTCCGCATTGACGGCGGCGGCCAACCGCGCGGCGGTTGTTGCCAGCGTCTCCCCTGCCACGGCTTTGGCCCGCACGCGAGTGCCGCCTATATATAATGATACAACGCCAGTGACCGAGCATTGCCCCGTGAGCGTGACCGCGCCTTTTGCGGCCACGGCTGCGGCATCTTCCGGCACGGCCATGCAATACATTTCAAGCATATTGCCGTTGCGCAGGGCCATGCGTGCCATACTGGCAATTTGACTGCCACGGCCCCAGAGCCCGGCGGCCTGGTCGGCGCTGGTGATGAGCACGGGCTTGAGAGTGTCGCCGGTATTGCCGGTCTCCGCATGCCCCATGAGCAGCACGCGCCATTCCATTACGGGCGTGCCGCGCACGGCCCCGGAATTATCAAATTCAATATATGTCAAGGGTACGCGCACGTTCGTGCCGATGCCGTTAAAGCTGATGGCCATTTACTTATCCTCCTCGCCAGCGGCGGACTTACCTTTGGTGACGGGCGCAGCAGGCTGGGCTGCATGGATTGTCACATCGCCGTCTTTTTGACGACGCAGCCAGTACGCGCGGTGCGGGCCGGGCGGGACTTCCGCACCAGCAGCGGGCAGGATTTCGCCCGTTGCCGGGTTGCGCACAACCAGACCGGGATTGGGGGTGATGTACATATTAATCCTCCGTTGCAACGCCTGCCGCGCTGCTCGCCGGCGCGGTATCGGTGCCGGGCAGATGTATTTGTATGGTGGGGTCGCCGTCCGTCTTTTCCCGCACGAAACAGCGCAGGAAGTCGTCAAGATCGGGGCGCGTGATGACGTTGGACACGTCCATGGACTGCTTCCAAGTGATGGCCCAGAGGGCGGTGCCGTCGGTTTCGATTTCACCGTCGGTCAGGTTTGTGGCGCGCACGCTGTCGGGCCGCCCGGCGTCAAGACCGAAGGTCTGATCAGCCAGATTGGCCATAACAAGGGTGACGAGAGCCAGAGCAGCCTCGGTAGCGTCTTTGCCAGTGCCGTCGGCATCAAGGGTTGGAGTGCAAACCACACTGACGGCAATGCTGACATTGACGTAAGGAGCGCCGCCCTTGACGGTGAGGCCATCAGTGCCCACGATTTCCACGCTCACGGCGGGGCTGGCCATACTCAAACGGTCAAGGGCTGTGGCGTCCGCCGTGTTGGCCAGTTCCATGACCGTCACCATGGGCGGCAGCGTATTACGCAGATGCGTGGCAATGTTGGCGCGCAAAAGATCAAGCATGGTTCAGCCTCGCTGTTATTTTACGCATCCAGTCCTCGGTAAGGTTGTGGATGATGGTTTGGTCCTGAGCGCTCACACCCAGGAACGGCCGGGCCGGAATAGTGCTGCCGGGATGATTGACCCTACGGCGGTAGCCGATGCCCGGAATTGCCAAGGCCCGTGCACGACGGGCGGCAATAGTGTGCGGTCGGGTTCGTGCGCCGGTTTGGTGGACGCCCGCGTATTCCACGTTGGTGCCGACTTCTACATCTGCAGATGTGGCGTTATACGTGATGGAATCCCGCAGGCGGGCTGTTTTGATAAGGGTCTGCCTGCTCTCGCGCAGGGCGGCGAGGGACCGTGCCCACCTGGTGCCATCCGGCGCAATACCGGTCTCAAACCTGCGCTGCGTACTAGTGACCATTTCAAGCCCGATGGCATTGAGCAAAGGCTTGAAGCTGGGGCGGCGGCCCAGCACCTGCCGGGCACGCTCCACCAGCCGCTGCAACGCGCGGTCATTTATTTTGATTTCAAGGGACGCAGCCACGGTTACAGATCCTCCAGCTTTTGCCGGAAGCCAGATTGCGAAAAGCTGTAAGCAATACCGCCGCCAGCAACGGGGCCGGATGGCTGTGCCGGTTTTACGCCCAGGGCCGCCTTGCCCGTGGCCAGGTTGTCAAGCAGGTCCCTGGCTTCTCGCGCCCGCCGTTCATACATACTTGCCTGCTCCGCCCCGTTGCGCGGCAGGGCAGACCCCGCCAGATCCTCAGCTATACGCCGCAAAAGCGGCGGCACTGGAAAAATGGGCACTGCGTAACGCACAGAGAGTACAGCGTCGATTTCAGACGTGGCCGAGACCAGGGCGCGTTCAACAGCGTCAAGATCAACTTGCCCTCTCTCGTTTTTGCCAGCCATAGCCAGCAACTGCGCCCCATACCGGGCCTGCATGTCTTCAACGGTGGCGTACACGATTACACCGCTATGGCGTTTTTGAGGAGGCAGCCAGCGTCTTTGGCCAGCACCAGCTCTTTGAGGCTTTCGCCCGCGCGCACGCGCACACCGCCGCGCAGGCCAATGTCGCCATCGGGCGTGGACCCGGCAACAGGCGTGCCGTACGGGACGGTAAGCCCAAAGGTGACGCCACGCTGTTCTGACGCAGCCATGTCGCGGTAATGGAAGGCAATGTGCGGACCCCAAATACTTTCCAGCGTGGGGTTTTTGCCCTTGGCCGCGCGGCTTTTCCGCGCCGGGCCGATAAGCAGGCTTTCAAGCTCGAAATAATCGCAGAAATCCTGCGGAGTAATCTTGTCGCCAGCGAGCTGCCCACGGATGGCTTTGACAAGGAGCGCGTTGTGGGAAACCTTGCTCCAGACCAGACGCGACATGATGCCGATATTGGGACGCACCATGGGCTTTTCAAGCAGGTCGCGGATGAGTTCAGGGGCGTCAACCGCGTCATTGTCCAGACCCTGCCCGGCGGCGCGGGTCTGCACATTATTGGCTGCATAGTTTTCGGCACTCTGGACGAGGCTGGCCACGCGGCTCTCGCGGTCGATACGCAAGAGGCTCATGATGTACTCCGTGCTTTCGCCGGTGACGTTACGGCCGTCCTTGCCGCCCTGGTCGATGTCGTCCTGAGGGATGGGATCTTCCAGGCCAAAATCTTCTACGGCGACGGTTTCTTCGCGCGACGACCAATTGACTTCATTGGGCCGCCCTTTGCGGCCAACGCGGGTATTGGGCGTCGCGTACGACTCAAGGCCGTAGACCTGGTACTTGAATTCGCGCTTGCCCACAGGCTTGACGCGGGGCAGCACAAGGTCGGCAATAAAGTCCGCCGGGCGCTGCATGTAGGCGATGGCAATCGCGGTCAGCTCGGGCTGCACAACAAAAGGGGCTGTACCTGCCATGATTTATGCTCCTTCCCCGGCAAAAAAGCCGGGCGAGTAAATGTAGTCGATGATTTCGCCCGCGCCGGAGGCAGAAGCGAAGGCAAAGCCGATGATGCGCTGGCCGGTGGCAGTAGCTTTGACGGCGCGGCCCTGGGCATCGGCAGTCAGGGGATCCCCCACGGCAATGACAGCCCCGGACTCGACTTCCGGGATATCGGACATGGCGACGTCAACAGTGTCGTTGGTCTGTTTGCCCAGCTCATCCGCAGTGCCGATCATGACACTTTCGGGGGCCGTGGCCTGCTCGGCCAGTCGTTCCGCGTTTAGGGACACAATGCGGTAAGGGGCGATATCGCCATCCACCTGCATGTTTTTGTAAAGACGGGTATTAGGCATGGTGCGCCTCCTGACCAACCGCGCCGCTCTTTACTGCGGCCACGGCATCGGTGGTGGTTATAATGATGCCCTTGCCCCGCATTTCTTCCTGATAGCAGAGGGCTTTTTGCGCCAGGGCCTGCGGGGTCAGGCCGTCGATGGTATCAGGGTCGGGCTTGCTGACCTCGCCAAACGACACCTGTTGGGGCAGGCGGCTCAAAAATGCGGTCATAAACGCATTGGGCGTGGCCGTGGTCGCGCCGTCACCCTCGCCAAAACTGACGGCGGTGTCGGCATCCAGACCGCTCATAAAATCCACCAATCCCATGGCTATGCCGGGGGTGAGGCGACCTTCGGCCAGCATCCGATCAACAACGGCCTGAGCATCGGAACGACGGGCTTTTTCCGCAAAGCTTGCGATCTGACGCTGCAACTCGACAACACGCGGGTCGTCCCCTATGTCTTGTACGGCCAAAATGTTTGTGGATTCCTTGTCTTTCATAGTGTTCTCCAGAAATGCCGGGATGTCGGCAGTTTTTGCGGCGGCCACGGCGGCGTCTTCCTGCAGCCAGTCCATGGTCCACGACGGGATGATGGCGTCAGCCTTTTCGAGGCCTTCCTTATCAACGAAATAATCGCGCAGCCCACGGAACAAACTGGCCATACGGCGCAGGATGCCGGTGACGTCTTCTTCCGCAAACTCAAAAGACACGCAGTCGCCGCCGTCATCGGCAAACTGGACCGGGTTGAGCCCTTTTACCGCCGGAGGCTGAGCGCCAAGAAAGCCCACGTGGCGCAAATAATAGACGCCGGGCACGGGGTTATGCGGGCTGTCGGGCTGATAGAAGCTTGCGCTGACTTTTTTATAGCGCCCGGCGGCTACGGCCTCGGCAAAGGCCGGATCCACCTGGCGCGGCATGGCATTGAGGCCGCCCGCATCAGTGGAGAGGCTCTGCACCCAGCCGAAGGCCGGGGCGTCCGTAGCCGGATGGCCCACGACAATGGGGGCCTCATGTTTGGTCGGATCATAAGCGGCGGCGCTGGCGGCAAGATCCGCCTCGCCAAACGCGATAGTTTTCCCTTGCATAGCCGTGTGACTGCCTGCGCGGAAAATGTGAATGGGATGTTTGGGATCGGGCATAGCGTACTCCTGTTTGAGCAACCATGCCTCCTTTTTAGAATGCGGGTCTTTTAACGGAAGTGAAAAAGAAAGCCCCGACATCATGTGCCGGGGCTTGTGCGTAAGAAATACATGGCGGGGGTGGGGGCGTCAATGCGCCCGTAGAAAAACTCTGGAAGGCTGGCACCTCAGGTTGCTGCTTTTTACAGGCGTTTTTGTGCGTTCATGAACGGGTTTTGCGGGGTTGAAATGGTGCTGCAGGGGCGATGAGTCATGTCTAGACTTTTTCACGCTGTGGCAGGCATATTGACGATACCGCAATTAGCCTTTATTTATTACTCAAGGCTGTGCATCAGCCAGCAGCCCCCCACAAGGGGCAAAACCCTCTGCCTTGGCGGAGGGTTTTTATTTTGCCCTGCGCCCGTATACCAAGATGCCTGCCCGCTGTTTTTGCAGTTCACGCGGACGACTACTCTTGATGAGGGTGACGTCCCAAAGCTCACCCCGGCGATATTCCGCCATAAACCACATATATGCGGCCTTGGCTTCGGCGTTATCTGTTCCCGCAAGCTGCAGGGCTTTGAGGTAACGCCGTCGCAATTCCACCCGCCCTGTCAATGTGTCCCGATACGGCATGAGCCAGACTTCGTAGGGGTCGGCAATGATCTCTGGCAGCAAGGGAATGACCGGAGTGCGGTCCAGGGCGATGTGCTGCCCCAGACTCTTGGTTGTGATGCCGACGGTGATGCCGTCCGGCCCCGTAAATGTACCGCCCGCACCGCCCAGCATTTTTTGCACGGCCTCAACGGCTTGGGCGCGACTGCTGGCCTTGGGGCCGAGCTGCGCCTTGGGCTTGTCTTGCGGTACGCCGTCGGGCCGCTTTAATACGTGTGGTCGCGGCTGGTGATGATGGGTTCCCACTGCGCTTTTTCCGGCTCCGCACTTACGCGGGCAGCCTTGCCCACATTGTATGCCCACTCATCTGGCACATCGCCGGGCCAGGTGGGCGCAGTATCACTTACCTGCCAGCCCTCGGAATCCATGCGGGCATCACTGACACTTTGAGCCGAGCACAGGCAGCCCCAGCCGTTCGGCGGATAATGTGTGCCCCAGAATGGATGGTCAATCGGTAGTACCAGACCGTGCCAGGGCGAATGCTCCAGCCGTCTGGTGGGGCGCTGCACCTGCACATAGCGCAGATAGGGCATCATTTCCCTGTTGTCCCAGGCCTGCTGCCATTTGCCCGCCATGTAAGACGTCCGCATATTGGTATTAAAAATAACGGCGCTGCGCCAGCCCGGCTCGCCTCTGTATTGCCAGCCGTGGGCTTGCACGATGGAATCAAACTGATCACGGAATTTCTGAATGCTGGCGCCCGTGTCCAGGGCCTTTTGGATCTCGCGCTGAAAGTCAGCCAGCATGGCGTCGTTGGTGGCCCCGGCAATCATGAATGCCTTGGCGTGGCACTCCCCCGACAAATCGCGGTATGTGCTAATGGGCAGGCGCAGCTTGCGGCGAAAGTGGTCTGTTGCCTCAACAAAGGGCGTACCCGTAGTTGTGACCTGGGCGCTCGCGATCATGAGCTATTCCTCGCCCGCTCGCCCAGCAAGATTAGCCGTGAGCAGGGCGTCGGACAACAAGTCCGCAAGTTCGTCCACGCTTTGCAGCTTGTTGAGGGTCAGCATGCGCTCCGCAAAACTTGACAGATCATCGCCACGCGCCACAGCCGCGTCCAGCTCGTCCCGGATGCTGTCCATCATGGACGTGTGCGCACCATCAGACAGGGCCTGCGCCTGGGCGGAGAGCGCCTGACTGTATGGTTCCGGAGTATCCCCGGTATCTACGGACGGGGCCGAAACTTCAGCAAACGCGGGCGGGGCCGCAGCAACAGCCTTTTTACGCTGCCAGTCATCGCCGTAACGGCGCTTGATCGCGTCGTCCGTCAGTTCGAGGCCCAGGGACGAAATATCCTTGTCACGTTCTCCCTCTGCCTTGATTTTGTTGCTGTCCTCTACCTTGCGCCAAACCTGGGGAGGTTTGGCCCCGGGAAAGTTCCATTCGGTGAGCCAAACCGCCGGGCCAGTGTTGAATGACTGACAGAGCAAATCCGCATCTGCTTTGACCACGCTGGTAGACACGCCGCTGTGGACCTCCGCCGTGCCGGAATACTGGCCGATGCGGGATGTGCCGGTCTGTGACAGGACTATTTTTGCAATGGCGTCATCCCAATACGCCAAAAAGGATTTGAAGTCGGCAGCACCGTTACCGCCGCCCGTGGCTTCAACAAGAGAGATGTCAAAACCCTCCGGCAGAGCCACCGCCCCTTCGCTGCGCAGGGCCATGGCAGCCTCAAGGGCGGTACGCTTGCGCCGCTCCGTCTCGCTGTCTGAGCTGCCCGGTTGGTAAATGGCCTTGGTTGTGGGCACGCCAAAGCGATCAAGAAAAGCGGCCCAGAAGCGTGCGCCGTTACGCTTGAGATAGACAGGCCACCAGAGCGCATGCCCAAGACCAGTACCGTACGGGCTGTCGTCGTCTTCCGCACCCCAGGTGACATGCCAAAATTTACGCGGCGGCATGGGGCGGTATTCCGCCTGAATGATAAGCTTGAGCAATCCATCTTTCGCGAAGCCAAAACGCCAGGGGGCGCGCACCTTGATATCCGTCAGGGTAATGCGCCCGGCATCGCGCCCCCAAAGGCATTCGGCAATGCCATACCCATACAGGATGCTGCCGTGCATTTTGCGGCTGGCCTGGTCAAACTGGATTGCCGCGAGCTGCTCGCGCAAAAAGTCGGCAGCTGCAACGTCGCGGGCATCCTCACCACCGGGCACAACCTCGTACTCTGCCTCAACCAGTTTGTCCTGGCGCTGCTGCATAAGGGCCGCGACCTGGTCGTCGCGCCGGAGCTTTTGATATTCTTTAACTTTGCCGCCAAGCGATACAAGCACGGGGTCTGTGCTGGGCAGTATTTGACCCACAAAATTTGCGAGGTCGAGGGAGCCGTCAGCATGGACGCTCAGATCTGCCCTGGTCGGTACGGTATTGGGATTAGAGATGATGTCGGCCATCAGAAACTCCTATAGGGCATGTAGCCTTGATCGGGGTCAGCAAAACGGGTGGATGCCGTGTCGGCCGACGGTATCAACCCGGTGCTGGCGGGCGTGGCGTAGTCCGGATTGACGCACTGGAGGCTTGTGGCCGCATTGACGGCAAGGAATCCCGCCCAGGTGCGGTCAGCGTGACCGCTCGCGTCAGACTCCGCAACAAATCGGGGCGCGCCCGTGGGAGAGCTGACCTTTTGCAGTTTATGCAAGTCAGTGCGCAGAGCCTGGTTGCCCAGGGGGGTGCGCAAACGGCGATCCTCAAAAGCCTGTTTGCCAACGGTGGCCAGGTGCAGCTTGTTGGCGGAGGTAAAGAGCACCCCCTCAACGCGGCTGGTACCGTGCCGACGCTGGGCATCTTCAACGGGTTTTTCGCCCATGCCGGTTTGATCCATGCCGCAGCGCAACACGCGATAACGCGCGAACACATCGTCAAGGAGCGCGTCCTGTTCGGCGAACGTGGCCCCGCGCCGTTCAATAATCTCTCGTGTCCAGAGTACATCGCCCACCTGTTCCAGCACCCAGATGACAAAAAGGTCGCGGCGGCGGCCTATGTCTACACCGACAAAGGCTGGGCCCCCCGCATAGAGATCCGGGCGGCCTGCAAAATCATGCTCGGCAGCGTTGATCAGTTCCCAGGGCAGCCATGCGCTGGCCTCGTCCAACCATTGCAGCTCGTATTCCTGCGCCCATGTGTCAGGGTCATCACAGCCGGACCGGAGTTCATCAATGTCACGGGGCAAGCCGTCAGCCACGGCCTGATAAATGTCTACAATATGCTTTGACCAGCCGTTCTCGCCGGTGACCAGATCATAAAATTTGTTGCCCTTGCCATTGGGCGTGGAGACCACACGCAGGCGCAAGCCGGGCCTGGATATCACCGGAAAAAGAGCCTGCCAGATTTTGCGGGAGTCTGCGTGGAAGGCGAACTCGTCAAGCAGCACGTTGGCCGAAAAGCCACGCGCGGTATCAGGGTTGGCGGGCAAGGCCGTGATGCGGCTCCCGTGCATGGTGATAACCTCAAGCATTTTTACCGTGGTGCGGTCTTCAAGCTTAAAGTCGGACTCCATTGCATCAAAGGCCGTACCCATGGCACGGAGGTGCAGTTTGACGCCTTCATCCATAGCCTCTTTGGCCTGGCGTTCACCGCGAGAAAGTATGACCCAACGGGTGCGGCGCTTTGCCAGTTCGCAGGCCACGGCATCCTCGGCAATCTCCAATGTAGACGTGAATGTTTTGCCCGTCTGGCGCGCAAACATGCCAAGCTTGAAGCGGCTCATATCATCTGCATAACGGCATTGATACGGATGCAAAATGGCGCGAGGAGCTTGGGGGGTCATGCCTCACCCCGGTAAATGGCGCGAACGCGCTCGAATATTTCTTGCGGTGAAGCCGCATCACTCTGGCTGGCTGCGGCGTCCAGCGCCTTTTTCATGTCAGCCTCGGCTGCGGCCCGGGCTGCCTCGCGCATCTTGATTTCAAAATCCTGCGTGGCGCGGGCGGCCTGGGCGCGATCCTTGATGGCCCGGGAGAGTGCGCGCAGATCATCAACTTCCATTTCGGCATCGGGATCGCCCAGGCGGCGCACCATAAAATCGTTGGTAAGGGTAGTCAGCATCTGGATAAGTGCCGCGCCGCCCTTGCCGGTGGCTGCGTTCGCGCCCATGCGGTCCATGATAGCTTCGGCCATCTGGCGAGATTCACGCATGCGCGCCGCCACCTGGTCTATCTGCTGTTTATAGCGGCCAAGGCCGGAGCGGGAGACATCCGCGCCCAGACCACGCAAATGCGCGGTGATGTCCTCAAGGGGAACACCGGCGTCGAGCATGCTGTGGAGCTGCTCGCGCAGTTCCGGCGGCAGGCGGCGGATTTTGCTGGTACGGGCCATGGCCGTCTACCTGGGCAACGGACGATCTACGCCCGGATGGGTGGCAAGACCGCGT
>Ga0265295_1009882_pt1 | contig 10057 bp, 8 predicted proteins | sample Munlansysbiofilm_FD_192503 | JGI IMG/M metagenome (GOLD analysis project Ga0265295, IMG submission 192503) | Leachate microbial communities from a municipal landfill in Southern Ontario, Canada - Methane capture system biofilm | ecosystem: Engineered > Solid waste > Landfill > Unclassified ...
CCAGCGCTGTGAGTATCTCCAGTGCCTCCTCGTAGCGTTTCAGCCTGCTCAGGCTTTCAGCCAGGTCATATTCCAAGACGTAGTCAAATTGCTCCGCATGTCGTTTGCGCCAATCGTAGCCATAGGCGACGGCTTTCTCCAGGTCCTGCATGGCATGCGCGCAAAAGAAGCGTTGTTTCCGCATTCTGCCTTCGAATTCGCTGTCAGGATACTCGAGCAGGTAGGCCTCGTAGCCTTGCAAGGCGCCGGCATAGTCGCGCTGCTGGAATTTCAATTCGGCAAGATGCAACAGCGACTGCTCGCGCAGAGCGCCGGGCAATTCTTTGTGAACAGCAAGTTTTTCGTAGAGGGCAAGCGCCTCGGCCAATTTGTCCTCGGCATAGTATCTGCCGGCCAGAAAAAACGCGGCCTGGGCGCGGTAGGGAAACTGTTCCTGCAAGGGGGACTGCGCCAGCTTTGAAAGCAGCTCCCTGGCTTTTTCCTCCTGTCGCATCTGCAGATATGACTGCGCCTGGAAGTAGAGGCCCAGCTCGGCGTTGGCGGCCTCCTTGCTGCGGCTCAGTTCGGCATAGGCCTGCGCCGCGCCATTGTAGTCGCCTTGCTCATAGCGAATGGCTGCCTCCATTTGCAGAAGTGGCTCAGAATCAGGGTCTTTGGGCCAGGACTGGCGGAATTCGCTGATGCCCGTCAAGGTGTCGGCATATTTTTGCAATGCGTAGCTGCATTCAATCAGCATGCGCTGCGCCTGTTTGCGCTGGGCATGCTCGGGGTGACTGCGCAGAAAGGCCTGCAACTGCGGCAGAGCCAAGTCGTAGAACTTGCGCTGCATCAGACCCAGGGCATACTGAAAAAGCTGCTCCGCATCTTCGGGCTGCCGCTCGACCTGGCTCTGGGCGGCCAGCGGCGGGGCAAGAAAAATGCAGGGCAGCAGCAGAGCCAAAAACAGCACTGCGCCTGCCGCCGCGCAGAGACGCTCGAGGCTTTTGCCGTACTTGCTAATCAAAGGGCCTCCTCTGGTGCCAGGGTGGAAAATGCCACATTCCAAATATCGGCTTTGCGGCAAATATCGAGCACCCTGATAACATCCTGATGGCGGGTGTCCTTGTCGGCGCGCAGGATCACCGGCTGACTCTTGAAGGCATCGGCTATCTCAAGCAGCAGGGCCTGCAGGCGCTCAGCAGTCACCAGCTTGCTGTTGATATAGATGTCACCCTCCCGGTCGATGTTGATAATCACTTCGCCGGGCTGACGCTCAACCCGCAGGCCGGAGTCCGCCGAGGGCACCTGTATGCCCAGCTTGTTCTCCCATTGCGCAAAAATATTGGCCACCATGAAGAGGATGAGCAAAATGAAAATGATGTCAAGCATGGGCGCCATCTGAAAGCCCAGGGCATTGTCTTTGAGCTGTCTCTTGAAATTCATCAGAGCCTCCTGGCCTAGACTTGCGACTTGTCGGACAAGACACCGTAGACCGAGTTCTTCTGGCTGGCCAAAAGCCGCCTGGCAACCGAGCCGCAGGCACGCTCCATGCCGCTGACCAGGTTGGCCACCCTGCCGCGAAACAAGGTGTAGATCGCCATGCTCGGAATGGCGATCACCAGACCGGCAAAAGTGGTGTACATCGCCTGAGCCACGCCGGAGGCCAGGGCATCGGCCTTGTTGATCAGGCTTAAACCGCTTTCCAAACCCGTGAAGGATACCATCATGCCCCAAACCGTGCCCAGCAGACCGAGCATCGGAGAAAGGGCGGAGACATCGAGCAAAAACTGGATGCGCTGCCAAAGATAGCCGGCCTGGCGGTTGCCCTCGTCCTCCATGGCATCCTGCAACAGGGCCGGGTCGGGACTCTGTCCCTCGGCGCATTGCTCCAGTGCGGCCAACACTACCTTGGCTGCCGGGCTGCCGTTTTCCTGACAGAGCAGCTGCAGGCCTTCCAGGTCTCCAAGAGCGGCGGCGTCCTGTGCCTCCCTGATGAAATCCCTGGGGAAAATCAGCTTTTCGCGCAAAGTAAGCAGGTAGAAGATGATCAGCCCCAGGGCAATCAGAGACAAGGCGACAATCGGATACATGACAAAGCCGCCGTCCAAAAGTATCTGGCGCAGGGTGAGACCCGAAGAGGCCGGCGGCTCCGTCGAGGCAAGCGCCTCGACGGCAAAAACGCTGCGGCATAATACAGTGTAAAGAAAAAGAGGGAGTAGTCTGCCCAGAGATTTTTTCATGGCGCGAAAAATATGAAGTTGAACAAGAGTCAAAAAGAGTAACGTTTTTAATATAGGGCAAAATTGCCCGAGCACAAAGCAAAGCGGGATTTTATCTTGGCACTTTAGACACGAAGGGGGGAGGACACCAAGACACACCAAGACACACGAAGGCGCCGGCTGTAAGCTGGATAAGTTTTTTTAACCCAAGTTTAAATGGCTTGTAAATACCAGCTTAAAAGGATATATTATGGCTTTTTCCTGTGTGCCCAAAAAACAACCAGTAACCGCCGCAATACTATGCTAAGCCGAGAAGTAAGCGTACTTAATAAAAGAGGCCTGCATCTGCGTTTTGCCGGACAAATCACCCGCATAGCCGCACAGTTTGACGCCTTGGTCAAGCTGTATAAAGGGGAGCAAAGCGCCGATGCCCACAGCACATTGTCTATGCTCACCCTGGAGGCCGGCAGCGGCAGCAAATTGCTGCTGCAAGCCGAGGGCGAGCAGGCCGGCGAGGCCCTGCAGGCCATCGCCAACTTTATCGAAACCTATACCGGCAGCCCCTGAGCACTGTAGCTTTATAAACCTAGTCCCGTCCAGTCCGCATGGCGCTACACTTCATGCTGCTCTCGCGTAGTTTTCCCCCGTCCCTCAGGTCGCTCTATAGTTAGGCGCGTCTTTTTGCACGACGACGTCATGCGGGTGTGCCTCCATCAGTCCCGATGAGCTTACGCGCACGAATCTGGCGTTTTCCTGCAGTTCGGCAATGCTGCGCGCGCCGCAGTATCCCAGGGAGTAGCGCAGTCCGCCGATAAACTGGTTAAGCACATCGGAGACCGAGCCGCGGTATGGTATCATCCCCTCGATGCCCTGCGGCACCAGCTTCTCCTCGGCGGTATCGGCGGAGACTCCGTAGCGTTCGCGGCTGCCTTTGCCCTGGCGCATGGCGTCCACGCTGCCCATGCCTCGATAGGCCACGTATGTGCGTCCCTGGTGCAGGATTCTTTCTCCGGGGCTTTCCTCGGTGCCGGCCAGTGCCGAGCCCATCATCACGCATTGCGCGCCTACCACCAGTGCCTTGGCCACGTCGCCGGTATGCGCGATTCCTCCGTCTGCGATGATTGGTATCTCGTCGCCAATTGCTTTCCAGGCATTATATACGGCGGTCAGCTGCGGCACGCCCACACCGGCCACCACGCGGGTTGTGCATATGGAGCCTGGGCCTATGCCCACCTTGACGGCGTCCGCTCCGGCCTCATAAAGCGCCTTGGCTCCTTCCTCGGTGCATATATTACCGGCCACCACATCGATCTGCGGGTATTTATCCTTCAGGTACTTGAGGGTTTCGAGCACGCCTCTGCTATGTCCGTGCGCCGTGTCCAGGATGAGGGCGTCCACATCGGCGTTCACCAGGGCCTCGATGCGCTCCTCGTCATAGGGTCCCACGGCGGCGGCCACGCGCAGGCGATGCTGGCTGTCCCGGTTGAAATTCGGCTCGACATTGTCGCGCAGTGTGCGCACATCATGAAAGCTGTACAGTCCGCAGAGGCGTTTGTCCCGGTCAATCAGCGGCAGCTTCCCGACCCGGTGCTGCAGCATGATATTGAAGGCCTCCTCGATATTGGTGTCTGGCGATCCGGTGATCAGGTCTTTGGACATGACCTGGCTGACCGGCACATCGAAGCGGGTCAGAAACTTCATGTCGCGTCCGGTGAGCAGGCCCACCAAGCGCTCCTCGTCATCAAGTATGGGAAAGCCGTTGAAGGTATAGTTGTGCCGGCGTTTTTCAGCGAGCAATTCGGAGAGCAGCATATTCTGTCGGAAAACCACCGGCTTGCTGATAATGCCGTTGAGATACTGCTTGACCTTGGCAGCCTGCTCGGCCTGCTTGGACACACTCAGGTTCTTGTGAATGACGCCTAGCCCGCCCAGCTTGGCCATGGCGATGGCCATGGAAGCCTCGGTGACCGTGTCCATGGCAGCACTGACATAGGGCGCATTTAGACTGATGTGACGCGAAAAACGGCTGTTGATCTGCGTGTCCTTGGGCAGGAAGTCAGCGTAGCGCGTCTCCAGGGAAACATCGTTGAAAGTCAGAGCCTCGCGGCCATAAGACTGCATGAAAGAGCTGATAAAAGAATTAACCACAATAATTTAATTCCCGCTAAAGGTGAGTAGGAGGGCGGAAGACGAGGCAAACCGGCTCCCGACCGCTTCCAATATAAAATAATGCGACATAAACATTTTTGCAAGCAAAAAGCGACTCACTCCGCCTTGGTGTGCAAAAAACGAGGCTCTTCGCGGAGCTTGGCGTCCGGTTTGTAAAGCCGCCAAATCCGGATATAGTTTAGCCGGTGTCCCAAAAAGCCTTTGAACCACTAAAGCACACAAAAGAACACTAAAAGAAAGCTCGTTAAGCAGACAAACTACAATTGCAAGATTTCGAACAAAACGTTTTCATCTCAAAAAACAAAAAGAGAGATGAAATCACATGAAAAACGCAAACTTTCTGCTGAATTTCAATTTTTTCTTGAGAATCTGTCACATGGTGCCCTGAAAGGGCAACCTAATATAGCCCAGGGTAAGCGAGGCTCCGCAGGAGCCGAGCGCCACCCTGGGTAAAAGCCCCCCCCGAATCCGGCGCCCTGAAGGGGCGCAACAAATAGTCTTTATCACAAAAGACCTCAGCGCAGCCGAAAAACAAAATGGAATCCGCTTTCAATCCCAGCATTAAGCAGCTAAGTTTCGCCGAGCTTGAGGCCTTTTTGCGCCAGCAGCGTGAAGGCGGCTTTCGCGCCAGGCAAATCTGGCATTGGCTCTACGAAAAATGGGTCTGCGACTTTGAGGAGATGCGCAATCTGCCCGCCGCGCTGCGCCAGGTTCTGCAAGAGCATTTCTCCGCCTTCAGCCTCAAGCCTATAGACCGGCAAAAGGCCACCGACGGCACGCTCAAATGGCTCTGTCAGCTGTCTGACGGCCTGAGCCTGGAAACCGTGCTTATCCCCAGCGGCAGGCGCAACACGGTCTGCATCAGCACACAAGTGGGCTGCCAGGTGCGCTGCGTTTTCTGCGCCAGCGGTAAAAAAGGCCTGAAACGCAATCTGCTGAGCAGCGAAATTGTGGACCAGGTCTTGCTGGCCTGCCGGCATCTGCAAGAGAAGGTCAGCAATGTCGTCGTCATGGGCATGGGCGAGCCGCTGCACAACCTGGAAAACCTGCTGCCCGCCCTCGAATTGCTCAGCTCGGCAGAGGCCTTTGGACTGGGCGCGCGCAGCATTACCATCTCGACCAGCGGCATAGTGCCGGGCATCAGAAGACTGGCCGAACTCGAACGCCCTTGGAACCTGGCTGTCTCACTGCATGCCTGCAGCGATCAGCAACGCAGCCAAATCATCCCGGACGCATACCGCTACCCCATCAAGGAAATCCTGGTAGCCTGCCAATATCACCGGGAGCGCTGCAAAAGAATGCCCACCCTGGAATACGCCCTATTACAGGGCTTCAACGACTCCGACCAGGACGCCGCCAGACTAGCCAAGATAGCCAAACGGCTACATGCCAAGATAAACCTGATTCCCTGCAACCCCGGTCCAAGCAAGTACCAGGCACCGGCAATCAAGCACTGCCAACACTTTCAGGAATTGCTCGAACAGGCCGGAGCCAAAGCCACCCTGCGCAGCCGCAGAGGCGACAGCATAATGGCCGCCTGCGGACAACTGCAGGAAAGACATCAAGAGTAAAGCAAAAGACAAGCTTTAGTGTGCCTTTGTGTCTCTTCGTGTCTCTTCGTGTTCTCCCCCCCCCTCCTTATTTAACAACCGTGGCGCACATAGAGAGAAAACAAGGCAACTCTGGCTGTATGGCGGCCCGCAGGGCCGCCATACAGCCCTTAGTGTGCCTTTGTGTTTCTTCGTGTTTCTTCGTGTCCTCCACCCCCTCATCAAACAACCAGGGCGCATCATGTCCGGCCCAAGACGCATACTGCATCTCAATACCAGCGACAGCGGCGGCGGAGCCGAAGGCAGCGCCTGGGAGCTTTGCTGCTATATGCGCCAGCAAGGCCTCGAGGCCAAGCTATTGGTGGGCCGCAAATACAGGGTCAGTGACGCAGTGATTGAGCTGCCGCGCCCTCCTAGCTATTTTATCCCGGGGCGCCCGCTGCAATATCTGGGCGGGTTCTGCCGCCGGCACGAACAAGCCTCTGCGCTCTGCCGTCCGCTTTCGCGCATCCTCGAGCGCCTGGCGCACCCGCGCCGTCTTTGGCAGTGGTGGCGGGGTCTGGAGGAGTTTGACTATCCGGGCAGCGCCGGCATACTCGAAATGACGCAAAACCCGCCCGACTTGCTGCATTGCCACAACCTGCACGGCTACTATTTCGACCTGCGTGTGCTGCCGGAACTGAGCCGCAGGGTTCCGGTGGTCCTGAGTCTGCATGACGCCTGGCTGCTCAGCGGACACTGCTCGCACTTCTTCGACTGCCAGCGCTGGCAAAACGGCTGCGGCAAATGCCCCAACCTGAAAATATATCCGCCTTGCCGCAGAGACAATACCGCGCAAAATTGGCGGACCAAAGCCGATATCTATGCCCGCTCGAGGCTCTATGTGACCGCACCCTCGCAGTGGCTGCTCAAGCAGGCCCAAAACTCCATGCTCAAGGCCAAAGAGTATCGCATGATACCCAATGGCATAGACTGCCAGGTCTTTAAGCCCGGCTCAAGAGCGGAAGCCAGAAAGGAACTAAATCTGCCTTTGCAGCCAGCCATGGTCCTTTTTTGCGCCGCCTCGCCCAAGAGCGCTTTCAAAGACCCGCAAACCATGAGCAAGACTGTGCTGGAGCTGGCGCGGCAAAACCCCGGACTGCGCTTTGTCTGCATCGGTTTAAGCCGGGTTCCGGAGGAGTTGCGCGGCCTGCCGCTGCTGGCTCTGCCATATCAGAGCGACCCCAAGGTGCTGGCGCAATACTACCGCGCCGCCGATGTCTTTGTGCACACTGCCAAGGCCGAGACCTTCGGCAAGACCGTCACCGAAAGCATGGCCTGTGCCAGCGCCGTGGTCGCCAGTGCCGTGGGAGGACTGACAGAGCAAATACTGCCGGGAAAAACCGGGCTGCTGGCAAAACCCGGCGACCCCGAGGACACCGCCAACGCAGTCATGCAGCTGCTGAATATGCCGGCGGAGGCAAAAGCCGACATGGACGCGGCGGCGGCGCGCCAGGGCGCAAAATACAGCCTGCAAAATCAGGGCGATGCATTCATGCAGTGGTACGAGGAAATCCTCGTCGAAACCCGCCAATCCAAAATTTTACCTAGTGAATCATAAAGGTACGCGAAGGGGGGAGGCCACTAAGGCACACTAAGGCACACTAAAATAGACCGCGTCCAAAAAGCCCTTGAGCCACTAAGGCACACGAAGGGGGGAGGCCACGAAGGGACACAAAGGGGCATGAAGGCACACTAAGGGCTATGCGGCGCCAGCGGCGCCGCATAAGCCGCTGGCCCGTTTTGGTTTGTTGGGAAAAAGTAGTCGGATAAAACAGAAAATTCGATGAATTATCTAAAAACGCAATTTTTTGGCTGAAATTTCGATTTTTTCTTAAGAATCTGTCCATTAGGTGCCCCGAAGGGGCAACCTAAGATAGCCCAGGGTAAGCGAGGCTCCGTAGGAGCCGAGCGCCACCCTGGGTAAAAGCCCCCCCCCCGAATCCGGCGCCCTGTAGGGGCGCCACTAACAGCCTTTCTGCGTTATGGCCTTTTTGGACGGGGTCTAAAATAGGCTCTAGGCCAGGTCTGCCATGAAACACTTCATCTGTGCCAAAATCTGCTCGGTGTCGCCTCTTTCAGAGACGGGCGGCATGGGGCAGTCCAGCTCGGGAGCATAAATCTCCCATAGCTTCCTAGAGGGGCGGGGCGACTTGCCGGCCAAGCGCCAGGCCAGTGCCTCAGCGTCTATGGCGTCTGCCGGCCAGTTTGGCAGACAGCTGGCAAGTGCCGGCCCGCTTAGCTCTAACTGTGCCTCGTCTTCCGGCTCGGGCTGTCGCAGGGACAGGTGCCGCGCAAAAAATTCACCTATGACACTGCGCCGGTTTTCATCCCAGGAATGCATACCCGGTTCAAGCCTGCTGGCATAATTGTCTTCAGCCTGGAACTGCTTATACACATCACGCACCCTTCGTGCGCAAGCCAGGAAGCTGTCGCAGGAGAAGAGTATATCATTTTCTCCCTGCATCAGCAGCAAGGGTTTGGGGGCAAACAAGGAATATATTTCCCACATTTCATAGCGTCCTATGCAGCCCGGTATCAGGTTGCAATGGCAATGACGTTTCTGCTTGCGCGCAATAAGCTCAAAGCTGCTAGGATATCCGCTGGAGGCAATGGCCTGCAAGTCATCGGACAAAGCCGCAAGGCACATAGTCAGCAAGCCGCCGCCGGAATTTCCCGCAGCGGCGATCCTGGTGAAGCGGCTGTCTTTTTTGAGCCATTCTATCCAGGCCAATGTCTCCTGCACTATCAGGGCTTGCACTGAGAAGCCGCAGTCAAAGGGCGCGGTCAGGTCTCTATGTCCCATAGGCTGACGCTCGCCCTGTCCCAGATTATCCGGAATCAAGGCCGCCGCTCCCTGGCGGGCAAGGCGCAATCCCATGGCGTTGTATTCGAACTTGCCTCCAGCCCCATGCCCGCAGCAAACCAGTACCACAGGCCAGGGTGGAGCAGTGTCAGGTAAAAACAAGTGTGCGCTTAGCGGACACTGCGGCCAGCTTTCTCCATGTAACAACTGCAGTGAACAGCCAGGCAGGTCAATCTGGCGCAAGACCCCGCTGTTGATTACGGGTTTGCTGATTAAGTCCACACCTAAAGAGCGCTTAAAAAGCGCCTTGAGCTCTCCCCTGGCTCTACTTTCATGCAGGTCACGTATGGGCGAGCGGGCCAAGGCGGCAAAAATCTGGCGCTCGACTTTCTCCAGCTCTAAGATGGCGGCTTGTAGCCTGTCCATAATCAGGTCCTCCCTTTATCCATATGCAATATTTCAGATTCAGCTTTTTAGGCTGGAGCAAGAATGGCGCGTTTTCAGTGCTGCGGCGCATATTCGCGCAATATTATTTGGCTGGCTTCGAGGAAGTCCTGGCAGGCATGGCTGGCCAGGGTGGGATCAGTGTGCCTTTCGGAAAGTATAAGCAGGCCCGGCAGGCTGAAATTGCTGGCCAGCTCCATGTCGCAGTCGGCGTCGCCGACCATCACGGAGTGTTCCAGGTCTATGGCATGTTCGCGGCAGGCTGTCTGCAGCATGCCGGTTTCCGGCTTGCGGCAGGCGCAGCCGGAGTCTGGCGCGTGCGGGCAATAATAGTAGTCGTCCAAGACTATGCCTTCAGCCTCAAAAAGCTCAATCATGCGCGCGTGCACCGCCAGTAAGTCGGCATAGCTGAAGTATCCTCGGGCGATGCCGGACTGGTTGCTGACCAGTATGAGCATAAAACCGGCCTGGCGTAGCAAATGCAAACCCTCAATCACCTCGGGCGGCACGCTGACATCTTTAGGGTCGCGAAGATAATGCACGCTCTCCACCACGGTGCCGTCTCGGTCAATAAAAACACAAGGCCTGGCTTCGGCTGCTGCTTGCCACATAAGCATCCCCCAAAAACAAGTTGTCATCAGCCACAGACTAGGACATGGCTCAAATGGTATAATCTAATGCCTGAAACTTTTCTTTGGGCTTAGGAAGCGCCGCCATTGCAGCCGGCTCCCCCTGCCTAAATTTTGGACACTAAGACACACTAAAACACACGAAGACACAGCAAGTCGTCTTCGTCTAAACTGCTTAATCAGCTTCTTTTCAGTGTTTTTTGTGGTTCAATGGTTTTTTGG
>Ga0265295_1009883_pt1 | contig 10056 bp, 6 predicted proteins | sample Munlansysbiofilm_FD_192503 | JGI IMG/M metagenome (GOLD analysis project Ga0265295, IMG submission 192503) | Leachate microbial communities from a municipal landfill in Southern Ontario, Canada - Methane capture system biofilm | ecosystem: Engineered > Solid waste > Landfill > Unclassified ...
CTGATTGCAGCGATGTTGACGATTTTAGGTTATTCAATCAACGATACCATTGTTGTTTTTGACCGAATCCGGGAAAATCGACCTAAATTTGGTAAATATGACTTTGCCAGTTTAGTCGATACCAGTGCAACTCAAACCCTGCGACGAAGTATTAATACTTCCTTTACCACTTTGTTGGCGATCAGTGCGCTATACATCTTCGGTGTTCCAGCTGTACAGGATTTTGCCCTGCCACTAATCGTTGGTATTGTTTGCGGAACTTATTCATCCATTTTCGTAGCCAGTGCGCTGTGGTGTAAACTCAAAGAGTTTCAGGCCAATAAAAAAGCAGTGGTTAAAAACTAGTTTTAAAAATAATCTTTAAAAAAGCAACGAAGCGTTTAGCGTCATGGAGGCAACTCCCTGACGCTTTCGTTTTAGCGTGTCAAATATTTAGTGAATACGGTGATTTAATCATTGATTCAATCTGAGGTGAATATGTCGGTTAGAACAAAATGGATTTTAAGAAAAAATAAAAGCAGTCAGATTAAGGTCTCTGAATATCAAAAACTGAAAAATCAGATGATGGCAGAACTCCAATTGGGGCAGCGCGCGGCTGAAATACTGATTAATCGGGGGATGACTTCGGTTGAAGAAACCGAGCGTTTCCTCAATCCCAAGTTGGATGATCTTCACGACCCGTTTCTCTTTAATGATATGGACAAGGTTGTGGAGCGGATCGCCAGGGCCAAAGAGATGAATGAAAAAATATGTCTCTATGGTGATTATGACGCTGACGGTACAACCGGGGTATCGATCTTGTTCAGTTTTTTGAAAAGCAATGGTTTTAATGTTTGCTATTTTATTCCCAATCGCTTAGTCACTGGCTATGGATTGCATATTGATCCTTTGCAGGATTTAATTGATGCCGGGATAGGGTTATTGATTACTGTTGATAACGGAATTTCCGCGAATGACCAAATCGATTTCTGTAACCAGTATAATCTCGATGTCATTGTCACCGATCATCACGAGTGCCATGGGACGCTTCCAGCAGCATTCGGCATTATCAACCCCAAGGTACCTGGCTCAAGCTATCCCTTTAAAGAACTATGTGGTGCCGGGGTCGCATTCAAATTGGTGCAAGCATTAAGTACCCGTTTGGAGTTAGCCTTTGATATCCAAAACGCCGTGGAATGTGTGGCGTTAGCCACAGTAGCCGATTTGGTACCCTTGCAGAACGAGAATCGCAGTCTGGTATTCCTGGGACTTGATTATCTTAACAATAAACCCAAAAACCCTGGGATTCGGGCATTAATTGAAGTCAGTGAACTGACTCTGTTAAAGGCCTGGCATTTTGGGTTTGTGTTGGGACCAAAGATCAATGCAGCCGGACGCTTAGGGGAGGCGCATCACATTGTTGACTTATTAACCGCTACCGATCCAGACAAGCTGAGGGCGATGGCCCAATTCTTAAGTGATGAGAATCGCAAACGTCAGGATCTGGAATCAACCATTTTGGAAGCGGCGCTTGCCCAGATCGAAAAACAGAAGCTTAACAGGGATGATATTATTATCGTCGTGGGAGAAAACTGGCACTCCGGGGTGATTGGAATTGTGGCCAGCCGGATTCAGGAGCAGTATTATAATCCAGTGATTGTCATCAGTGTTGAAAATGGCGTTGGAAAAGCATCCTGCCGCAGTGTCGAAGGGTTTAATATCTTTGCAGCGTTGCAATCCTGCGGCGAGTATTTTAGCAGTTATGGTGGTCATGATCAGGCTGCCGGTTTTAGTATCAAAGCTGAAAGCATTGACCAGATGATTGAAAAAATCAAAAATCATGGTGAATCCGTGGGAATAAAGAAACACCTGATCAAAAAAATTCTCTATGATGCGATTATCGAAACAGCAGAAGTCACCTGGGAACTTTTTAATACCTGCTCTCATTTTGAGCCCTGTGGCCTCGGTAATCCCGGGGTGCAGTTTGTCATCAATAAACCGGATATTGTTTCAATGGGAACCATGGGGAAGGAAAGCAATCATCTGCGTTTGAGTTTGAGAAATGATATCAGAGCAGTCGGTTTTGGGTTTGGCGGCTTTTATAGTGTCCATCCAGAATTGGCGGTAAATGGTTATCAAGGAGTGGCATTGCTATGTCGCTTGGATGTCAATGAATATCGGGGCAATAAAACGCTGCAATTGTTAATTAAAGACATCCGGCATAATCCCATCTGGGACCTTGAAACTGCCAAGTTTCTGGTAAAAGCGATTGTGCGATCAGAACATCCCAAAACCGAAGTTGATTTGATAGCTGCTGACATTAATCTTAGAGAGTTGTGTTTGCTGCGGGAGACCATTAAACGAGTTTATATTCTACTCAAAAAATCAGATGGAAGCGGGGTATCCATACAATCAGAAAAAAATGCTGTACTGTCTCCATTTCATTGGTTGATGGCGTGCGAAATACTACGAGAAGCTGGGTTGATTGCGTATGGATTTAAGGATGGTTTGCTTTTTTCCAAAATAATAGAAACAAGGGAAAAAAAGGATATTCAAAACACGAAACTAATGATAAAATTAGAAAAAATGATTAGTGAACGATAAGGGAGATTTAAGATGGATCTAAAAGAGAATATTGGCATTTATGAAGATTTTCCAAAAGAAGGCATTAGCTTTAAGGATATTAACAGCCTGATTTTAAACCCCAAGGCTTTTCAGTATGTCATTGACGAGATGGCTAAGGTTGCAAAAGCTCTGGATGCAAACATCATCGTAATTCCAGAAGCCAGGGGCTATATCTTTGGCACGCCACTGGCTTATTTAATCGGAGCGGGTCTGGTGCCGATAAGAAAACCAGGTAAATTACCTGGTGAAATTTCATCAGAAGCCTATGATTTGGAATACGGATCAAATGTTGTCGAGATGCAAAAAAATGCCATCAAGCCGGGAGACCGGATTATCATCGTCGATGATTTATTGGCCACCGGCGGAACCATGATGGCGGCGACTAAACTGATCGAAAATCTGGGTGGGGAAATTTCAGGTATTATTACGCTGATTGAACTGACAGATTTAGGCGGCCGCGAGCTGCTTAAGAATTATTTTGTACACTCGATTGTGACCTACCCCTACTAAAAGTACTCATTAATTAAAAAGGCAGAAACGATATGGATAATGACGCAGTAAAAGGAAAAATTGACAATGTAATAAACCTGGTAAAAGCTAACAATCCAGATGCCGAAACGGATATGATCAATAAGGCCTATGACCTGGCAAGGGAAGCCCATAAAGATCAGAAACGTTTGTCTGGAGAGGACTATGTAATTCATCCGGTTTCTGTTGCTTACATTTTAGCTGAAATGCAAATGGATACAGAAACAATTGTTGCTGCCATTTTACATGATGTAATTGAAGATACCATCTATTCCTATGATTATATCAAGGAAGAGTTTAATGAAGATATTGCAGATTTGGTCGAAGGTGTCACAAAAATTGGACGGATTGGCTTTCAATCCAAAGAGGAAAGTCAGGCCGAAAACCTTCGCAAAATGATTCTGGCGATGTCGAAAGATATTCGGGTTATTCTAATCAAGCTGGTTGACCGGCTACATAATATGCGGACCCTGGAATACATGCGCGAAGCAAAGCAGCTTGAAAAAGCCAAAGAAACGCTTGATATTTATGCACCCTTGGCAAATCGGCTGGGAATTTCTACGATCAAGTGGGAGCTTGAAGATTTAGCACTAAAGTATCTGGACCCAGAGGGATATTATGATCTGGTTCAGAAAATTAAAATTAAAAAAAGTGCCCGGGAAGCTTATATTGCTGATGTAATTGATGTTTTAGCTAAAGAAATTGATAAAGTCGGCACGCATGCTGAAATTTACGGACGATCTAAACATTTTTATAGCATCTATCGAAAAATGAAGAATCAGAACCGCAGCTTTGATGAAATCTATGATCTGATTGCAGTTCGGGTTATTGTGGATTCATTAAAAGATTGTTATGGCGTCCTGGGAGTGGTTCATTCTCAATGGACGCCGATTCCGGGACGGTTTAAAGACTATATTGCGATGCCTAAACCCAATCTCTATCAGTCCATTCATACAACGGTTATGGGCCCCAAAGGGGAGCCCTTTGAAATTCAGATTCGCACCAGAGAAATGCATGAAACCGCAGAGTATGGGATTGCCGCTCACTGGAAGTATAAAGAAGGCCGAATGGATGCCAAGGACAACAAGTATGAAGTACAGATGTCCTGGCTGCGCCAAATGCTTGAACTCCAGCGTGATTCGGAAGACGCCGGGGAACTAGTGGAAACCATCAAGGTGGATCTGCTAAACGAAGAGGTCTATGTTTTTTCACCCAAAGGTGCGGTGGTTCCGTTGCCGGCGGGATCATGTCCCCTGGATTTTGCCTATCGGATTCATAGTGATATCGGAAACAGCTGCGTCGGGGCTCGGGTAAACAATAAAATTGTGCCACTGAACAGCCCTTTAAAAAGCGGGGACATCGTCGAAGTCATGACTTCTAAAAATTCCAACGGCCCCAGTCGGGACTGGTTGACCTTTGTCAAAAGTGCCCACGCCCGGAATAAAATTAAGCAGTATTTTAAAAAAGAAGAAAAAGACGAGAATGTGCAAAAGGGTCGAAGTATTCTGGAACGGGAAATCAAGCGTGAGGGGTTACAACACTCTAATCTTTTGAACTTGAATAACCTGGAACTTCTGGCTGAAAAATGCAGTTTTAAAAACCTCAATGATTTTTATGCTGCCATTGGTTATAATGGGATAAAAATTGGAACTGTTTTTCAGAAAATGAAACTGCTTTTTCCCAAGGAATTTCCTGAAGAAGTTGAAGAAATTGTTTTAAAAAAGCCCACCAAGGATGCCAAGAAAACCAGTAGCACCGTCATTGTTGCCGGACATAATGAAATTGATGTTCATTTTGCTAAATGCTGTAATCCGGTGCCCGGCGATAAAATAGTTGGGTACATTACCAAAGGGCGGGGTATTTCTGTTCATCGAGCGGATTGTTCTAATGTTTTAAACCTTACCGATCCCAATCGGATTGTGGAAGTGGAATGGAATAAATACAGTACGGGTTCTTTTACGGCAGAAATTCACATCAAAGCTAAGGAATCCCCTGGAACGATCATCCAGATTTCAAAGACTTTTCTCGATATGGGCATACCCGTGACCGCGCTCAATGCCAAAAATGAAAAAAATGAATACGACTTTTTTTCAGCCACCCTTGAAGTTAAAAGCCGTCGGGAACTAAATTTATTAATTAAAAATTTAAACAAAATAAAAGAAATTATCCAGATTTACCGAGTATAAGGAGACGTTATGCGGGCAGTCATACAGCGGGTATCCGCTTCAGAAGTACGGATTGGTAATGAGTCGGTGGGAAAAATTGCCGAAGGACTTAATGTACTTCTCGGAATTAAAGAAGACGATACCGAAACCGATATGGACTATATTATTAATAAACTGGTCAACCTGAGAATATTTGAAGATGCTGATGGAAAAATGAATCGGTCCATTCTTGATGTGGATGGGGAACTTTTGCTGGTTTCTCAGTTCACCCTTTATGGTGACTGTCGAAAAGGGCGGCGCCCAGGCTTTACCCGAAGTGGCTCAGTGGACCAGGCCGAGAAAAAATATGCTATTTTTGTTGATAAATTGAAAGATCAGCCAATAAAAAAAATTCAAACCGGTGTTTTTCAGGCCGAAATGGAAGTCTTAATCGTCAATGACGGGCCGGTAACTTTGTTACTTGACAGTGAAAAGAAATTTTAGATAAATTAGGGAGAAACAGATGAAAGTAATAAAAAAATCCCTGGGACAGATGGGAACGAACTGCTATGTGGTCTGGGATGAAAAAACGTTGGAAGCAGTAGTCATTGATCCCGGGTTTGAGGATCAGCGGATATCTGATATCATTAATGAAAACAAACTGAAGGTGAATTATATTTTGCTGACTCACGGTCATTTTGACCATCTTGGTGGTGTCAATCAGATTAAAAAGTTAACCGGTGCCAAGGTTCTCATTCATGAAAATGATGCTGATTGTCTTATTGATCCGCGACGTAACCTTTCGGTTCTGGCAGGCATGTCGATGATATTGGAACCGGCTGATGGTTTTTTAAATGAAAATGAGACCATTACCTTAGGTAATATTGCTTTCCGGGTGATTCATACACCAGGCCACTCAAAGGGCGGTATCTGTCTTCTGGCAGAGGATCAGCTTTTTGCCGGAGATACCCTTTTTAATACCTCCATTGGTCGGACTGACTTTGCCGATGGTGATTTGAATGAATTGCTAAATGGAATTAAATCAAAATTGTTTGTTCTGGACGATGCAACCACTGTATTGCCGGGACATGGCGAGAATACGACCATTGGGTACGAAAAAACGAACAATCCTTTTTTAAAGGGGCGTTTTTAGAGAGCCGATGAGAGTACTTCGCTTTGATTTAGAACGACCGGAATTGGAGTATTATTTCCACGAATTATATCAGGCCTTTGACCCAGGCGTAAAAAACGTCGTATCGGGAGCTGCTGATGGTGTATTATCTCAAAGAAAGCGGGGGAATCAAGTCATTCTGACCCTGACATGGGACGATGGAAAAACATTAACTCGGGCCTTTCAAGTTAATAACAGTGATGATCCTCTTGAAAATAGTATTTACAAGGGGTTTCTTTATGATTTTTTATCTGAGTATTTTGACAGGCAGCTGCAGTGGGGAACATTAACAGGAATCAAACCCGTTAAAATGGTGCAAAAGTATGTAAAACAAGGGTGGAGTCCAACAGAAATCAACAATCGATTCAGAAAATACTATCGGGTCAGTCGTGACCGCACGGACTTATTGATGCGGATTGCAAAAAAACAAGCTGATTTTATTCCCGCTGTACAAGCGTGTGCAAATTCTCACCTGATTAGTCTATATGTGGGGATTCCGCTTTGTCCGTCCAAATGCGATTATTGCTCCTTTGTATCCACGATCGTCGACAAAAAGGGTGAAAATCTTGAACAGTACTTTGATCATTTGCTTGTTGAAATAAAAAAAACTGGCGAAATACTAAGCGCTTCAGATTTACGGATTGATACTTTATATATTGGTGGTGGAACGCCGACGGTGTTAAGCGCCATTCAGTTGGATGCGCTGATGTCATCGTTGGAAGAATCCCTTGATTTATCCCATCTCAGAGAATATACCTTAGAAGCAGGGCGACCAGAAACCATTAACCGAGATAAGCTAAAGGTTGCAAAAGATCATGGCGTGGAGCGGCTTTGTCTCAATCCCCAATCGATGAATCCGCAAACGTTGCAAAGTGTGGGAAGACCATGGGAAGCTGGACTGATCGAGAAACAGGTAGCACTCGTCAAATCCTTCGGCTTTAAAACCTTGAACATGGATCTGATTGTGGGATTGGGAAATGAAACACCGGATGATTTTTTACGATCACTGGACGCTGTTATTGCACTTGCACCAGAAAATATAACGATCCATAATCTATCGATTAAAAAGGGCTCCAGAATCAAAGATCAAAACGGGATTGTCGTTAAAGAGGGCTATGGTGAAGGCTTTTATCAGGCGGTGAAGAGCCGTCTAAGTGGTGAAGGTTTTGAACCCTATTATCTGTATCGTTTAAAATACACCAGAGATAACAGTGAGAATACGGGGTATGCGAAGCCGGGACATGAAGGGATTTATAATATTCTGATGATGGCTGAATGCCAGTCTACTATCGGTATCGGAGCCGGAGCAACGGGAAACCTCTATGATCCAGTTACCGATAATATCAGAAAGGTCTTTACGGTTAAGGACGTGAGGACTTATAATGAACGGTTTGAGGAGATTGTGGAGAAGAAATTAGTAACATATAACGTATATCTTTAACCTAATTGTCATGCTTTACATGAATTTAAAATAGGATATAGATTTTACATGCAATTCATTGACAATTAATATATGCTTATGTTAAAATCAAAACATCTTTTAAAATTTCAATATAGAATGATATGAAAAGGCAAATTTAACGAAAGTTGAAGACGCAAAGCGTTGAATCTAAGGCATATAATATGCTATGATAGTCAAGCTACCAGTTTTTGGTAGCTTTTTTTATTTGCAAAATAAGTTGATGAGCATATGGTCTGAAAGAAGACCTATCATCCGATTATTTAGAAAAACAAGTAGTCAACAAGGTGGATTGCCTAAAATCTTGAGAACTTTTAGTGAGTTGATTTCCAATGCACTATGGATCTTGAAATCCCGGAAAATTATTTTATGATGAGTCGAACCCCCCGTAAATTGACAGATATAGCTTATGGGTCTTGCGCACATATATACATTCTATATTTATGCGTGATTTCTGCAATCCGCTTATTCCATGTCTTTTAGTACCTGGATATAGAAATGCCGGATTTCAGGATTGAGAAAAATATACCTGTATTGACTGAAGCTGGATGTTGTTATAATCAGAAAGTATAAACGTCAGGTAAGTAATGGTCTAAAACACATCTTGATCGAAAGAATGCTCTGATTTACTTGGTTAGATATCAGAGCAAGTTGTAAATTCTGGCTGGATTTTAGAGTTTTTCAAATATTGGTATGAAAAATATTGTTAATTGCATAAATAACGAAGCAACTAGGAGTATTTAATATATTCGAAACAGTTTAATCTTTATATTATATCATGAGGAAGTAATAAGCGATGCCTTTTACAAATAAATTGAATCAATTAGATTTTGATAATTATATTTTAAAAAACTTTGGTCAATCTCTGGAATTTATGTTGGGATCATGGGATAAACGTTTTTCTGAGATCATTTTATCATCAATTAATGAAGACCGTTTTGTAGTTTTATTTAGTGAAGGGCAGGATTTAGATACAAATATTCCGATCAGTTCAGTTGTTGGTGCATTGATTTTAAAGGAAGTGTTTAATTTAACAGATGATGAGTTTTTAAGGTTTTTGATTAGTGACTCACGTTTTAAATATGCCCTTCAGTTAACGAATCTCGACAAACAATCGTTTAATGAACAGACCTTAAGTCAGTTCCGGAAAAAGGTTTATGCTTATAGTATTAAAACAGGAAGAAATTTACTTTTTGAAGAAATGGAATCCATGGTCATGGCAATGGTTGATTTTCTGAGCATTCAACCCGATTTGTATCGGGGCAAAAGTGTGAATGTTGCCCTAAACTGTAGATTAATGTCGCAACTTGAAGTGATTCATAATTGTATGTCTGATCTAGTAAAACGCATTTATAATATAGATGAAACATTTGCCTCGAATATTTTTTCGCATTATTTGAGTAATGAAGACTATATTCTGACAATAAACCACTTAAAAAGTGGCAATATCAAAATAAGTCTACAGCAAATATGTAATGAAGCAAATAGTTTTCTTGAACAGATTAGTGAAAGGAGAGTTGAAGATCCAGAATTCAATCAACTTTGCTGCATGATGATTGAACAGCTAGAACGGATGAACGATGAAAAAACAGCTGATGAAATTAATGCCAATAATAGTCATAGACAGAACAAATTGGTTCATATTACTAAATTTAGTCAAGAAATAAAGAGTATAAAAAAAGACAATAAGAGTAATAAAGTTTTATCTTCAAGAAAAATAGATATAAATGCAGTTACTGCAAAAAGTAACGAGATTAACAACATAGAAAATAGAATTGCTGATAACAATACGGCTAGATTCGGACAACAGAAAAAAAACAATCTTTATTATCAAGATAGAATCGAAGTAATTAATAAAAATTCGAAAAAAAAGCAAAGTGGCTTAGAATACAATTCAAACAGTCTAAAAATCGTAAAACCTTTTCAAAAAATTAAAAATAGAAATCACAATAAGAAGTTCTTTTGGCTTATTATTGGAATTGTTTTTTTACTCGAGGCCGCCTATGGAATATATTTAGGGTATGGAATGGGAGTTTTACTTAATGATTCTTTTAGTCGAACAGCAAATGCTTTTTATGTTGTTTTTATAAAACCGCAGAGATACGCATCTATTGGTCTTGTCTGGAATCCGTTGCCAAGCACTGTCCAGA
>Ga0265295_1009885_pt1 | contig 10054 bp, 8 predicted proteins | sample Munlansysbiofilm_FD_192503 | JGI IMG/M metagenome (GOLD analysis project Ga0265295, IMG submission 192503) | Leachate microbial communities from a municipal landfill in Southern Ontario, Canada - Methane capture system biofilm | ecosystem: Engineered > Solid waste > Landfill > Unclassified ...
AAGCCGGCGCGGATATTTTGGTTGTCGGAAGAGCCATTACCGGTTCAAAAGACCTTCAAACCGCAGCCGAGCAATTCATCGCAAGAATCGGCAACCCCGAAATCGATCAATTCAGAATTATGACCGATTTCTGATTTCTTTTTTTAATATTTTCTAAAAACGACGGGTCGGATATCAAATCCGATTCATTTTTTGCTTTTTTTATTTAATTTTATGAAAAACTAAAACTATAATTCATAAATCAAACTTGATTATTATTTGATTATGAATCAAGAACAACTGTTTGCAGAAAATCGCTGCGCGATTTTGGGCTTCGCCATACAAGGTATTAAAAAACACAAAGGGTCAAATACAGTAAAAATCCGAATGCAGAAAAAACCAAAAACAAAAAAAAGAACGGAAAGGAAATGCTTTCCGTTAAAACCATTTTTTAAAAATCAAATTTTAATTTAATCCCATTTAATGAAAACGACCGGCTTGATCAATTCGGCGGGTTTTGCATCCATCAATTTGAAAGCGTCTTCAATTTTGTCAAAAAAAATTGCTCGTTACACTCGCAATTTTTCAAAAAACACATTAAACAGGTGTTTGCAGAAAATCGCTGCGCGATTTTGGGCTTCGCCATACAGAGATATTGAAAAACACAAAGGGTCAAATATAGTAAAAATCCGAATGCAGAAAAAAACAAAAAACAAAAAACAAAAAACAAAAAAAAGAATGGAAAGAAATACTTTCCGTTAAAACCATTTTTTAAAAAACAAATTAAATCTAAAATTAATCCCATTTAATGAAAACGGCCGGCTTGATCAATTCGGCGGGTTTTGCATCCATCAATTTGAAAGCGTCTTCAATTTTGTCAAATCCTTCAAATCTGTGCGTGACTAATTTAGCCGGATCAAAGCGACTGTATTGAATCATTTCAAGCATTTTTTCAATACGTTTTGCGCCGCCGGGACAGAATCCGCCGCGAATGTCTTTGTTGGACATTCCAAGACCCCATTCCCATGTCGGAATTTCGAATTTTTCAGAAGCGTCGAAATAATTCATGTTTGAAACAATACCGCCGGGCTTGACCATATTAAGCGCCTGATTGAGCGCGTTAGCTTTACCGCCTGCGATAATAACACGATCTGCGCCTTCGCCGTTTGTCATTTTCATGACTTGTTCGACAATGTCCCCTTCTTTGTAGCTGATGATGTCAGTTGCGCCGTATTCTTTGGCAACGGCAATACTGTTCGGGCGGGTTCCGACACCGATGAGGCGGCCTGCGCCTTTTAAGTGCGCGCCGGCAACAGCCATTAAACCGACGGGGCCGATACCAATGACGACAACTGTGTCGCCAAATCCGACTTCTGCCTGTTCGACACCGAAGAAACCGGTGGACATCATGTCAACTGTCATCAATGCGGCTGCCATGTCCATGCCTTCGGGCAATTTCACCAAGTTGGCATCTGCCTGATTGACGTGGAAAAATTCTGCAAAAACACCGTCTTTGGAAAGAAGGAATTTGAAACTTGCCATTAAACCGTAGTCATGCGCGTTGTATTTTCCCTGAGTGCCTAATGAAAGCCAATCAGGCGTACAGCACGGAACGACAACAATGTCTCCGGGTTTAAATCTTGTAACAAGTTCACCGACTTCGACAACTTCGCCGATAGCTTCGTGACCGAGAATCACATTCTTTTGATCGCCTGAACCACCGTGGCTCATGTGCGTATCCGATGAACACGGCGCAACGGCAACCGGACGGAGAATTGCATCCAACGGTCCTGCCTTGGGTTTGTCTTTATCCAACCATCCAACGTTGTTTACGGAAAACATACCATATCCTTTCATTTATATCACCAACATAGATTCAAAACACAAGATTTTAAAAACTTATCGGTTAACGTTAATGAAAAATGATGATAAACGAATATAAGATAACAGAAAACTAAAAAAATAGATTGAAAAAATAATGAAGAAGAGAAAATATGAAACGGTTTTCTCTTTTTTTGTTTAATTCTTTTTTTATAACAGATTTATTTATCATCAAGTTATATTATCACCAATACTAAAAGGTGAAAAAAATGTCTATTTTTATTCTTCTCAACTGCAAAACTTACGATGAAGGAACCGGAACCAACGCAATTAAACTGGCAGAAGCCTGTCGGGATGTTGCCGAATCATCCGGTGTTGAAATTGCAATCGCGCCGCAAATTCCCGATATTTTCCGCGTTGCATCCGTTGTTGATGTTCCTGTTTATTCACAACACGTTGACGGCGCCGGACCGGGAAGTCATACCGGACACGTCTATGTCAAATCAATAAAAGAAGCAGGTGCAGTCGGCAGTCTGATTAACCATTCGGAATGCAGAATGACGCTGGCAGATATTGAAGCGTCAACGACAGCACTCAAAGCAAACAGTATGACAAGTGTCATTTGTACGAACAATGTTGCGGCAACGGCAGCAGCAGCAGCGCTGGGACCGGAATATGTCGCAATTGAACCGCCGGAATTAATCGGATCAGGCATTCCCGTTTCAAAAGCGGACCCTGGTGTTGTAACCGATTCGGTTGACGCGGCTAAAAAAATAAATCCGAATGTCAAAGTGCTTTGCGGTGCCGGCATTTCAAAAGGCGAAGATTTGAAAGCGGCCATTGAACTCGGATCTCAGGGCGTTTTGCTGGCTTCGGGAATTGTAAAAGCGAAGGACCCGAAAGCTGCGCTTTATGATTTGGTTTCGCTGATCTAACAGCAATTCAATAAAAGTCACCGGAAAATAACTTACGGAAACAGTAAATATTTATTGAAATAAATACATAATATAAATGGTAAATATTTACTGAAATAAATACATAGAAAACGGAGTGAATATTTACCGGCGTAAATACATAATTAAAACTGTGTGTGTAAATTAAAAACGGCAATTAACTCAAAAACAATGTATGTCAACAAAAAACAGACTTACAAAAATTTGTATGTGTGCTTACGTGTGATTAATAATTTGTGTATTAATTAAAATGTGTGGTGACAAACATGAAAGTGTTTTTAATCGGCGGGTTTCTGGGTAGTGGAAAAACGACGACTGTTTTAAAATTTATCGACAGAGTTGCAGCTGACGGAAAAAAGGCAGCTTTGATTATCAATGAAGTCGGTGAAGTCGGCATTGATGACGCAGCGCTTGAAGCTGCGGGAATATCTTCTAAAGAATTGACGACCGGATGTATCTGCTGTACTCTTGTAATTAATCTCAGAGATACAGTAACCGAAATCGCTCGTATCCGCAATCCTGACGTATTAATTATTGAGATGCCCGGATTGGCTTTGCCAAGTCATGTACGGGACGAACTGTTAGAAATGAATGTTATGATGTCACTTGCACCGGTTGTAACGCTCATTGATGCTTCCCGGTTTACGGTGGGATTATCTCATGTCCCGAATTTCACGGAACATCAATTAAACGAAGCGGAAATAATCGCAATCAATAAAGTGGATCTTGTCGATGAAAAGAAAATCAAAAGCATTGAATCTTTTTTAAACAAAGTGAATCCGGATGCGCATATCATACGGATGTCCGCAACAGGCGAAGATACTGCAATAGATAAAATGTATGAATTCGTCATGCGCGAAAGCAAAGAAAATGTCAGCAGAATTGATATGCCGACGGAATTGAAACCGAAAATGACGGAAGAATTGACTTCGATTGAGGTTTCAAATATCACTGAATGCACGGAATTATACAAAATTTTCGGGGAACTGACAGCCGAAAATGCCGGTGCTTTACTTAAAAATATTATAAGTGTCATCGGCGCGGAAATTTCAAAAATTAATGTTTCTTTTGGCGGGCATATTCAAATGACCGTGCAAGTCGATGATATTCTTGTTAAAGTCAGCCAAACAGAAGAAAACAATGACGGCAAAATCGAAGTCGAATACTTAAAACAGGAAAAAACGGAAAACCCGGGCCATTACGGGCTTCATTTTTCAGCAGCGGTCACGAATGTTAAAAAAGACGAAATTGAAAAAATCGCTGATCAGTCTGTAAATATTTTTTTGGCGGCTAAAAAACTGACTGTTGAAAAACAAATTCAAAAAAATGAAGCAAATGAGTTGATTATATCTTAAAAATTGAATCGGCTCAAAATCGAACGAACTGATCTGAAATTGAAAATATTTCATTCAAAGTGAATTCACTAAAACGTGTGTACAAAATAAGTTTTTGTGTAAAAAATAAAATTGAGAATATATAAAATAAAATTGTGTGTAAACAAATTGTGTGTGATTAAAATGTGTTATTAAAATTGTGTGGTGACAAAATATGAGAGTTTTTTAATCAGTGGATTTTTGGGAAGCGGAAAGACAACAGTTGTTCTGAAAATCATTAAAAAACTGGTCGCGGACGGTAAAAAAGTCGCTATGATTGTCAATGAAGTCGGCGAAATCGGAATTGACGGCGCCATCCTGGAAACTGAAGGGATTAATTCAAAAGAGTTGACCGGCGGGTGTATTTGCTGCACTCTTGTGATTAATCTCAGAATTACAGTGACAGAACTCGTTAAAAATTACAATCCCGACATTTTAATTATTGAGCCGACAGGATTGTCATTTCCGAACCAGATTCGGGATGAACTTTTGGATATGAATTTGATGATGTCGTTTGCACCTGTTGTTGCGCTCATTGACGCGTCCAGATTTGCGGCAGAAATGGATGAGATTCCGAATTTTATAGATTCCCAATTGAGTGAATCAGAAATCATCGCCATCAATAAAATTGACTTAGCCGATGAAGAAAAAATCAAAAGCATTGAAACTCTTTTGAAGAAAAAATATCCTGATGTGTACACAATGCGGATGTCCGCGACAAATGATGATTCGGGAATTGACAAGATTTATGAATTAATCGCGCGCGAAGGGGAAGAAAATGTTACCAAGATTGACACGCCGGGCAGACCGAAATCAAGAGTGACAGAAAAGTTGAATTCAATTGAACTTTCAAATGTGACCAGATATTCGGGATTATATGATATATCAGGCGAACTGACCGTAAAAAGTGCAGGCGCTTTGCTTGAAAATATTGTCAGTGTTGTCGGAATGGAAATATCAAAAATAAATCCTTCTTTTGTCGGCCACATTAAAATGGCCATGAAAGTGGATGATACGCTTGTCAAAGTCAGTCAAACCGCAGGCACCGATGACAGAAAAGTCGAAGCCGAATATATTCTGCAAGAAAAAACTGAAAACGACGGCAAGTATGAACTTCGTTTTTTGGCATCCGCGACAAATGTTAAATTAAGCGTGATGGAAGAAATTGTTGACCGAAACATGAATATTTTTTTGACGTCCAAAAAGCTGACATTTGAGAAAAGAACTCAAATAAAGAAAACAAGATCACCGCCGATACCTTATTTGAAATTCAAAATCAAAAAGTTAAAGCAAAAGATGAAAGCCTGGTTTAGCGAATAAACCGGTTAAAAAATCGGCAAATAAATAAAACAGCAAATAAAATCTAAACAATCGTCTTCAACCAAGAAGTGCTTATCTTTGGTCAGGAAGTGTATAATTTCACGGCCTATGCAGCAGTCATGAATTCAAGCACTTTCTTGGTTTATTATAGTTGATCTTATTATCACGTTTTTGTGCGGTCAAAAAGCCGGGAATACCCCAAAAAGCTGAACAAATCGAATTATATAATCTTTTTTTGGAAATGAAACCCTATCTTCAATCAAGAAATATAAAAATGAGCATAACGAAAATAATTAAGGTTGTAAGAGCTGTTAAAATCAGATGCAATCCTCTTTTTCCGTCTTCCGAAAAAATCTTCGCCGTAAAAAAACCGGGAAGTCCCCATAACAATGAGATTACAAAAATAATAATGGAAACAGGCAAATAAGACAGAAGCAACTCCATAAATTCAAAGGCTGAAAGATCGCGAACAAAACTAAAAAACAAAAAAACAGGCCATAACAAAAACCCTATTAAAAATGATTTAACAGAATTTTTGGATATAAAACCGTAAATAATTCCGGCAAACACAAGGAAAAAAAGAAAAATATTCTCGAATAACGAAACGGCATAATTAAAAAAAATGCCAATATTAATTGTAATGAAAATAAATAAAAAAGAAAAAAAAAGAACGTTGTTGAGTGTTTCTTTTTGAGACATATTTAATTCCATAATAACCGACCCATTTCAATTACCTTTTTATTTGTGTTGCATTCCCATTATTTGTTGCACCTTGACCAAATGTTCCAGAATTATATAAATTAATATAATTTTGCCGCACTTGCCAGCCTGCATGATAGAAATAATTGCAAACAACGTACTCTGCATATTCCAAATCTACAACCTTATGAGTAATACCAGAACTACTTATGATAGGACTATCTTTATGAGCACCACCGATTACAGAGCCGTCAGATAATTGATAAATGCGAACGTGATATCCGCCATTTCTCCTTTGTGCTGTTTCTCCAACACTTAAAGGAGTTACCCACTGCCCATTACGATCATAAACTGCATAAGGATATTCAGCCAATATAGAATCACTTAACGCAACCCATCCGGTTTGGGAAATTAATGTTGAACGTGCGGTACTGGCGGTTGTATTTTTCCAAACTAAATTTACAGGGTCTTCACGTTCAGTATAATCTCCAAAAATACCAAAATATTGTTTTTTATACAAATAGGGAGGATAAGCATATCCATCATTCCACCATTCATGAGGAGTAGAAGCGGGAACCAATATGACTTGCTTTGTTTCTGTAAACACAAGTTTATTCGTACTTTTCAAGGATTCTAAAGGAATAACTTCTCCTGCCAAAAAGACAGTTTGAATATCTTGTTTTACTAAATAAGATTCAGAAGAAGAAATCGAATCTGAACCGAATTCTTTTTTGAATTTTTCTTCATCGCTTTCATAAATTGTTTCTATAACTAAATTATGACAGGGGAGATTTGATTTAGTTACAGATTCATCGTTTCGAAATATCGTAGTAACTGTAACATTAAAAGTGTAATTTTCAAACCATTGATTTTCACAGTCTCGTATTTTTTGTTTTTCTTCATCACTCAATGCTTCATATTCTTCTGTGAATCCTGTAATTGATTCAATTCCGGCAGAAGGGTAAACAGGAGCACTAGATGCAATCACAGTTCCTGAAAAACTCATTAACAAAAGAAATATGCATATTAAATTTAAAAATTTAAATTTCATTTGTATTCTCCTAGTTTTAATTTTGATATATATTTAAATACTTAAAAATCAAAGATAGGAGTGAATTCAATAGGCAACTAAAGAGTTCACTCACATCTAAGCATTCGATTTGGCAACACGATGTCAAATCGAATGGTGAGTCATACTTTTTTTCAAAAAGATTTCACACAGAAAAAAATCAATTGCATTTTATATAAATCTTTTGAAAAAAGGCAATTTATTGTATAGATGTGCCAATATTGAAAGAAAAAGACAGGGAATTGCCCTCAAAGTAGAATCGAGTAAAATTGATTAAAAGGACGGAAAAATTGAATTAAGCAGATTATAAAAAAGTCTGTGATGAATATGATTTACAACAGCGTTAATTCGGGATGAAAACGGCCGGTAAAATCATCAAAAAACAAATCAGAAAACTGCCGCCTTGTATTGAAACATTAATTTGTTATAGTCATGTGGATGAGAAGAAGCACGTTAGCCGATTTGCTGCACTCAGAAATTGTAAGATAGCTACACTTTTTATATTCTGAAGTTGTTGTGTGAACGTGTGCTATCTTCCTGTTTTATGAAATTTCGAAAGAAACATCATTATTTTTCAAAGAGAAAACACTTCTCTGATGACTGAAGAAATTATTAAGATATTGTAGAGATAAAAAAGGTATTGCAGAGACAAAAGTATGAGAGTTTTTTTAATCGGCGGATTTTTGGGAAGCGGTAAAACGACAACGGTTCTGAAGCTTATTAATAAGCTGACAGCCGACGGTAAAAAGGTGGCTTTGATTGTCAATGAAGTCGGTGAAATCGGCATTGACGGTGAAACGCTTGAAACCGCGGGTATTCCTTCCAAAGAACTCACAAACGGCTGCATTTGCTGTTCTCTTGTGATTAATCTCAGAATTACGGTTTCCGAAATTGCCGACATTCACAATCCTGACATTTTAATCATGGAGCCGACCGGCTTGTCTTTTCCGAGCCAGATTCGGGATGAGCTGCTCAATATGAATGTGATGATGTCTTTTGCACCGGTTGTGACGCTTATTGATGTTTCGCGGCTGACGGCTGAAATGAATCAGATTCCGAAATTTGTGGAGCAGCAGCTGAAGGAAGCGGAAATTATCGGCATCAATAAAATTGATTTGGCAGATGAAGACAAAATCAAAAGCATGGAAATATTTTTGAAGGAAATGAATCCTGACGCTTATCAGATGCGGATGTCTGCGGCAAATGATGACGGTGCCGCGGTTGACAAGCTTTATGAATTGCTGATGCGCGAGGGAGAGGAAACCGTCAGCATGATTGACGCCGGAAAAGAACCAAAATCAAAAGTGACGGAAAATTTGAATTCGATTGAAATTTCAAACGTCAGCACTTATTCGGGTTTATACAAAACTTCCGGCAAATTAACGGTAAAAAGTGCCGGAAAACTTTTAGAAAACATAATTACTGCAGCCGGTGCTGAAATTTCAAAAGTGAATCCGTCTTTTGTCGGTCATGTTAAAATGGCGGTAAAAGTAGATGACACGCTTGTAAAAGTCAGCCAAACAGCAGGTGCTGATGACAGAGAAATTGAAGCAGAATATATTCAGCAGGAAAAAACGGAAAATACCGGCAATTATGAACTGCGCTTTTTAGCAGCTGTAACAAATGTTAAAAAAGAGAAACTTGAAGAAATTATCGATCAATCTGTAACCGTTTTTTTAGCATCGAAAAAATTGGCTTATGAAAAACAGATTTTAAAAGACGAATCGAGAAAACCGATTGTTCTGTAATAAAAGAAACAGAAAGAGATTACAATGCAAAACCGAATGAAAACACATCAGCTCAACGAGAAAGAAATCAATGATTTGTTGGCTTATTCAATGGTCGGCCGTTTGGCAACTGTCAGCGCCGCCGGAATTCCGTATGTGATTCCCGTCCATTTTGTTTATGAAAATCAAAAGATCTACATTCACGGTCTGATTAAGGGACAAAAATTGGAAAACATCGCCGCCAACTCAAATGTTTGTTTTGAAATCGACCATTTTGAAAACTTCATCATGCCCGCCGAAAATTCCCCCTGCGACGTGAATACGCAATATCAAAGCGTCATTATCACCGGAACGGCAAAGTTGATTGAAGATGAAAAAGAAAAGACGAACGCATTGAATTATATCGTTGAAAAATACACGCCGCTTCTGGCCGGCATTCCTTTCGGAAACGCGATTAAAGCGACAGCCGTCATTGAAATTACGCCGACCGAAATCACCGGTAAATATTATAGGAATGAATAAACGGGTGTGCCGGAAAATATTTTTGAATAATTTTTGAGTAATAATTCAATCAACCGCTTCGCTGATCCGCGTTAAGAAAATAAAAACAGAATAAGAAAAGGCAAAACGCCTTTTCTCTTTTTTAATTAAAAGTTAAAACAAATTACTGGTAGTTGTCTCTGGCAGCAATCATTGCTTTAATGTTTGCTGTGGGTGTCATCGGTGCGATACCGCAGCCGGGTGCGAGGATTGCAACGCCGGAATCAAGAGCTGCGTTAACGGCTTCTGTGACTTTTGCATCGTCGCCGCTCAAGAGAACGAACGGACTGGAAACATTGCCGACCATAACAGCGCGGCCTTTTGTGAGTTCAACAGCGCCTTTAATGTCTTCGACTTTTTCTTCAACACTGAGACCTTTGCAGTGGCAGTCTGCCATGTCGTTAAGGATTGCAGTCACATTACCGCAGACGTGGAGAACAACAGGTGCGTTGACTTTGTCGGCGAATTCCGTGATGGTTCCCATGAGTTTGTCATGGAAGTCTTGCGGGCTCATTAAGTCCGGAGAAGAAACGGGGTCGGCGATACAAATGACATCCGCGCCGGCTTCAACCA
>Ga0265295_1009887_pt1 | contig 10053 bp, 8 predicted proteins | sample Munlansysbiofilm_FD_192503 | JGI IMG/M metagenome (GOLD analysis project Ga0265295, IMG submission 192503) | Leachate microbial communities from a municipal landfill in Southern Ontario, Canada - Methane capture system biofilm | ecosystem: Engineered > Solid waste > Landfill > Unclassified ...
GATATAGTTCAGGGGCTTGAGTATGTCATGTTCGTAATCCTTGGATTCTGAAAGCTTGGAAAAATGATCAAGTCCGGGAGTCTCAATATTCAATGAAATGGCCGAAGCATAGCGAAGCGCCTCATCAATACTCTCTTTGCTGCTTCCAGGAATGATCTTCAGATGAATGTAACCACGATAGTTGTATCCACGACGCAAAATCTTCGCAGTGTCTGTAAGCATTTCCATGGTTTTTTCCGGTGTACCCAATACTGCACTGGAAAGGAAAAGCCCGATAAGAGGACGTTTGCTTTGGAATTCATAGAAAAACGAGGCCATCTCCTTCGGAGCGAGTGCTGTTGGTCGGAAATCCTGATTGTTGCGAAGTGGGCAATACTTGCAGTCGTTTGTACAACGATTTCCCAAAAGGGTCTTGAGCATGATACCCGGACCCCCACTGGCAGTGGTGGTAGGATAGAGCCAACCAGAGGACGAGTTGCTGCGCTTTCGGTGCTCCTGAGGATTCTTGGTGCCACAGGCACAGCTGAGGTCATACTGTGCATCACGACTCAAGATATCCAGCTTGCTTTGTGTATCCATACCCTACCTCATTCACCCAAAAGGGTAACATCAGTAAAGTAGTTTTTCAAGCCATCAACCCCCTCTGTGGTACTCGCTGATCAAGAGTCCTGCAAGGATGAGCCCCGTACCTACGGCATCAGTTCTGCTCATGCGTTCCCCCAAGAAGAGAAAAGCAACCGCAATGGTGATGATGGGACTGAGATACAGATAGAAACTGCTCTTGATCGGACCGATGGTTCTCAAACCAAAGTTCCAGGAGAGAAAGCAAACAGCCGAAGCAACAAGGCCAAGAAAGAGAAAATGGGGAAGATAGGGGGCGCTGGCGGCTAGATTGACATCGAGCCCCTCTCCTTGGACAAGGAGTACAAGCAGATGCCCCAGCAAGCCATAGAAAAACATGCTTCTGGTAACCAGCAGATTCGGATATCCCTTTCTTCCAATGATACGCGTCAGAACCGTATAGAGCGCCCATACCATGATTGCAAGCAAGGCAAGCAGATCACCAAAGGGGTTGAATGCCAGCTGTGCAGAGCTTTCATAGGTGAGCAGGACGATGCCGCCCATGGAGAGGACAAGGCCGATAAAGTAGTTCTTCTTGAGCTTCTCCTCTTTCAGGATCAGACGAGAGGCGAGCAAAATAAAGAAGGGAGCGGCGGCTACAATGACACCGACGTTGCTTGCACTGCTGTAGATCAATGCAGTGTTTTCCAGGAAATAGTACAGAAAGATACCACAAAACCCAGCGAGCACCACAAACACGCGATCTCTTTTCTGTTGATAGACAAGCTTTTTGGGATTGATGAGCGAGAGCACAAGCAGGGCAAGTGCCGATCTGATCACCAAAATCTGGGGAGGCGTGAAGGAGGTGAGCAGCACCTTGGTAGAGACATAGGTGGTTGCCCAGACACACATGGTAAGCAGTACCGAGAGATGTCCGAGCAGGCGCCTTTTCACAGAGATGACTTGTATTTCCTGCATGATGGCCGGCAGTGTAGCGTGAATTCTTTTGTGATGCAAGAAGCCATGGTATAATGGGGTTGACAGAGGAGGCGCCTATGATGACCTATCGAAAGGAACTGTGGTTTCACCTCAACAAACGCCGCGGATTGATTAACATCACCGATGCGGTACAGCTAGCAGTGGATGAGTGCGGAATCAAGGAGGGTTTGGTACTTGTCAACGCAATGAATATCACCAGCAGCGTCTTCATCAACGCAGTTGAGAAAGGCTTGCACGAGGATTTCGAAATTTGGCTTGAGAAACTCGCTCCGGAGCTCCCGTATGAGCAGTACAAACACAATACCGAAAAGGAGCACAATGCGGATGGCCACCTCAAACGGTCCATTATGGGCCGTGAGGCGGTCATCGCAATCACTGGAGGAAAGCTGGATTTCGGAAGCTGGGAGCAAATCTTCTACTATGACTTTGACGGGATGCGCGACAAGCATGTCCTGGTCAAAATCATCGGTGAGTAGGCTCTACTCCCCCATCACCTGTGTGCGGTACGCTTTCAGGCCTGCATCGATGCAGGCCACCGCACGCTCCAGATCATGGGTATTGAGGACGTAGGCAATTCGGACCTGCTTATGTCCAATACCCTTGGTTACATAAAAATCCTCACAGGGAGCTACCATCACCGTCTCCCCATTCAGATTGAAATCCCTGAGCATGAAGGTAGCAAAATTTTCTGCATCATCCACCGGCAATTCAGCCACCAAGTAGAAAGCGCCCTTGGGGGTACTGCACTTCACCCCCTCAATCTTTTTCAATCCCTCGACGATGAAATTTCTCCGCTTCTCGTATTCAGCTTGGACATCCACAAGGTACTTGTCGTCGGTCTTCAGCGCAGCATGAGCAGCTACCTGCTCGATGTCTGGGGGACACAGACGAGCCTGGGCAAGCTTGAGAGCATTGGCCAAGACATCCTTGTTCTTGCTGATCAAAGCCCCGATACGTGAACCGCACATGCTGTAACGCTTGGAGAAGCTGTCTACACAGATGATCCTGTCACTGAACTGCTCGAATGCAAGTACGCTTGAAAACTGTTTGCCGTCGTAGCAGAACTCACGATACACCTCATCAACAATGAGGAAAATGTCATGTTTCTCGCACAGGGTGAGCAACTGAAGCAACTCATCTTCCGTGTAGACATGACCGGTTGGATTGTTCGGGCTGCAAACCAGAATGGCCCCGGTCTTACGGGTGATGCGCTTCTCGAACTCAGAGATGTCTGGCAGTGCGAAGCCATCCTCCATCTTGCTGGTGACCGGCACCAGGGTAACCATGGCTGAGTGGGCGAAGGAGGAGACATTGGTGTAATAGGGTTCGGGGATGATCACCTCATCATAGGGATCACACAGTGTCATAAACGCAAACTGCAGGGCTTCACTCCCACCGGTGGTGATCAGGATATCGTCAGCCTGTACAGAAAGGCCGTACTTGGCGTAGTAGGCAGGGAGAGCTTCCCGAAGTTCTTGTCTTCCCTCACTGTTGCCATAGGCTATGATGGTTTCATCGTAATTACGAACAGCTTCGATAACCTGCGGAGGTGTTTTGATGTCTGGTTGACCGATGTTCAAGTGATATACTTTCACTCCCCTCTTCACCGCATCGCGGGCATAGGGGGAAAGGCGTCTGATGGGAGAACATTGGAAAGCTGAAATTCTATTGGACATTTGCATACAGTACACTCCAGAAATTTCTTATTTGGATAATCGACACCAACGTTGCTGCTCCGCAGCACGGAAGTGAAGTGGAATGAGCCCGGATCCGAACTGAATGATCAGTCTCGGTCCGGGTCACTAGCGCTGGCTCCGGGGAACGGCGCCTGCGGGTTTGACTGACTGTTGTCAATCAGGATTTGGATGAATTTGCGGTTATCCAGAAGCGGGCTGATAGATCGCCCATGATGGAGACGGCTGATGACACGGGCAAAGAGTTCAGTGATATCCGCCTGGATATACCACTCCTTGTCCAGCAGGTTGCGGCCATGGAAGACAGCGTTGGTACCTATGATCCGGTAGAAAACCCCTTCACGATAGGCCGCTTCAAAATCCTCAACAGCAGAAGCGTTGAAGAAGGGGAGACTGACCATGCATATGATTTTTTTCGCACCCAGGTTGGTCAATTCACGCATGGCGATGATCATGGTGCCGCCAGTAGCAAGCATATCGTCTGCGATCAGAACGGTTTTCCCGTTGACGTCACCAAGGAGGTTGATGCTCTTGATGTTGGAGTGTTTGGCATCCTTGCTCACAATGGAATAGTCACGCTCCTTGTAGAGCATGGCCAAAGGACGATGGAGCGCTTGGGCATAGAACTTGTTCCTGCTGATCGCTCCGGTATCGGGAGAAACGACCACCAAATCGGGATCGCTGAAGTCGATGACCTTGTGCAAGGCAATCAACGTCTGATAGGAAGCATGAAGGTTTTCCAAGTGCAGGTGAGAGAAACTATTCTCAATCTCACGACTATGAATATCCAAGGTAATGATTCGCTCCACCCCAAGCATTTCACAGATGCGGCCGAACATGGCAGCAGTGAGCGCTTCACGACCACCCTTCTTATGCTGACGGGAGTACGGATAGGTGGGAAGCACCAGCGTCACGCTCTCCGCTCCGGCGAGCGTCAAGGCATTGATCGTCGTGAACAGGAACATCAGGTGATCGTTGACGGACAAGCTGACCGGGTCATCGCTGCCAGCCACCTTGACAGGTTCCATATTGGAAAGATCATAGACAATGAAAATTCTCAAACCCCTGACCGCATCAAGAATCTCAGCTTTTTCCTCGCCATTTGCAAACTTGGTGTACTTTACCTTAATGGTGAAATCAGGACATTGGAAGGTGGTGGGACACTTGCTGCGCGGAATGCGCTTGTTGTTCAGGTCATCCATCAACGTAACCGTTCGGAGAATCTCTTCCTCGGTCATCCCATGACGCTTTGCCAACGCGTTGGAAAGCTTTTCATATCGTTCCAAATAGAGACGGCGCAGATGCTTTACCACCTTGCCTGTGAAATATTCTGAACCGGGACCAGAGATAATCCCAAGCTTGTGGGGTTTGATGATGCTCATGGCTGAACCATACAACAACACTGCCTAAAGTTCAATCCACTTTCCCAACCCAACAGAGTACCAAAACCCTGATATTTCCCATTCTGCTTAATGTTGTTAAAAAAGTATGTGCTTTCCTACTTTACCAACTACCCACAAACTTGCTACGTTTGTGCTGATATGAAAACCATAATGATTTTTTTCCAGATCGTTGGCAGTCTCGGTCTCTTTTTATTCGGCATCAAACTCCTCAGCGAGGGCTTACAGAAATCGGCCGGAGATAAAATGAAGGCCATTCTCAAGTTAATGACCAAGAACCGATTGGTTTCCATCATCACCGGAATACTCATTACCATCATCATCCAAAGTTCCTCAGCAACAACCGTCATGGTTGTCAGCTTCGTAAACGCAGGGCTGATGGGCCTTACCCAAGCCATCGGTGTGATTCTCGGTGCAAACATCGGAACCACCTTCACCGGATGGATGGTTGCCCTTTTGGGCTTCAAAGTGGATATCACCATTCTGGCCCTTGTTTCGATCGCCTTTGCAGCCCCGATGATGTTCAGCAAGAAAAGCAAGACCCGTGACGCAGCGGATGTGCTTCTTGGTTTCGGCATTCTTTTTCTCGGGCTGAACTTCATGTCCCACTCAATGCCCGATATCACCGGCAATGTGGATGCACTCGCCTTCCTTTCCACGTTCAACAGCGACACCCTGTGGATGAACCTTTTGTGTATTCTCTTGGGCACGTTGGTCACCATCATCGTGCAATCCTCCTCAGCTGCCATGGCCATGACCCTCACGATGGCGTACAACGGTTGGCTGGGAGTCACTGCGGCTGCAGCTCTCATTCTTGGCTCAAACATCGGTACCACCATCACCGCCTATCTAGCTTCGATCGGAACCAGCACCACGGCAAAACGAGCAGCATGGGCGCACATCATTTTCAACGTGGTGGGCAGCGTCATCGCCTTGGTCTTCTTCCATCCCCTGCTTGAATTTGTCAATTGGATCACTCCGGGCAACATCTACAAGCTTTCCGGTACAGCGCTTTCAACCCAGCTTCCCCTTTTCTTGGCCATGTTCCACTCGGTATTCAACGTCATCAACACCGTCCTCTTCTTCCCCTTCGTCCGTCAGTACGCTGCGTTCATCAAGCGTTTGGTGCCCGCCAAGGCCGAATATGATGAAGGAACCTACCATTTCAAGTACATCGGTGGTATTTTCATCGACAGCCCTGAAATCTACATGCTTGCCATCCGTGATGAGATCAAGAAGATGGCAAATCTTGCCTGTACCATGCTCACCCGCTATCGCTCCATGTTCAACAACCCTGAAGCAACGATGGAAAATGATGTACAAGCCATGAAAAAGGATGAGGAGTACGCAGACCAGATGCAGGAACAACTGTCTGACTTCTGTGTACATCTGCTGCAGGATTCACAGACCCCTACCAATGCATCCTCACTGAACTGTCTGATCCGTGTCATGGACGAATTGGAATCAGTAACCGACAGTTGCTTCAACCTTGCCCTGCTCAGCCAGAGAAGGTACAACCAGAAATGGGTTTTTGATAGTGCCACCGACAAGGATTTGAGGGATTATCAAACCCTCGTCCAGGAATTCTTGGATTATGTGCGCGACCGCATGGACAGAACCCTTACCAAGGCTGAGATGCAGAAAGCCAATGAGTTTGAGGAACAGATCAATAGCTATCGCAACAGCCTCAGTCAGATGGTCCAGGATAGGCTTTCCGAGGGGAAAGCAGATGTCCGTACCGAACTGCTGATCCTGGAGAAAATCAGACACCTCGAGCATATCGGCGATTACTGCACAAACATTGCTGAAGCCTACCATCAAGCGGTGAAACATACACCGATGCTCCAGAAGCGAACAGGAAAGAGCATAGAGCTCTAGGCATGAAAAAGGACCTTCTGCAAGGTCCTTTTTTCATGGGAAAATGGTCCTAGTACAGGACTGCTTCCACTCCTTGGAGGAAACAGAGTTCCTGGTATGCCTGTTCAAAGCTGGTCAAGACATCCTCACAACCACTCTTCATCAGCGAGACAAAAAGTACATCTTCATCCAGGCCAAGATTGCCTGTAGTGCCAAGGCTTGTGCGGGTAGAAAGCGTAGCAACCGGATCCAGTTTTGCCACCTGATCGAGATGCAGGCCCACTTCCTTGTAGGTATCCCGGAAGTTCTTGCCTTCAACTACTTGCTGAAGCACGATGTCAGTTGCATAGAGTTCAGGGGTACAGGCAGTAATGAGCTTATCCTCATGGACCGAGAGGCCCTTCACCATGCGTGAGAATATCTGAACCAATTGCCAGGTTGCCTTGGTTCCTTGCAAGAGGGGTTCTTTTGTGTCCTGGAAATCTCGGTTATACCCGGAAGGAAGGCTTCTGATGATGGATTTGACTCTGATGGAAGCCGAGCTTACCAAAGCAGAACGGCTCCTGGCCAGTTCCAGTCCATCAGGATTCTTCTTCTGGGGCATGATGGAAGAGCCGGTACACAGCTCGCGGGGCAAACTGAAATAGCCAAATTCAGGCAGGGTGAAGAGCATCAGGTCTTGGGCAAGCTTGCTCAAGGTAAGAGCGATGTATTCGCATCCATCGAGCAACATCGCCTCAAATTTGCCCCTGCTGTTGTTTGCATACAGGACATTGTTCTGTACTCGGGTGAAGCCCATTTGCTCAGCGGTGAACTGACGATCGAGAGGCAACGGAACGCCATAGCTTGCTGCCGACCCAAGAGGACTCTGATCGAGCGTCCAGGAGAGGTGCATCAGGTGTTGGGCTTCGTCATAAAGCTCCTCAGCATAGGCGGCTGCCCACAGGCCCACCGAAGAGGGCATGGCAATCTGCATATGGGTTCGCCCAGGCATCGGTACTTCTGCATGTTCTGATGCGAAGGAGAGCAACTGCTCACACAACTCTCCGGTGCTGTTGCAGAGCTTCAGGGCGAATTCGCGCATCCAGATCCTGAGGGCGGTCTGTACTTGGTCATTACGGCTTCGGCCGGTATGGATCTTCTTGCCGACTTCACCGTAGTGTTCAGTCAGGTAGGATTCGATGGCGGTATGACAGTCTTCATTTTCCAGTGTGATCGGGAACGCATTCTGCTGTCTCAGGCCGATGATCTCAGCCAAGCCTTGGGTAAGAGTGGCAAGCTCTTCATCATCAAGAATGCCTATCTCGTGCAAGCCTCTGGCATGAGCGATTGAAGCAAGACAATCGGCAATCACCAACTCCTGGTCAAGAATGTAGTCGTTGCCGACGGTAAACTCCTCCATCAACGAGTCAAGTGAATAATCTTTCTGCCATAGTTTGGACATGCGAGGCCTCCTGGGATGCACCAAAGTCTATGTGCATTGGCCATCACTGTCAATTGAAGCAAAACCTTTGGGACCAAATCTCAAAGGATATGAAACACCAGATTCTCTGTCCGCTCATCATCCTCCTGCTTTTGGTCAGCTGTGGCTGCGAGCAGTCACCTGCTTCACTGCACAACCTGTTCTCCCAGACTGACAGCACTCCGCCGAAACTCCTTCACTACGAAGCAATCTCCAGTAAAGTGGTGCTTCTTACCTTCGACGAACCTCTGGATGACAATTCCGTTTCAATGCAGTGCAATACCAAAGAACCTTCATCAGTATCTGTTTCGTCTGAGACAGTGACCATCTGCTTGGAGGAAGAACTTGTCTTGGGGCAGGGCGTTCCCTTGCAGGGAAGAGTTTCAGATACGAGGGGAAACAGTTTGCGGTTCTCCCTCACCCTGTGGGCTCGCAATCAGAACCCTCCTACCCTTCTGATCAATGAATTCACCACCAAAGGCAGCGAAACCAACCCTGACCGTGTCGAACTCTTGGTAACCAGCAGAGGCAACCTTGCCGGCATCACCCTCTATGCCGGCAGGGATGGGGTGTATTCCGATCGATATATCTTTCCAGATCGTATGGTGGAACGGGGAGCACACTTGGTGGTTGTCTTCAGTAAAAGTTCAGCAGGAGACTTCCTCTCAAGCGAGCTGCAAGCAGGCTTGAGTTCCAACAATGGCTGCCTCATTCTCGCTCGCTCTCCTGAATGGGAAAGCCCTCTGCTTGATGCGGTGGTATGGGGTAATCATACAACCACCACCCATGAGGGGTTCGGGTCGGAGGACTTGGCAATGAGTGTCAGCTATCTTGTCCAACGCAACCAGTGGAACAGCGCCAAGAGTGAAGGGAGCATCGACTCAACGGACAGCACGGCAACCCGCTCCTTTTGCAGGGACAAGGGAAAGGATACCAACAGCAAGGAGGATTGGTACATCTGTGCAACTAAAGAAGCCTCGTTCGGTTCGGTTAACAGCGAAAAGAGACACACCCCGTGACCACTTACCTCAAATCAAGGATACCACCATGGTAGCAGATGATCTTCTGAGCTCCAAGAGAGAGCAAGTACTCCAATGAGGCAACGGCCTTTGTTTGTTCAAGGGCGAACTGGGGATTGGCAATTACGGGCTTGCCTGCCTCCAAAGCAATTGCATCGCCTGCAATGATGATCCCAAATTTTTCGAGATAGAGCGACAGGTGGCCCGGAGTATGCCCTGCAGTTCCAATGACCTCAGTGCCTCCACAAAAGGAAAGGTGTTGCCCCATGTGAAGCACTTGGTCGACTGCTACCGGTTCCACTGAACGCAAGAGCACACAAAAGGATTCACCAAAGCTTTTTTGTGCTTCAGGAAGCTTGTCTTGCATGGACAGCGCTTGCTCAAGCCGAAGCGAAACCTTACTTCCCTCAATGTAAGGCTTCTCTTCTTCCGAGCAGAGAATCTTGACCGACGGGTAACGTCGCTTGTGCGCGGCTGCACTTCCCACATGGTCATGGTCTTGATGCGTCAGGATGATATGGGTGATGGAGGAAGGCTCAATCTGATGGGCACGCAATGCTTCTTCGATACGTTCAAGAGTGCCAACAGGCCCGCAATCCACAAGAACTCGGGATTGGTGGTCCATCAAGACAACAGGATGCACCACGTCTTCACTACCTAAGAAATGCATCTCCACCGACAATACCACTACCTGTTCCACGATATATTCCTCAGTACTCCAACGAGGAAAAGGGAGGATATGCTCCTCCCTCTTCCGTGTACAAAGCAACGTTTACAGATGCTGCGCTACAAAGCCCTCGATCACAGCCAGACTGGCAGCTCCCATACGTTGGTCGACCACTTCTCCACCTTTGAAGATCATCAGGGTCGGTATGGAGTTCACATTGAACATGTTGGCAAGCGAGGGGACCTCATCAACATTGACTTTGGCTACCTTGAGTTTGCCCTCGAAGCTCTGCGCAATCTGTGAGACCGCAGGAGCTATCATTTTGCAGGGGCCGCACCAGGGGGCCCAGAAGTCAACCAAAACCGGCTTATCAGCCTGCAGGATTTCCGCTTCG
>Ga0265295_1009888_pt1 | contig 10053 bp, 9 predicted proteins | sample Munlansysbiofilm_FD_192503 | JGI IMG/M metagenome (GOLD analysis project Ga0265295, IMG submission 192503) | Leachate microbial communities from a municipal landfill in Southern Ontario, Canada - Methane capture system biofilm | ecosystem: Engineered > Solid waste > Landfill > Unclassified ...
CGACAACTTTGACTCGTTTACTTTCAACCTGGTTCAGGTTTTCCAATCTTTGGGCGCAAACCCCTTGGTGCTTCGTAACAACGAGCCGGAAATCCTGAACCTGGCCACGGACCCGCGCCTTTGCGGCGCGATCATCTCCCCCGGCCCCAGCCACCCGCGCAACACCGGGCTGTGCCTGCAGTTTCTGGATATGGTGCCGAGGACCATGCCGATCCTCGGTGTCTGCCTCGGGCACCAGACCCTGGCACACCACAGCGGCGTGACCGTGGGCTCGGCCCGACGCATCATGCACGGCAAGACCTCGGATATCCGCCACGACGGGACGGGCCTTTTTGACGGGCTGTCAAACCCCATGCAAATCGGGCGCTACCACTCCCTGGCCGTGCATGAGGAGGATCGCACCGATCTGCCCTTCGCCGTCACCGCACGCACGGAGCGCGGCGAGGTCATGGCCCTGGCCTTCAAAGACCGCCCATGGGTCGGCGTGCAGTTCCATCCCGAATCCGTGCTCACGCCGGACGGCCCGAAGCTTCTCAAAAACTTCCTGAACATGTGCGACACCACGGAGTAAGCCATGAATACCATCAGCCATATCCTTGAACATCTGACCACGGGCGCGGACCTCTCCGCTCCCCAGGCCAAGGAGGCCTTCGACCTCCTGCTGACGGGCGAGGTCTCCCCGGTGCAGGCCGGTGCCTTTCTGATGGGCTTGCGGGCCAAGGGCGAGACCGCCGCCGAGCTCTCGGCCGCCGTGGATGCGGCACTTAGCCAGGCCCGGCTCATTCCCGGACTTTCGGGCAAGCGCATCGACACCTGCGGCACGGGCGGCGACGGCCAGCACAGCTTCAACTGCTCCACGGCCGTGTCTTTTTTCCTGGCCGACATGGGCTACCAGGTCGTCAAGCACGGCAACCGCGCCGTGTCGAGCAAGTGCGGCAGCGCCGACGTGGTCGAAGACCTGGGCTACCCCCTGGTCACGGAACCCGAGGAGGCGCGGGCGGAGCTTGCGCGGCACAACTTCGTCTTCCTCTTCGCCCCGCATTTCCACCCGGCCTTCAGGCATGTGGGGCCGGTGCGGCAGCAACTCGGCGTGCGTACCATCTTCAACCTCATGGGCCCGCTTTTAAACCCGGCCCTGCCCACGCACCAGATATTGGGCGTACCGGATTTTCGCTTCGCGCCCATGATCGCCCAAGTCCTAGCGGCCAGAAAAGGTCTTGAGCGCGCGGCCATCGTCCACGGCGCGGGAGGCTTTGACGAACTGACCCCCTGCGGGCCCGGACAGGTCATCTTCATAGAGCACGGCGTCATCCGCGAAGCAGTCATCGATCCGGCGGATTTCGGCCTCTCGACCTGCGTGCCGAGGGCTCTGGCCTGCGACAGCAAGGAAGAGGCGCTCAAGCTGCAACGTCAGGTCCTGACGGGAAAAGGCCCCAAATCCCTCCAGGACATGGTCACCCTGAACCTCGGAGTGGCCATCTACCTCTTGGAGGACAATCTGCCCCTGGAGCTGGCCATGGAAATGGCGCAGGCCAAGGTGGAACAGGGACTCACACACGGGGTGTGCCATGCTTGAGAAATTCCGCCTGGCCAAGGAAGCGGAAGTCCAGGAGCTCCTGCGCCTGCGCGACGCCGGGCATGTGCACACGCCTTGGGGCCGCCCCCGTCCGGGTTTCGGCGCGGCCCTGACCCGGTCCGGATCATCGGGCATCATCGCCGAGTACAAGCGCGCCTCTCCGTCCAAGGGCGACATAAACGTAAACGTCACGCCCGCCGAAGCCTGCGCCGGCTACGCCAGGGCCGGGGCCTGCGCCTTGTCCATCCTGACCGAGAGCCGCTATTTCAAGGGCGACCTCTCCTTTTTGGCCGAAGTCGCCGGCCTTGGCCTGCCGCTCTTGCGTAAGGACTTCATCGTCCACCCCCTGCAGGTGGAGGCGACCGCGGCCACCGCGGCCTCGGCGATCCTGCTCATCGTGCGCATGTTCAAGGATGTAAGCGATCTGGCCATGCTGCACGCCCTGTGCCTGACGCATGGCCTTGAGCCGGTGGTAGAGGTCTTCGACGAACGAGATCTGGACCGGGCCAAGGAAATCGGGAGCGCCATCATCCAGGTCAACAATCGCGACCTGGACACGCTGACCACGGACCTTGGCCGCTGCCTGGACATGGTACGGCGCAAGGAAGAGGGAGAAATCTGGATCGGGGCCAGCGGCATCGCAACCTTCGAGCAGGTGCGGGAACTCAAAAGCGCCGGCCTGGACGCGCTCCTCATCGGCACCGCGCTCATGCGGCACGGCGATCCCGGCCAGGGCTTGGCCCAACTTACCGGAGGGAAATCATGATCATCAAGGTTTGCGGCATGACCAGACCCGAGGACGTCGAATTCTGCGACGTCCTCGGCATTGACCTCCTGGGTTTCATCTTTCATTCCGAGAGCCCCAGAAACATTACGCCGGAATGGGTCGCCATCCAAAAGCCCGGCCATGCCCTCAAGACCGGCGTCTTCGTGCGCCAGGGCGTGGAGGAAATCAGCGCCATCGCCAGAGCAGCAGGCCTTGACCTGCTGCAGCTCCACGGCGGGCACACCGTGGAGCAGTGCCGGGACCTCGGACCCGAGCGGGTCATCAAGACCATGTGGCCCCAGCGTTATGCGACCACGGAACGCCTGCTCGCGGACATGCTCCTTTTCGCCCCGGTCTGCCGGGCTATCCTGCTCGACAGCGGCAAAACCGGCGGCGGGCATGGCACAAGCCTGAATCCGACGGATCTGCGACGCCTTAACTGCCCCCATCCCTGGTATCTGGCCGGGGGGCTTGGCTCCCACAATCTGGGCACCATGAAAACCACCGGCGCGAGCGGCTTCGACCTCAACTCCGGAGTGGAACACCTTCCCGGAATCAAGGATCATCAGAAAATACGCACCGCCTTACACCTACTGCGAGGAAAACCATGAGTAGAATATCCGACATGCTCCCGCGTCATTTCGGCCCTTACGGCGGCCGCTATGTGCCGGAGATGCTTGTTCCGGCCCTGGAAGAGCTGGAGCAGGGCTACCGAAAATACACGAACGATCCCGAGTTCACGGCCGAACTGACGGATCTGTATCAAAACTACTGCGGCCGCCCCACGCCGCTCTATTTCGCCGAGAACCTGACCCGGGAGCTTGGCGGCTGCAAAATCTACCTGAAGCTTGAAGGGCTGGCGCACACCGGCGCGCACAAGATCAACAACGCCCTCGGCCAGGCCCTGCTGGCCAAGCGACTGGGCAAGACCAAGGTCATCGCCGAGACCGGGGCCGGCCAGCACGGCCTGGCCTCGGCCACGGTGGCCGCGCGCTTCGGCCTCGAGTGCAAGGTCTTCATGGGCGAGGTGGACATGCGCCGCCAGTACCCCAACGTCTATGCCATGAAGCTCCTCGGCACCGAGGTCATCCCCGTCACCGACGGCACCAAAACCTTGAAGGACGCGGTCAACGCCACCCTCAAATACTGGATCCAGAACCTAAAGGACACGCACTACATCCTGGGCTCGGCCCTCGGGCCTTTTCCCTACCCGGTCATCGTGCGTGATTTCCAGTCCGTCATCGGCCGCGAGGCTCGCGCCCAGATCCTGGAACGCGAGGGCAGGCTGCCCAATCATCTGGTGGCTTGCGTGGGCGGCGGCTCCAACTCCATCGGGCTCTTCCATCCCTTTCTGCAGGACGCGGGCATCCGCTTCCACGGAGCCGAGGCCGGCGGACGCGGCCCGGCCATCGGCGACAACGCGGCCCGCTTCGGCGGCAAACCCACGGTCGGCATCGCGCAGGGCTACAAGAGCTATTTTCTGCAGGACGAAAGCGGACAGCTGCAGGACACCCATTCCGTCTCGGCGGGCCTCGATTATGCCGGGGTCGGGCCGGAGCTGGCCTGGCTCCATGACCAGAACGTCATCGAATTCGCGCCCATTACAGATGTGCAGGCCCTCGATGCCTTCAAGCGCCTGACGCGGCTGGAGGGGATCATCCCGGCGCTCGAATCCTCCCACGCCGTGGCCCGGGCCATCGAGCTGGCGCCGACGCTGCCCAAGGACGAGATCATGATCGTCAACATCTCCGGGCGCGGCGACAAGGACATTTTCATCACGGCCATGGAACTGGACCGCGAAAACTGGATCGCTTTTCTGGAAAACGAGGTGCGGCATGGAAAATAATATCGACCGGGCGCTGGCAAACAAGGCCGGCATCCAGCTCATGACCCATGTGGTGGCCGGGTACCCGAATCTGGACGTGAACGCGAGTCTCATCCGGCTCATGGCCGGACGGGGGGTGAAACTCATTGAAATCCAGATCCCCTTTACCGATCCACTGGCCGATGGCCCGACCATCATGCGCGCCAACCAGGCCGCTCTCGATCAGGGCGTAACCCCCCGTCACTGCTTCGAGCTGTGCGCGGCGCTGTCCAAGGAGCTACCGGATGTGGCGTTCATGTTCATGACCTACGCCAACATCCCGTTTGCCTTGGGGCTGGAAACGTTCATGGCCAAGGCCAGGCAGAGCGGGTCCAGCGGCCTGATCCTGCCCGACCTGTCCTGGGACGAGAGCGACGGCGACTACGCCGGGGCCGCCCGCGAGCACGGGCTGCACCCGGTCATGGTCATTTCGCCGGACACGGGGGGCCCACGCCTGGACGCCATCCTGAGCCGCGCCTCGGGCCTCTTGTACACAACACTCAAAGTCGGCATCACCGGGGCCGGAGCCGGCATCGATCAGGCCGGCGTGGATTATGTCCGAAGCCTGAAGAAAAAAACCGGCCTGCCCATCGCCGCCGGTTTCGGCATCTCAAGCCCAGATCACGTCCGCATGCTGGATGGTCTGGCCGACGTGGCCGTGATCGGCAGCCACATCATCAACCTGATGGACGCAAATGGTCTGGGGGCCGTGGATGAATTTTTGGCGGCGTGCGCGAGGACATGATTGCGCTGGACATGTGCGGGGGGGGGACACGTAGGTCCAGGGCGGACACGTAGGTCCAGGGCGGACACGTAGGTCCGCCCCTACGGCGGCACGGGTGCATGCGTTACATGGCGACCAATCCAATGGATCGTAGGGGCGGACCTGCGTGTCCGCCCTCCCCCCCCCCGACCTGCGCGTCCGCCCTCCGTTCGCCCCCGACCTGCGTGTCCGCCCTCCGTTCGCCCCCGACCTGCGCGTCCGCCCCCTGCATTTCATACCATCACGAACCCGCCATTCATTCTCCAATTTTGCAAAATACCATCCTGCACGAGACAATCGCCTCTCTCTTTGCTAGCAGAACGGGAAAACATCCTGTGGAGGATTCGCATGCCCGAATATCCGATCTTCAATTGCAAAAATTCCGACGATGTCGTCAAAGCCGTGCGCGAACACAAGATCGAACTGGTCCAGTTCTGGTTTGTGGATGTGCTTGGAACCTTGAAAAGCTTTCAGGTTCTGCCCGGCGAGTTGGAGGCGGCCTTCGAGGAAGGGATGGGTTTTGACGGCTCTTCTTTGGAAGGTTTTTGCAGAATTGAAGAAAGCGACATGATCGCCATCCCGGACCCGGCCACATTTCAGCTGGTCACCTGGAGGCAGACCGCCGCACCCATCGCGCGCATGTTCTGCGACATTCTGGAACCAAACGGCACCCCCTTTGCCGGGGACAGCCGCCATTGCCTGAAACGCAACCTGCAGGCCGCGGCGAGCAAGGGCTATTCCTTCTATGTCGGACCCGAGCTCGAATTTTTCCTGTTTGAAAGCTCAACGTCCCCCAAGCCTCTCGACGCGGGCGGCTATTTCGACGCCCCGCCCCTTGATCTGGCCGGGGACATCCGCCGCGAAATCATCTCCTGTCTGCGCTCCATGGGCATTCCCGTGGAATACGGGCACCACGAGGTCGCGCCCAGCCAGCATGAACTGGCCCTGCGCTATACCGACGCCCTCAAGATGGCGGACACGGCCATCACATACCGCGTGGTGGTCAAGGAGATCGCGCGGCAGAACGGTTGCTACGCGACCTTCATGCCCAAGCCGCTCTACGGCGAAAACGGCAGCGGCATGCACGTGCACCAGTCCCTGTTCAAGAACGGCCGCAACCTCTTCTACGACGCCGACGGCGACCACCACTTAAGCCGCGAGGCCAAGTCCTATATCGCGGGACTGCTTACGCACTGCAAGGAATTCACGGCCATCACCAACCAGTGGGTCAACTCCTACAAGCGTCTCGTGCCCGGTTTCGAGGCTCCGACCAACATCGCCTGGGCGCGACGCAACCGCTCCACCCTAGTCCGCGTGCCCATGTACAAGCCGGGCAAGGAGGCCGCCACCCGCGTGGAGCTGCGCTCCCCCGACCCGGCCTGCAACCCGTACCTGACCTTTGCCTGCATGCTCGCGGCCGGCCTCAAAGGCATCGAGGAAAACTACGTCCTGTCCGCGCCCGTGGAAGAAGACATCTACACCATGACCTCCGGGGACCGCCGGGCTCGCGGTATCGAGAGCCTGCCGGGCAGCCTGGAAAAAGCCCTTGAAGCCATGGAAGGCAGCACCCTGATCCGCGAGGCCCTGGGCGAGCACATCTTCACCAAATTCCTGGCCAACAAACATATAGAGTGGGACCAGTACCGCTCGCAGGTCACGAATTACGAACTGGAGAGATACTTACCCCGGCTGTAAAAAAATAGGTCCTATATGACCTATAGGACCTATATCCAAACCCGCCCGCCAGAAACCGTCGCGAGCATCCTGATCTGCATTATTCACCAGTCCGACTCCCTGCTTGACCAACAAATCAGACAGCTCGAAAAAGCCTTTCTCGAACAAGGCCGACTGTCCGAACGCATGACCCGCGCCCGTATCGCACGGCGCTCCGGCCATCCCGAGGGCGCTGCCTAGACCCGCCTTCGGAGCAAATGGTCCGACCTTTCCCCTCTTTTTCCGCCAACCGGGTTGACACCTGAACCTTCTTTAGGCAGAAAGGTCCTACCATTTGCGGCAAAAAATCAGTTTATCGCCCTTTTTTACCTATTTTTTCGCATAAAAACACATAAAGGTAGTACCAATGACACCCTCCGAACCTCTCTTCTTTCCGGCCAAGGCCGGGCGGGCCAGCGAAGATGTCGCCTTGCAGATTGAGGCGGCCATCATGGCCGGACGCTTGGCGCCGGAACAGCGTCTGCCGAGCGAGCGCGAGATGCAGCAACAGTTCGGCATTGGGCGCGGCGCCATCCGCGAGGCACTGCGGGCGCTGAAGCAGAAAGGGCTCCTGGACATCCGCAAGGGCGTCAAGGGCGGGGCCTATGTATGCAAGGTCGGCATGGTCAGCATCGGGGAGTCTCTGGCTCTTTTTCTCAAACAGCATGCTGTCGCGCCTTCGGCCCTCATTGAATTTCGCGAGAGCGTGGACCAGACCCTGGTCGTCCTGGCCATTGCCCGGGGGTCGGTTGCAGCCAAGCAGGCCCTGGTGTCCATGGCCGAAGAGTTCGAGGCCTGCCTGCGGCAGGACGAACACGACGCGGACAGGATCGGCCATCTGGACCGGGACCTGAACCTGGCCCTGGCCGGGATGGCGGCCAATCCGATTTTCGAGTGGATCATGCAGGCGCTGCAACGCGGGTTCAGCTCCCATGACTACACTTTGTACGATACTCCGATGTACCGCGAGCGCACCGCCGCCAACTGGGCCGAGACCGCCCGCGCCATCGCCGATAACGACCCCCTGCGCGCCAGGAGCCTCATTGCCTACCATTACGCCATGCTCAGGCATTGCCTAAGCGATCGCGCAGCGGCGTCCGCCCGTGTTTCGCCCGACGATTCCTAAAACGGGGCAACCTCAATTCAAAAGGATTTTGCATGAAGTTTTATGATTACATCATTGTCGGCGGCGGTTCCGCCGGCAGCGTCCTGGCCAACCGCTTAAGCGCCAACCCCAAAACCAGCGTCCTGGTCCTTGAAGCGGGCCTGCCCGACTTCCGCCTTGATTTCCGCATCCACATGCCCGCGGCCCTGACCTATCCCCTGGCCGGAAAGACCTACAACTGGTGGTACGAATCCGAGCCCGAACCGCACATGCACAACCGGCGCATCTACCAGCCGCGCGGCAAGGTGCTGGGCGGATCGAGCTGCATCAACGGCATGATCCACATTCGCGGCAACGCCATGGATTTCGAGAAATGGGCCCGTGAAAAGGGTCTGGAGAACTGGGATTATGCCCGCTGTCTGCCGTACTTCAAGCGCTTTGAATACCGCCTTAAAGGTACGGACGAATATCAGGGCGGCGCAGGCCCGTTGTATCTGACCAGCCCGGATTGCGACAATCCCCTTTTCGACGCCTTTTTCCAGGCCGTGCAGGAGGCCGGATATCCCCTGACCGACGTCAACGGCTATCAGCAGGAAGGGTTCGGCAAGTTCGACCGCACCACCTATCGCGGCCGGCGCTGGAACGCGGCCCGGGCCTACGTCCATCCGGTCAAGAACAGGCGCAACCTGACCGTCAAGTGCAAGGCCACGGCCCATCGCATCCTTTTTGAAGGCACCCGCGCCATAGGCGTGGAATACGAACGCCTGGGCCGCATGCACCGCGTGAACGGCGGCGAGATCATCAACTGCGGCGGGGCCATCAATTCCCCGCAGCTTCTGCAGCTCTCCGGCATCGGCAACGGCGCGGAGCTTCGCGAGCTCGGCATCCCGGTGGTCCACGACCTGCCGGGCGTGGGCGAGAACCTGCAGGACCATCTGGAACTCTATGTGCAGTACGCCTGCACCAAGCCGGTCAGCATGTTCCCTGCCCTCCAGTGGTGGAACCAGCCCTGGATCGGCCTCAAATGGCTTTTCGGCCAGACCGGCGAGGCGGCCACCAACCATTTCGAGGCCGGCGGCTTCGTGCGCGGCAACGATCAGGTCGAATACCCGAACATCCAGTACCACTTTCTGCCCATCGCCATCCGCTATGACGGGTCTTCGCCCAACGCGGGACATGGCTATCAGGTCCACGTCGGCCCCATGAACACCGACGTGCGCGGTCACGTGAAGATCAAGAGCGCCGATCCCAGGCAATACCCGTCCATCCTGTTCAACTATCTGTCCACGGAACAGGAACGCCGGGACTGGGTCGAGGCCATCCGCCTGACCCGCACGATCATGACCCAGCCCGCCTTTGACAGCCTGCGCGGCCGGGAACTGGCCCCAGGCGAAGACGTGCAGACCGACGAGGAGATCCTCGATTTCGTGGCCAGGGAAGGCGAGAGCGCCTACCACCCCAGCTGCACCTGCAAGATGGGCTACGACGACATGGCCGTGGTCGACAGCGAACTGCGCGTGCATGGCGTGCAGGGGCTGCGCGTGGTCGACGCCTCGATCATGCCCTATGTGACCAACGGCAACATTTACGCTCCGGTCATGATGATCGCCGAAAAGGCGGCCGACATGATCCTTGGCAACACGCCGCTCGCCCCCGACACCGCGCCCTTCTACCGGCACGAAAAAAACACGGCCAAGGAGAAGAAATGATGGAAAAAATGATGCACATAGGCGGCCTCTGGACCCGCGCCCACTCCACGGCCACGCGGGACATCATCAACCCCTTCGACCAGAGCGTCATCGCGGTCGTTTCGGAAGGGGACCGCGACGACGCCCGCGACGCCATAGACGCGGCCCGACGCGCCTTTGACCAGGGTCCGTGGCCCAAGACCACGGGTTCGGAGCGCGGGCGGCAACTGCTGCGCCTGGCGGACCTGATCGAACGCGACGCCGAGGAACTGGCCCGCCTTGAGACCCTGAACACCGGCAAGACCCTGGAAGAGAGCCGCTGGGACATGGCCGACATCACGGGCATCTTCCGTTATTACGCAGGGCTTGCGGACAAGGACGCGGGCGAGGTCATCGCCTCCCCGGTCCCGGACGCGACGAGCATGGTCGTGCGCGAGCCCGTGGGCGTGTGCGGGCAGATCTCGCCCTGGAACTACCCCCTGTTGCAGGCCGCCTGGAAACTGGCTCCGGCCCTGGCCGCCGGCTGCACCGTGGTCATGAAGCCAAGCGAGACCACCCCCCTGACCACCATCAAGGTG
>Ga0265295_1009889_pt1 | contig 10053 bp, 11 predicted proteins | sample Munlansysbiofilm_FD_192503 | JGI IMG/M metagenome (GOLD analysis project Ga0265295, IMG submission 192503) | Leachate microbial communities from a municipal landfill in Southern Ontario, Canada - Methane capture system biofilm | ecosystem: Engineered > Solid waste > Landfill > Unclassified ...
AAGTAAATTCGTTTGTAAATGGAAAATTTATACTATTGGTAATCAGCAATATAAAGAATGTGTTGTTTTTTATGATATTCATTATTACAAGATTATAGACTTGTGCGAAACATCAGTAAGATAACAGCTCCCCGAAGTGCTGCTTCGAGTTAGTTTATTTTTTCGAAATGTCAATGATTTTTATTTGGCTGAATTTATGTTCTTGCCAATTACACGCCCATTTGGTTTCTAATAATTGATATTCAACGTTTACAATTAAACCATCTACTGAAAATTCAGATTTTAATTCAATAGGGTTGAATTTATTTTCTTCAATCAATAAAAAGTATCCACAACCATCCGCAGCAGGATATCCTTCGTATAATATTGTAGCATTATCCTTTATTGTTGAAATGCTATCTTTTTCACAACTACTGAACAGTAATAACGTTGTTAGAAACAAACATCATAACTTTATATACTTCATGATTTTTGTTAGGAAAGTACCATTTTTTGTAAATTACAATGCGGTTTTTTAGAATTTTTCATTTTAATCCCCCCACCATTCCATCACCGCATCAATATAATTACCAATCAATATAAATCCCGTGGGCCATTATAATACGTGAAAGCACATAAAACAAGGCAGTGAAAATGATAAATCCTTTCATCAGTCTGATAGAGCGCTTATCATCTTCTTCAAACATCAGGTCGTCGTTGTAGCGGATTCTCAAATAGAAAAGCAGTAGCATCACACCTATAATTATCCAGCTATAGCGCTCATGAAATTGTGGTTCGGGCAGGAAATAAACGAAAATCAATACGGAGCCAATCAGATAGGGAACAAGTACCTGGGCTGTGATAAAAAAAGGGCCTATACGCTCATTATACTTCTCAAAATAAGCATTGGAGGACAGTGCAACCAGCCGCGCCGAAAAAATAGACATCATCAATAAACCGAAAAATCCTATTAGTGAAATAATTAATTTAACGGTATCATTCAGATACATCCAGGTAAAGACGTATCCAATTCCTTGGGTAAGCAGATTGCCAAGCATCAGGCCGCCAAAAACAAAAGTCATGGCATGAAAACTTGTCCAGAAAAAGAAAACTTTGATAGGAATGGCATCCGCCACCAGTTGATAAAAGGCCAGTAGGCTCAATAATCCGGCTAAAAAAGTGAGGATGTATCCCGAGCTAAAAATCAGGATAACAGCATCGTGCGTCCATTCATAAGGCTCAATATGAAAAAAGTAAGTCGCGTAGTCAACAGAGATGGCGTAATCATACATTCCTGCCGTCAGCAGGTAAGAAAACTGATTGAGGTAAAACAAGAAAAGATAAGACAGAATGTATGCTGCCGTTGAGTTAAGGGCAATAATCCAAAAGTTACGTCGGCTAAGTTGGTTGTTCATAAAGAGAAGAGAACGGGAGTCAACTTCTGACTCCCGTTTTAGGTTTTATACGTTATCAATCGAGGCCATTTCAGTGGTGTATTCATGCTTTTCGAGCTTGTCTTTCACTTCTTTAAAAGCCTTGATGGTATATGCTACATCTTCAAGCGTATGAACGGCTGTGGGGATGAGGCGCAGTAAGATCACGCCTTTTGGCACAACGGGATAAGTTACGATCGAGCAGAAAATATTATAATTTTCGCGCAGGTCGAAAGTGATTTGTGTAGCTTCGCCAACAGTGCCGTTCAACATTACAGGTGTCACAGGAGATTCTGTATTTCCCAGGTTGAAGCCGTCTTTTTTCAGTCCATCCTGCAAGGCGTTCACTATTGTCCATAAATTTTCACGAAGCTCGGGCTGTGTGCGAATCAGATCAAGGCGTTTCAGTGCACCTATAACCATGGGCATGGGCAGCGATTTCGCGAAAATCTGAGAACGCATATTGTACATCAGGTATTTTATGACATGATGATCACCGGCAATAAAAGCACCAATTCCGGCCATGGATTTGGCAAAGGTGCCAAAATACAGGTCAACTTCTTTTTGAACACCGAAATGCTCATCAGTGCCGGCACCGGTAGCTCCCATCGTTCCGAAGCCGTGCGCGTCGTCAACCAGCAACCTGAAGTTATATTTTGATTTCAGGGCAACAATTTCTTTCAGTTTGCCCAAGTCGCCCGACATGCCATAAACGCCTTCGGTAATAACTAAAATTCCGCCACCGCTTATCTCGGTCAGTCGTTGAGCACGTTTCAGCTGAGTTTCCAGGCTTTCGATATTGTTATGCGGATAAACAAAGCGTTTTCCGAAGTGCATCCGCATTCCGTCGATGATGCAGGCGTGCGCTTCAGAGTCGTAAACAATCACGTCTCTGCGGTCAACGATTGAACTAATTACCGAAAACATGCCCTGATAACCATAGTTGAGCAGGTAGGCCGACTCGCGTTTCACGAAAGCAGCCAGCTCTTTTTCAAGTTGTTCGTGCTGGTTAGTTTGGCCCGACATCATCCTGGCACCCATTGGGTAGGCCATGCCATATTCCGCTGCACCTTGGGCATCTGCTTCGCGCACTTCTGGGTGATTTGCCAACCCAAGGTAGTTATTCAAACTCCAGATTAGCCTTTCTTTGCCCCTAAATATCATTTTGTTACTGATGTCGCCTTCCAGTTTTGGAAACATAAAATAACCTTCTGCCTGATCGGCATACTGGCCTAAAGGGCCTAAATTAACTGAACATTTATCAAATACATCCACTTCTGTAAAGTTTTAGTTTTAGCCTGCAAAGGTAGTAAATATACTGATTTCAAAGGCCTGCTTTAATTGCTTCAAAGGATACTTATTTTTGGACATTCTGCCGGCTTTACTTTATTTTTTTTAGCATTATTTAACTCCTTTCGGTGTACTAAACAAAATGATTTTACGTTAGTTAGTCTAATTTTTTAAAGATTGTGCCAGACAGCTATTCAATGTGCAAATGGCAATAAAAACTCAAAATAAAAATCCTTATTTTTCGATGCTAATTTTATGTAATTTTGCGCCATGATAAAAAAACTGCTTTTTTTGGTAGGCATAATAGGCTTGACAAGCCTGTATTCTTGCGGTAAATATCAAAAACTTATCAAAAGTACGGACAACGAGGCCAAATATGAGGCAGCGATTGATCTTTTCGAACGGAAAGATTACAGCCGTGCCTTAGAGCTTTTTGACCTGTTGCAGGCAGCGTATCGGGGCACAGCAAAAGGCGAAGACCTTAGCTATTACACTGCCTATTGTTATTATCATATGCATGATTATACTGTTGCCAGCTACTATTTTAAAAGATATGTGCAGTCGTATCCACAATATGCCAGGGCAGAGGAGTGCTTATATATGAATGCCTATTGCTACTATTTAGATTCGCCGCGCGCCAGCCTCGATCAATCGAATACTTATCTCGCAATAAGTGAGTTACAGCTGTTTGCCGATACCTATCCAAACAGTGAGAGGGTGGCTGAAGCCAATCAGTTAATTGATGACCTAAGAGAAAAGCTGGAGCTTAAAGCATACAACATCAGTGTGATGTACTACCGCATGCGTGATTATATGGCAGCAATAACTTCCTTTGAAAACCTTATGAAAAACTATCCCGACACGGATCGTAAAGAAGAAATTTTGTATTATATGTCGCTAGCCTACTATGAATTCGCTGAAAACAGCGTGCTAGAAAAGAAAAAGGAACGCTATGAGTCAGCGGTAGAAACCTATAATAATCTTTTGTATTTATTCCCTGAAAGCGAGTACCTGATTGGTCTTGCTCAATTGGATGCAAAAGCCAGAAAACGTTTAGAATCGTATCAATAATAATTTTATGGACTTTAAGAAAATTAAAACAGAAACGACTGCTGTTACCCGGCAGAAAGACCAGTTTTACGAAGGAACTGGAAATATTTACGAAACAGTAGCTATTCTTTCAAAGCGCGCCAACCAGATTTCGGCTGACCTGAAAGAGGAACTCAACAATAAGATTGCGGAATTTGCTTCTTCATCAGACAACCTGGAAGAAGTTTTTGAAAACCGCGAACAGATTGAAATTGCTAAGTTTTACGAGCGTTTGCCTAAGACAACGCTTATCGCAGTTCATGAGTTTCTAAATAACGAAATCTATTTCCGCAATCCTCATAAGGAAGAGAGCGACTTTTAAACTGCTTGTGCATGCTGAAAGGTAAAAAAATTCTTATCGGAATTACCGGAAGCATTGCAGCCTATAAAATCCCGCTGCTGGTGCGCTTGCTGGTCAAACAACAGGCTGAGGTGCAAATTGTTATGACGCCTTCTGCCCATGATTTTGTTACAGCGCTCACCTTGTCAACACTCAGCAAACGCCCCGTTTTATCCAAAGCTTTTGATGCTGAAACCGGCCAATGGGACAGTCATGTGGAGCTGGGATTATGGGCTGACCTGATGCTTATTGCACCTGCCTCCGCCAATACTTTGGCTAAAATGACGCAGGGTGTGGCCGATAATTATTTGCTTACCGTTTATCTGTCAGCACGTTGTCCGGTTTTTTTCGCGCCAGCAATGGATCTTGATATGTATAAGCATCCTACAACTCAACAAAATGTAAAATTGCTTGTGCAGCGCGGCCATCAGCTTATTGCGCCTTCTTCAGGAGAGTTGGCGAGCGGTTTATGTGGCGAAGGAAGGATGGAAGAGCCGGAGCAGATTTTTGAAAGAATAAAATCACATTTTACTAAAGAACAGCGATTTAAGAATAAAAAAGTCTTGATTAGCGCAGGTCCTACCTACGAAGCTATCGATCCGGTACGTTTTATTAGTAATCACAGCAGTGGCCGTATGGGTGTGGAAATCGCTAAAATATTTGCAGCCCAGGGCGCAGCGGTAACGCTGGTTTTAGGACCGGTAAGCATTACGCTTGATCTACCCGGCAATATAGACGTGATACCCGTTACCACAGCACAAGAGATGTTTGATGGCTGCATGGCGTTTTTTGCACAGGCCGATATTACCATCATGAGTGCCGCCGTTGCAGATTACAGACCGGAAACGGTATCAGAAAACAAGATTAAAAAACATACCGAAGAACTTAGCTTAAAACTTGTTAAGAACAAAGATATTTTGGCTACAATGGGCAATCAAAAGCGTGAAGATCAGTTTCTGGTTGGCTTTGCCCTTGAGACAAACAACGAAATTGAAAACGCCAAAAAAAAGCTACATACCAAAAAGGCCGATCTGATCGTTCTTAACTCATTATCGGATGCCGGAGCAGGTTTCGGCCATCAAACCAATAAGGTTAGCTTTATTGATAAATCAGGTGAAGCATTGCGTTACACCTTAAAATCAAAAACTGAAGTAGCTGAGGATTTGGTGGACGCTGTTTTTGCGAAAACTAATAAAGTAAATAATGAGTAAACGCGCAACAAAGCTAAATAGGTCAATGTCTAAAAAACTATTACTGATTTTTTTCAGCCTGATGCTGTTTTTTCCTGCGGCCAAATCGCAGGAATTCCTGGCAGATATCCGGGTTACAGCTCCCACGGTGGAAGGAACTGACAGACGTGTTTTTGAAGCTTTGCAGTCGGCTTTATACGATTTCGTGAACAACCGGAAATGGACCAATATCAATTTTAAAAACCAGGAACGCATCGAGTGTTCGATTTTGATAACCATTAAAGAACGCGTTTCGTCTGATGAGTTTAAAGGCACAATAAATTTAGTGCTGAGGCGTCCGGCCTTTAAGTCTTCTTATAACAGTGTGTTGTTGAATTATATTGACGAGAGTTTTCAGTTTCGCTATATCGAATCGCAACCGCTTGATTTTATTGAGAATACCTATAGCTCGAGTCTTACTTCAACAGTAGCATTTTACCTGTATTACTTTTTAGGATTAGATTTTGATAGCTATTCGCTTTACGGTGGAGATCCTTTTTACCGCGTGGCAGAAGCGATTATAAATTCAGCGCAAAACGCTCCTGAAAAAGGCTGGAAAGCATTTGATGGCAACAGAAACCGTTATTGGCTGCTCGAAAATATGACCAATCCCGCTTATCGTACACTGCGTCAGTTTTCTTATGAATATCACCGACTTGGTTTAGATATTATGTCAGAAAAACCTGACGAAGGCCGCGCTGCCATTGGCCAAAGCCTCACTTACCTGCAGCAAACCTGGAAAGACCGGCCAAACCTGCTTACTTTACAACTAATTTTCGATGCTAAACGCGACGAAATCATCAATATTTTCTCACAGGGAAGCCCGCAGGAAAAAACCAAAGCCGTGAATATCATGCGTGAAGTTGATCCGTCTAATGCTTCTAAATACGAGAAGATATTGGCGCCGAGGTAAAAGTATCTGATATTTCGCACAGTGGATAATCCGTTAATAATGAATAGTATAGAAAATAATTAACTTCTTATATTATTGATTATCAATGTTTAAAATAATCCATTTTAAAAAGTATTTACTTTGGGAAACTCTGTGCTTTCTTTGGGAAACTCTGTGTAATAGCTATTTCACAAAGAGCCCAAAGGAGCCACAAAGAATTATTTCTTATGCAAAATATTGTATTGCTAATCATTACGTGATATTAGAATAAGTGCGAAACATCAGTGATTAATTTTATAAGAGATGAAAGTGACAACAGAAATAAAGAAACGCAAGATTCCAATTGTTCGGATAGACAAGTCATTGAATAAATATGATGACAAAAACTTGTTCCCCGACAAATTGGATAAAGCAAACGAAATATTACGCAAGGTAGGGCTTCTAAAACAATGAGTGAAGGAATAGTAAGAATTTTAAAATCTGGGATATTGTGTCTTTTCGGTAAATTTAAAATTTCAATCCTAAATTTATACCAAGATCATAAAATCTATAACCAGATTTTGGATAATCGTTTCCTCCAGCAGACAATCCAATAATAAAAGTGTCATTAAGATCATACACTATATCTAATCGGGCAACAATGCCTATATCCAATAATCTAGAGTAGTAAGGATAAACTAATTGTAGATTTGTTTCACCTGATATAAATCCATTAAAAGTACCTAGTTCCCATCTCGTTATAAAAGTATTATTAATATATGCAAATGATCCACCTGCGTTTAATCTCAGGCTAAAAGCACCTAAATTAACGACTTTATAACCAACAGTTATATCCGTATGAATATATGTTTGCTGGTTTGTTCTAGTTTCTAAAATTTTAATACCATCTTCGCTTGAATAACCCCAGTCACCAGTAGCAATATTATTGTCGAAATCAGGTGGAACATCCATTGACAACAGGCTGTTTTGTACTGCAGAATGTAAATATCCTAAAGAGAATCCCATATAAAAGTTTTTAAAAATCATTCTATTATATTCATTTTTAATATGAAATCCATTTTGGTCTCCAGTTGTTAATTTGCTAATATTTAAGCTTAAATAATACGCGTTCTTTTGCTCTATTAGATCTTGTGCAGATAGAAATATAGGAATAAAAGAGAATAGGATTAATAATAATTTTTTCATTTTGTTTTTAGTTATTATAAAGTTTATAATTTATTATTTGAATTAGTTCATCAGAACTAATGTAACCTGGGATAATAATATCACTTACAATAAGTGTCGGAACAGAATATATATCCATATCTTCTAGAATTCTTTTATTATTATCTATTTTTTCAAAATTAATACGTTTGTTGTAATCAAGCATTAATCTTGTCGAATCTATTGAATATAATTGAATTATGTATGAAATTATGGAATCCGTGAGATGATCAATTACAAATAAATCATCATTGAATTCCCAAAACTTATTTTGCATAGAAAGTGCTTCTGCAAAAAATACTTTATTATTTTCTAAATCACCAGGATAAGGAACAAAATTAAACTGCACTATTCCATTGTAGGAATCACATAATTCAAGAATTCTTTCGTAATGATTTTGACATGATGAACAATTATAATCAGCGATGAAATAGAGTTGCAGCTTAGAATTGTTTTTAATTATACTATGAGAATGAAGCATATCTAAATCTTTCGAATTTGAATACGTCGAATTATCAATTATTATTACATTTTGTGCTGTTTTGAGTGAATCAATATATACCTCAAACCTAAACCTTTGATTTATGTTTGCTAGCGTGTTTTTAACTTTTACAGAATCGAAATCTGTAATTTTATTGAGTCTTACATACTCATCAATGTCAGCTTGTTTTACTTTTTTTGCTTTGCGAATTATTTCTTTATCCTTTAATTCAGATGTTGAGATGTTTTTAATTTTCGCTTCATGTTCAAACAGTAATCTTGAGATATAGCTTTTTAACGCCTCTTTTCTAAGTTGATAAAGTTCACCTCTAATCAGACTATCTATCTGGTTTTGATAAATCTTTTCATCATTAATTACCGCGACAATATTGCTTTTTTCATTTTTGCATGAAATGTTGATTATTAAGATCAATATCAATAACAAAGTTTTAACTTGTTTATTATTCATTCTCAATGATTTTAGAAAGAGGCTGTCTAAAAAGTATTCTCGAGGTTGTTTTATTCGGATACCTATTCGAATAAAAAGCTAAATATTTTATTCTAAAGAACAAATCTCTGGCTTTTTAGACAGCCTCTTTGTTAGTATTAATACGCTGCCACATACCAATTATTATTGTAGATAAATGGTTGTGCACCATTAGGAACAGAAGTTACAGAGCAATTGTATCCATCAAACCAGCTGCCAGGATATGAGCAAGTGCCGTTTATATCTGTATAATAAAAAGTGTTTGCATAAATAAATGCTTGTGTGCCACTCGGAGGTGTTCCAACATAGCAATTCTGAGTATCCCATTGACCTATATAAGGACAATGAATTGAATTGTGATTCGTCCACTTTATTTTACCTGTATTATAGGTCATTCCTACGTAATCAGTGAAATGTACGGTCTTTAATCCTAAATCATCATCTTTGTCATTAATAGTATATGATAATGAACTAGTAAACCCATTTTCATCTTTAAACTGTACGCTCATTGTAACACTATTTCCTCCATCTTCTTCAAACCATTGCATTGTCCAGAATTGACCAAGAATATTTTTATCCCACGTACCAATTTTATGGTTAACGGTTTTAAATTTATTTTTAATTTCACGTCTCTTTGGATTAAAATAATCGGTAGAAATAATAGTTCCTGTTTTTGAAGATATGGTTATAACCTTAATTTCACACCTAGGCCCCAAAATCCAGCTTTCAACTGCTCCAATGTTATCAGTGCCAATTTGTTTTATAAATTCAGCTGCTCCATTTATTCTGTTTGATTTAAGGTTGGTGCCATTATCTGGTGTGTATTTGGAATAATCAATATCTTCCTTTGGTCTGATTAGGATGATAGGAAGTTCGGGGTCATCTTCAATACTTAACCATTTTTCCTCACCATCATTATCAAATGCTTTAATCATTTTGTGAATCTTTTCATTAAAATCACTCGGAATATATGCGATCAGTGGTTTGTAACTACTTTCATCCCATTCTTCAGCATTTACTGGGACGGATATCTCATAATTTGGAATACTATTGACTAATTCTTGAATTCTGTCGTAATCCAAATCTGTTGAGTACTCTTTAAGTAACCTGATAATCTGGCCATCCGAATTCTTATTATTAAGATTGGGTTTTCTTAAAAGATAATCATCATGATATTCAATTAATGATTCTTTTTTAAGCTCTGAAAGAAAAGCTTTGGAGCTACTAGCTTCTATAAATAGACTTGTTAATTCTTGTAATGCTAAATTCACTTCATTTTTAGCATATTCAGGACTGTCATTAGGAATAACTTCTATTACTTCCTTTTGACATGAGATTAAGAAAAACAGTGCTATAAATAATTTTAAAATTGTTTTCATAATAAATAAATGTTAATTTGTTAATAGATCAAAAGAGTGAAATTCAGAAAAAAAGTCTATTACCACTCAATTTAAACGAACTTATTCTTCCCCAACCAAAATATATATTTTGTCGTGCAATAATGCACGAATTGTCTATCAAATAAAAGTGTACAGTAAAGCCCATGACAACAAGCTGCATCGAAGGCCGCTAACCGGCCTAAACCACCATACCTTGGCTTTTGCGGGGGGGGGGGGGGGAAAACCACAGTT
>Ga0265295_1009891_pt1 | contig 10050 bp, 10 predicted proteins | sample Munlansysbiofilm_FD_192503 | JGI IMG/M metagenome (GOLD analysis project Ga0265295, IMG submission 192503) | Leachate microbial communities from a municipal landfill in Southern Ontario, Canada - Methane capture system biofilm | ecosystem: Engineered > Solid waste > Landfill > Unclassified ...
TATTGTATATATGGCGCAAGATTCCTGATAATCCCTGGGAATGTCCAAGTGCCTCAAAAACGATGGGGAATTTGAAGTTTTGGTGATAAAAAGAGGTCGCTCATCATGGTACTGTCCAAGTCCAACAAAGCAGATGTGTCTAACCATATCGTATTTTTCAACAATGTGATAGCATCAATTGTCCAAGTGAGCGCAATTTGAAGTTTTAAGTGAGGGTTTGCACTGGATTCCAGTCTGGCAGCCCTGCCCTGGAGATAAGGCGAATCATTTTACTTGACATCAGGGTGTAGAAATATTTATAGTGGAATATCGGGTTTAAGCATGCGATATCTTGAGATAAAGGCCAGTTTCGGCATCAATGCGCCGGTTGAAGTGGAGCGCGATTTGTCCTCCACCCTGCGGGGGGTCTGGGGGAGGGCCCTGCGCGGCATACATTGTCGCCAGAAGCAGCTTGAATGCGCTGAGTGCGGCTTCAGCAACTGTGCCTATTTCGTGCTGTTTGAAAAAAAGTACTCACTGGCGGAACAATACCATCCCTACATCATCCAATCGCGATTCACGGATACCGGGAAGATCGAGGCCCGGTTCAAGTTTTTCGGCTGGCCTTGTGAGCACAGCGGGAGCCTTCTGAATTCTGTCATCAGCGTGGGCGGCAGGCAAATCTCCCTGTTGGGGAAAAGATACATTCTGGAGCTTGTTGAAATCCGGGATGCTGCGGACAATATCCTCTTCAAACCGGAAAGCACGACCGTTCGTCGACCCTCCGTCCGCGAGCTGGAGTATTCTCCCCAGGCTTGCCCCGGGCTCGTGTTAACATTCATAACCCCTTTACGCCAAAAGCAGAGAGGCAGGCTGATGAATGACTTTGAATGGGAGCCTTTTGCCAAAAGCCTGATCCAGAGAGTGCGCTTCATCGACCAGCATTTCAACCGGGAAGAACTCAAGATAGCAGATAACATTGACATTTCCCTGGCTTCTCCGCCTGTCTGCCGGACGCGCTGGAGCGAGAAGCTCCGGGTCTCGTTCCGGCAGGATAGTAGAATGAGCATTGGAGGACTTTTGGGGAGGGTCAAACTGATGGGAGTGAGCCCGGAGATGGTGGGAGTTCTGAAGTTGGGGCGCTGGCTGCACGCGGGTAAGCAGTGCACCTTCGGCAACGGCGAGATTAACCTGCAAAAAATATGTCAGGCCGGGGAAAGCGAATGACACATCCCTTGGCAAAGGATAGGAGAACCCAACCAACCCATAAGGAGGCAAGATGAACAAGAGACTTGAAGCCGCGGCCTCAGGCCCGGCGGAAAGAGTCCGGACGGGACCGCCCGGGAGAACAACCGGAAAGAAGGAGGCGGAATGAGCCTGACGATCCATCACATAGTTTTCGCGGCCCTGATGCACGACATCGGCAAGGTGGTCCAGCGCACCGGCGCTGAGAATGTACAGAAATACATCACAAAGTGCAGGAAAGACAAGCATTCCGAGCGGCTGACCTACAAGCATCCGATGTGGACCGCGGCCTGGCTGGACAAGTACCGGCTGCCTTTGCCCGAAGACAACTGGAACGCCATCATCGAGATAGCCGGATCTCACCATTGCAAGGATTCTTGGAAGATGCACAATTACGACGGGTATCTCGATCACGTGATGCAGGCAGACCACATGGCCTCGAGCTGGGACCGGGAAAATCCGGAAGAGCTGTCCAAGGACCCCTACAAGTATTACAAGACTCCGCTGTATTCAGTGTTCAGCCGCCTGTATCCCGTGCAGGGAGACAGGGAAGCCCCGGCCTATTCCCTGGGCAAGCTGAGCCGGGAAAACCTGATCCCCCGGAAGATGGAAAAGCGCGACCTGAGACAGGATTACAAAGCCCTGCTGGAGGAATTCGAGCAGGAATACTCCAGGGTACACCGGTATTTCTTTGCCCTGGCGGAAAACAACCCGAGCTTTGAAAGTGAGCATTTCCCCCAATACATCGACGCGGTGGACAGCCTGCTCTGGAAGTATTTCTGGTGCGTTCCGGCCAACACGCTGGAAGAATACCCCAGTAGCTCACTCTACCATCATTTGCGCAACAGCGCCACGATCGCCGCCGCCCTGTATTCCGCAGAGCTTTCCGGACAGGGGAAGGAAATCCCTTTCATGATAGTGGCAGCTGACCTCAACGGGATCCAGGCCTACCTTTATGACCTGAACCAGGAAAACTCAAACAAGGCCAGCAAACTGCTGCGTTCTCGCTCCTTCCAGATCCAGACGATCATGGAGATGGCGGCGCACCGCACCGTTCATGAGCTTTCCCTTTCCCGGTTGAGCGTTTTTTCCAGCTTGGGCGGTAAGTGGTTCCTATTGGCCCCGAACACGGAGGAGAACCGGGAAAAACTGGGCCTGCTGAAGGAGGAGCTGAACTCGGACATCTATAAAAAATACCTGGGGACCGTGAGCCTGAACATGAATTGGGACACCGTCATAGCCGCGGCTGACCTGAGGAAGAATTTCTTCCTTGAGACCATGGCCACGGTCATCGACCACCTGGAACAGGAGAAAGGCCATCGTTTCGAGCGGGCTCTGACAAGTGACGGGAAATGGGACAGCGGGCGATTCATAATCAACAGCGACGAAATCTACCACGACCAGATCTGTCAGTTCTGCCGCAGAAGGAAATCGGACGACCGCGCCTCGGAAGAATACGTCAAATACGAAAGTAGCGAAGAGGAAGGAACGAAGCTCTGCCGGTCTTGCCTGAATGAGATCAGGCTGGGACGCAACCTGGTGAAAACCTGCAACTATAGTATCAGCCACGGTGAGGAGGGCAGCGGCAACGCCTATATAAGCTTTGCAGGTATGAATTTCCGCAAGGCCAGCACGGAAGAAACCGAAAACCTCCGGCCCGACCATTATTACTTCCGCATCCGGGAAGACGGTGACACGCCCCACATTCCGCTGCATTCCACCGCGACGGAGGTCCCCATTGATGACCAGGGTCGAGTGAGAAGCTTCGAGGAGATCGCCCAGTTGAGCGAGGGAATTAAGGCGAACGCCGTCTTGAAAGGCGACGTTGACAACCTGGGGTATCTGATCAGTCGGAACTGGCTCAGGGACACCAGGGGCGAACCCATCTGCTCTATCACCGATTACACCACGCTATCAGGGATGCTGAACCACTTCTTCAGTTCCGTAGTGCCTGCTATCCAGCAGGAACACTTCTCCGCTTCGATCTACACTGTGTATTCCGGCGGGGACGACTTCTGCCTGATCGGCGCATATGACAAGGTGATCGAATTCACTCGGATGCTGCAAAAGGATTTCGCGGCCTATTGCGCCGAAAACCCCAGGCTGCATTTCTCCGCCGCCATCACCCTCATCCATCCCAAACAGCCGGTCCGGTTCTCGATCCGTTCAGCAGACGAGAAACTGAGCGCGGCAAAGAAGCGCCCGGGCAAGAACAGCCTGTATCTTTACGAGACGATCGCCAGGTGGGATGAGGTGGGCAACCTGATGGACCTTTCCGGATACTTTGACAAGTGGCTGGAGCAGGATGAAATCAAGCTGCAGTTTCTCTACCGCCTGCTGGGCTACCACGAGATGTATCTGGAAAGCCAGAAGCCGGAATGCGACATCCGCAATTACCTGTATGAATCGCTGCTGCACTACGACATCAAGCGTAACATTGAGAAATTCGACAGGGACAACAAACTTAAAAACCCCGAGATTGTGAAGATTCTCAAAGACATGACCGGCATGAGCGAAGGCAATACAATGCAAAATCTGCGCCTGCCGCTCTGCCACTCGATCTATAAACAACGCTTAAATGATTAATAAAAGGAGATAGATATGAACAACCAACAGCAAACTCGCGGGAATGAGCCCTCCAAGTTCAAACCGTTTTTTAACGCCGACGGTTCTCTCGTCTTGGACTGGGTGGGAGAGGAAGCAAAAAAACTGGCTGAAAAAGTGTGTTACGCGAAAGACCATGGCCTAAAGGCAACTGGGCTGAGAAACTTCTACAACGAATTCCTGCGGATCAAGAGCCTGCCAGCAGGCCATGAAGAAGAGAAGATAGTGCTGATCAAGCTTCTGGTGGCAAAGGTCCAATATAAGAAGATCAGCAATAACGCGCCTGCAATATTCGCTGACTTCATCACCCAGCTTGTTAAAGAGATAGGCAACAGCGTTGAGCGCTTTGAAAAAGCGTGCCTAATCATGGAAGCCCTGGTTGGCTATAATCCCAGATATAAGTAATCAAGGAGATCAAGATGTTGAAGACAATGAAATTAACCGGTAAAATACTTCTGAAGAGCGGGCTGCACATAGGAGGCAGCAAGGACACCATGCAGATAGGTGGGATCGACAACCCCGTGATCAAAAATTCGCTCACCAACCTCCCCTACATACCGGGATCCTCGCTTAAAGGTAAAATGCGCTTTCTCCTGGAACACTATTACGGATTGGTGAAAACCGGCGACCTGCCCAAGGTGAATGAAACGGGCGACAATACCTGGGAGCACAACAGGATCGCAGCCATCTTCGGCCACATGGAGCATGAAAAGCATAGTACCAAACCGACCCGGGTCATCTTTGCTGACGGCAACATTCTGGGCGCGATGGATGACAGCGGAAACCTGGAAACAGACCTGGACAAACTTAAGGAAAAAATGCTCGCGGATTTTGTGGAAGCCAAAACCGAGGTGGCCATCGACCGCATCACCGGAACAGCCAAGGGTGGCGCTCTGCGAACGATCGAGCGGGTCCCAGCAGGCGTGGTGTTCAGTCTGGAGGTGGTCCTAAAGATCTATGATGAGGAAATGGACAAGGATCACCTGGAGATATTGCTGAAAGGCTTGAAACTTTTGCAGAACGACTCTCTGGGCGGATCAGGCTCAAGAGGTAGCGGCAGGATCGAGTTTCAGGACCTGGAAGTTGCCGGAGAGAAGATATCCCTCGCTGACATCAAGCTTTAGGAGGTTGCTATGGCTTCCTACAAGATAACCTGGATACCACGTTCGGCTTACGCCACCCCGCTGCAGAGTGACACGATCTTCGGACATCTCTGCTGGGCGGTGAGGTATCTGTTTGATGATGGCGGACATAAATTGGAGGAAGTACTGGAGGAACTGAAGCAAAGGTCTGCCCTGCTGATCTCCTCCGCTTTCCCCAAAGGGCAGCTCCCCCGTCCGGCGCTAAGCCTGAACCACGGTAAGCTGGCCAGGCTGGGGGCGAGGCTGCGCGAGGAATTCCCCGGTATCGATGACGAAGTGGCCTACGCCCTCAATAAAAAAGCCAGGAAACATCCTTTCGTGGAGATATGCCAGTTGCAGGAAAACTCCTTTGCTTACAGCGCTGAGGAGTTCCAATACAGCTTGCTCAGGCAGTTCGCGATAGAAGCAGCACGCAAGGGAGAACCTGGCGGGGAAAAGGATGCCGGGCTCAAACAGGATGGGATCGAGTTTCACAACAAGATCGACAGGGTCTCTGGCACTACGGACGGCACCGGAGAGCTGTTCGCATCGCCGGTCTCATACCTCGCAACCACCATGGAATCCTATCTGGAAACAAACCTGTTCGCAGAGGAAGAACTGAAGGCGATCTTCGCTCATATCGCGCTAACCGGATTCGGTAAGGACAAGAACACCGGCAAAGGGAGGTTTGAGATCAAAGTGGAGCCGTACACCTGGGCAGATTGCCCTCGTTTCAACGCTTATCTGAACCTTTCCAACATGGTCCCCGCGGATACGGACCCTGTGCTGGCCTCCTGCGACAGTGGTACCAAATTCCCCAGGGTGGGAGGAGACCTTGCCACCACGGCCACGCCCTTCAAGTTCCCGCTGTACGTGATCAGGCCAGGATCGGTGTTTTTCGCCGAGGACGAGGCCCAGAGGCCCAGAGGAACCCTGCTCGGTAATGTGCACCCTGACCCCAGGATAGTGCAGAATCTGTATTCCTACAACATCCCGTTGTTAATAACAGGGAGCTGACATGGAACCTATAAAAATTCCCTTCGACATATCCATCCTCTCGCCATTCCATATCGGCACCGGCGATGAGGTCGATCCGCTCAGCATGGTGTTCAGAAACGACCGGGCTTATCGCCTGCAGCAGCTTGAGTACATCAGATACCTTCTTCAAGCTCATAAAGCTGAATTGGAAAGGGTCATGGCCTCCCAGGACATCAAAGCGATGCATAGGTTCTTCCACCAACATTTCGATCCGGAGATGAAGAATACCTGGAGTTTTAGCTATCCGGTTACTACCCAGGTAGCCGCGGATTATGTGACCAAGATGAATGAAGCATCCAACCAAGGCCTGATAAAGGCTTTCATCCGCTCGCAGGTTTCACTCCAGCCCTTCATCCCGGGTAGTTCGATCAAGGGATCGGTCCGCACGGCCATCTTGTCCTCGCTTAACGGCAATGGTCGGGACTGGAATTCCTTCGATAAACATGCCGATCAGAACCATCAAGCCAGATTGCTGAAGTATTTCAAAAATGACACCGGAAAGGCTGATATCACCCTAGATCCATTCAAGTTCATCAAGTTCGCGGACATTCCTTTCAGCAATGATTGGATATCGGTCAGAAAAGTTGAGGTAATCAATCCGCCGGCGGAAAAACCCAGGGACCCTGGCTTGCGGCACCAGTTGCAGGGCGGACGCCCGCTCAAAGAGGAGGCGATCCCGGTTTACATGGAGCTTGGCCTGTCCGCCAAAGAGACCAGGACCTTGAGCTCTGAACTGAGCATCCTGATAACGGACAATAACAACCAGGGGATCATGTCGATACTGCCCAAGGGAAAGGATTCCCTGCCCGAGTTCATCAAAATGATCAAGGACTACTATCAGGGGCAGTTTGCCAAGGAAGAAAACATCTATAACCGATTTCTGAACGGAAAAGCGGTGTATGACGTTCTGAAAGCCCATTTCCAGGCCATAGAAGCCAAAAAAAATGAATGCATGATCAGGATCGGATATGGCAGCGGCCAGAACTATTGCACCTACGCCAGCATGAACTACGCGCCCAAATCGCGAAAAATGGTTTCCCATCTTCCCCTGGGATGGTTCAAGCTGAGTTTCAGACTATCCTGACTTCAGACACGAGCAACCGGCGGAGAGGGTTCTAAACGGCCCCTCCGCCAGCTGCGGTAAAAACTGCGGGAGACGCAAATGGATGCCCACATAGTAATATCTACGCGCCAGAACACCGTCAACGCCATACCCCTGCTCATGGAACAGTTTCAGGGCAGGGCTCCGCTGATCCTTTCCTCGGCAGAGGCGGAGAACAACCACTGGACGGCCAACCTCGCCTTCGTACTGAAAAATCACGGATTGGCACCCGAAATACACAGGATAGCGGAATGCGAGAGCGACGACAATGCCCTGATATCCTATATCCGCGACCTGGTATCCAGCTACGGAAGCGTTTGTTTCAATATCAGCGGGGGCAAAAAAAACCAGACACTCCCCCTTCTTTCGGTGTATATCCAGAGGAACAATCCTGAAGACAGGCTGGTGTATGTGGATAGCAAACCATTCCGGATACTGGTTTACAGTGAGTTTGACCGGATCGCGGAATTCGATCCTCAGTATTTGCTGGACCTGGAAGACATCTCCAACCTGTATGGGTATACTTGCTTCCGAAGGCCAGGGATAAGACCCGACACGATGGTGAATCCGGCCAAATTGATAATGCCTGCCGACCGGCTGAGGAAACTCAATCACGCCTTTTTAACCAACTTTGAAATCGCGAAACTAATATACAAATACTTCGACAAGCAGCCAACCGACCTGGATGATAAGAGCAGGATCAAACAACGCATCGAAGAAGTCCTGAACGAGTACAGGCCTACTCTGGAGGAGTGCGAGCTTAAGACAACAGCTGAGATACGTATACGATATGAGAAGATGTTCAGTACGGTGAAGGACATCAGGGAAAAGGTAAAAGGCGAAAACAGAAAACCGACCTTTAATGAATTAGTTGCGATCTGGAAGACTTTGACAGCTTTCCCCCGGGACAATGAGATTTTTGACCAGTACTGGTCTCTGATCCGGAAAGCCATTGTCGGGTATGTTATGGATTCCTGTAAGATTGATGACCCTGTTCTCTTCCACGAGCGGAGTTTGGTAAGCAGCATCATCACCCGATGCAACGAGTTGACCGGCAATGCCTGCCCTGACCGTGACAAGATAAGGTGGAGCGATGTAAAGGAGCTTCTTGGGCTTGATTTTCAGAAAGGATTCTTGTTTGAAGGGATACTGGCGCTGGCGCTGTACGACCTGATCCGTGAAAAGCGGCCTGATCTGTTGAAACGCCTACACATGAATGTGAAACCATACAAGCTTGCTTACGATGACAATGGTGGAGCAAAGATCATTGAACGCAAAGAGAATGAGAACGTGGTCGAGTTTGACCTGGTCTACGTTACAGACCACGGCACGATCCACAGTTTTGAATGCAAGACCTTTGGACATCAGGGGGACATCTTGAAATCCAAGAGCTATTCCACCGAATCCCAAGGCGGGGTGTACAGTGAGACGATCATGGTCACACAGTTGCAAAAACAGCATCTCGACCTAGAGGAGATGAAAGATTACATCCCCAATAAGGTCACAAACCAGGTGCAAGCCCTTCAGAAATACAATCCCAAGCTTTGGTATTTTGACCAGGTCCGGGAAATGATCGAGTCGATCCTCTAATAAAGAACCAGCCCTCCACCACTTACGTGGGGAAGGCTGGCGGGCCACAGACCCTGTTTCAAATTCAAGTGATCATAACAATAGCAACAATTACAACAACATTACAAAAGCGAACAGTTTCAATTCTTTGGATTCACAGCAGTGTAGATCGCGATAGCAGCTTGAGCGAGTATTATGACAACGGTTAGGTATATCTTCATCTTGGTCACCTCCTTTCTTTAGATTTACCACTTGATATGTGGAGAAGATCAGAGAAGCTGACTTTTTTTTGAAAATGGGCAGGTATATTCGCCTGCCTATATTCGATTTTTTCCCGGGGCGGTATTTTTCAGCGAAACTGTAATATTCCTAAAGATCCAGTAGCAGCATTCGATAATGATAAACGTGGCTATTTCATGCCGAACGGGGTTCTCAGCCAGTAGTAAGGCCTCAAAAAGTATACTCCGGAGATCTGGTATCACGAACAGCCGAGGTAAAATTGGATGCCATTCTGAAAAAACGGTTTTCGCTTGATCGCGAAATGCTGGCAGGCCACAGACCCTGGTCCCATTTCCGTATTACCATTCCCTAAACTGTCATCCGTTTTCCCAGATGGTTAAGATTGAGATACCGCTTGCGTTACAGTAATTGCTATTCAGAGTTCTTTCTACATTTGTTAGTGTTTATTCGAGCTCTGGTTCGTTGTCTTTGTTGTTCGCGTCCTTTTTTTCATCCTCAGCTCCATCAGGCCCAAATACCTCGTAAACGAAGTTGATCGCCGAGAGAATTAGAGAGATTATTGATCCTTTAGATGGGAAGTTGGGTTTCATTTTGTTTCTCCTTTATAGATTTTATTGCGATAGCCACGATCCATAGAGATACCACAGCCCCTCTGCAGATCATTCATATAACCGGGGGCGGATTCCTGACCCCGCCCCCGGTCTTGGAGGTTGAACTACTTGCCGTGGATTTTTCTGTGCTGGGCAGCAGATACCACTCTTAGATTCGAATACCGATTGTCTGTCCTATTACCATTCACATGGTGCACCTGATAACCGGGTCGGATTGCTCCGCCCATTTTGTGTGTTGCCGCCGTACGATGGGTGAACTTCCAGCCGGAACCGGAATTGTACTGGCGATAGCCGTTGTAGGATCTGAATTTTGCCATGATGGCCTCCTTTACAGTTTGGTGATTTTCACTGGTATATGTAATGGAGTCCGTTTGACCTGACTTTTTTTTAGGAGAATTCCATATGATTAACTTGTTAAGACCTTTGCGTAATACCAAAGAGTCCAGCTTTCCAGGATCTACTTTGTAGTTATCCACAATTTTTTCAAATATTCTCAACATGAACCCTGAAAAAGCTCAGTTATCCACACATTTTGCGCTTT
>Ga0265295_1009892_pt1 | contig 10050 bp, 3 predicted proteins | sample Munlansysbiofilm_FD_192503 | JGI IMG/M metagenome (GOLD analysis project Ga0265295, IMG submission 192503) | Leachate microbial communities from a municipal landfill in Southern Ontario, Canada - Methane capture system biofilm | ecosystem: Engineered > Solid waste > Landfill > Unclassified ...
GTGGTGGTTTTGAGATTTGGCAATACTCGGGCAGAACGCCTCAACCCCCTGCTCAAAAAATACAGTTGGGTGATTTGGGTATTTTTGCTGCAAAAATTAAATGTTTTGATATTGAAAAAGCACACAAACACCTATCAAGCATTGAGCATAATGCAATCAGTGAGATTTACAATGGTTCCTATGGTCAGAAACATTTTTTTGTTGAAGACCCAAGAGGGAATGTTTTTGATGTTATTGAGAATAAAACATCATGGTTTCGCAAACCAACCAAACCAACAGGCTCAACCTACGGTGCAATTATTGGCGTAAGCGATATAGATAAAGCGCTAACAGTTTACAAGGATATACTTGAATTTGACAAGGTTATTGCTGACGAAACAGGAAATTTTGACGACCTAACCACCCTAAATGGCGGCAATGGAAAGTTCCGCAGGGTGGTGCTTACGCATAGCAACCCTCGAAGAGGTGCTTTTAGCAAAATGCTTGGCGATGGACAAATTGAACTTATTCAGGCAATTGACTATGTTCCCAAAAAGATTTTTGAGAATCGATTATGGGGTGATCTAGGCTTCATCCATTTATGCTTTGACATCAGAAGAATGGCTGATTTGGAAAAAGAGTGCATCGAAAAGGGCTACCCCTTTACCGTGAACTCAAACGTAAAGCATAGCGAAAGCGGCAGTTTTGACATGGGCGAAGCCGCAGGGCATTTCACCTACATCGAGGATCCCGACGGAACGCTTATTGAGTTTGTGGAAACGCAACGCTTACCCATTGCTAAAAAGTTTGGGATTTACCTTAATCTTGATAAACGGGGTGATGAAAAACCTCTTCCCAACTGGATTGTTAAGATGCTTAGCTTGAAAAAAGTGAAGAATCTATAAATAGAAAAAGAACCGAATCCCTTTTAAAGATTCGGTTCTTTCCATTTCAACTAGCCTACTTTATTTGCAGTAGTTGCGGTTATTACTCGCAAAACTATTCCACCACAACTGAAAAAGTATGCCTTGTACCATTTACATTTACAATTAGCATGTAAGCCCCCTTCCCAAAGTTTGCCAACGGTAGCTGTTTACTATCATTGCCACTACCGGTTAGTACACAAACGCCCACCCGGGTAAACACCTCGTAGGAGAAAAACATATTACTGTTCCCCTTTACCTCAATGCTAACTATGCCCTTGGTGGGGTTTGGGTAAACCGATACAATTGGAGCAAGGATATCCTCTGAAGGATTAGAGTCAACCTCAATCTGTTCCGCACCCTCCACTACAAATGAGGTGCGGGCCAAAGTTTGCTCCTTATCCATTAGGTTAACAGAGTATAGACCCGGCAACCAGCCATCAACCTCAACAAGCAGCTCAAACTGAGCGCGGGTTAAATCGTGCTGGAAAGCTGTTTTCCCTTGTTGACCCTTGATACTCAAATAAGGATTGTCGGGTGTAATCCCACCCATATCGTAGTGTACCACCACAAATCGGGTAACGGGATAAGACCCAACCTCAATGTAGGGACCATGGGCTGTGGGCGCATCGGCACCGCTATTCCTGCTCAGAACATAGCCTTGAGCAAGAAAAGGTATGGTGTCGATAGCTGATAGCAGATTCTGCGCTAGCGCAGAGGCGATGCCGTTGCCCTGATCAATTATGCCAAGAAGTGTTGCCCTTGCCGTGCTGTCCAATGCCAGTGAAGCCAGAGGAGACTCTCCTGCTGCATCCAGCAGGTTGGCCAGAGTTTTAACCCCACTCAGTTCCTGAACCTGTAATGGAGTAAGTGCGTTATTTACACCCATATCGTTAAGCTGTTGCTGAGCACCTGCTATATTCCCCATCTCACGGGTGGCAAAAGCCGAAAGGTACTGGTAGATTAGATCAGGATGATAATCCTTAAGCATCTGCAGGCTGTCATACTGCTTGCCCAATGTGTCGCTAAAAAAGCGTTGGGTAAGGCTACCTGCAAGCATATCACGCATTGCGCGATGATTTGCAACCTGCGATTTTACCACATCAATAGGCGAAATGGTATTACCGCTCTCCAGAATGGCCTCAATTAGGTATGGCGGTAGAGCGTTTTCTCTGGCCTCAAGTGCGTTTAGCACTATGGATGATTTGGCAGCCTGCGGGTTACTCATAAGCACTTGCGCCAGCATAATATTGGGCAGAGGCACTTCATCATCCGATGTCCGAACCATCACGGTATCGGATAGCATTGGCGATTTTTCCATTAGCTCATCCCTAAGGGCAAGCGGATCGTTACCCGAAGCACCGTCCACCTCGGCAAGCAGTTCATCCGTAAGGCCCATATCCTGCATTTCAATTAGCAGGTTCTCTGCCAATCCCAGCGACTCGCCGGCATCGGATATCCCCTTTAAGTCCACACTTTTGGGATCAATGGGGATACTGCATTCAGCCAAATTCCTTGCCTCAAGAACTTTTATCCAACCCTCAACGATGGTGGGTAAATAGGTCCCTTCATATCCATAGTAAGCAATGGACATGTAATCGGAGAATATATTTAGTTTCGATTTCCCAAACATATTGGAGGCTGAAACCTCTTCTGAACCTTGTATAGATGCCAGACCAACCCCTGTTACCAAAATGTCGGAAAGGTTATTGTTGTCGAATTGGTTGCACTGCAGCTGAATAGTGTTAGTGCCAATTGATTCTGGATCCGTAATGCCCTTTGCCATAACACCAACCGACAGACCATGGATTGTGTTGGCCCACACCTGTCCTGCACCTGCAATCACACTCTCAAGGTAAACGCCGTAGCCCAACCCGTTACCCAGTATGGTATTGCCCTCAACAATAAAACTATTAAGGTTTAGGATGGACAGGGCTGTGGGAACTGCACCCTGATACTCGTAATTGGGAACCTGAAAGCTGCAACCCCTGATTAAAGGCGAGGGACATGCGCTTACGCGAATTCCGTTAAAGCAGTTCTCAAAAACCTGATCGGATACATAGAATGAGGGTGAGGCTAACGAGGCATTGGCCTCAATGGCTGTAAATAGACCTATAAAAGTGTTTTCATCTCCTCTCAAAAACAGATCCGCATCCAAAGCACGTATCCCATGTCCTCCCTGAATAAGAGGTAAACTTACATTATGGAAGGTATTCCCTGCTATTTTTATCCTTGCCACACCTTTAAGATCTATAAAAATAATCTTCCTTCCAAATGGATCACCATGGGTAAGGGTAAAGGTGGAGCCAACCACCTGCGACAGGTTAATGCTTGTGCCATACCTGTACTCCCCAAATGAAATGGCCACGCTGTTGTTTAAAAAGGTTGTGCCATTTACGTTTACAATACCACCACCCATTACCTTAATCCCGGTAATGGCTTTCTCTACAACCGTACCATTAAGGGTTAACTTACCCTGATAGGTAGGGGTTTGTGGCTGGGTTTTGTTACCCTTTACGGTAACACCTCCCCATCCACCTGTGTAATTACAGTCTGTTCTAGGGAGTAGCGTTCCTCCTTCAATATTTAGCTCAGCACCAACGCCCACTTCCATACCCTTGCCTTTTGAAAAAGAAAGGGCGGGATTTAGTAAGGTTAGCTTAGCGCCAGTCTCAACAACCAAATCGCAATGCATTTTATAGGTTGGGTTATCCCACACTTGCGGGCTACCCGTAATCCTATAGGTTGGCGGCACCACATCGTTTGGGTGGACAAAGCCCGCGGGGATAATCGCGTTGGGGTGGATTGTAAATGACCCATGCCCATCGTGGGCGCTTAGAATGGCATTGGGCGAGATTTGCAGAATACCACCCGCCTCAACAACTATTTTTCCACCCGGTAAAACCTCTATCTCAGAGCAATCATTTATTGCCAAACGGGTTCCTGTTCTAACTATCAGCTTTGCATTTTCTGACACCTTCAGCTTACTTCCCGATTCTAGTGTAAGGGTACTTCCATTTTCCGCAATCATTTTACTAGATGCCCCAAGAGTGAATGTTGAGCTTGGCTTTAGGGTAAGCGTAGTTGGATTTATAAAATCGCCCACTGGGGTGAGCGTATGCCTGTTGGGCGTTCCGCTCTTATCAAGGGTAATAATCTTGCTCTCCTTAAGTTCCAAGGGTACATCAGCCGGGAGTATAATCTCGCCGGTCCATCTCACATCACGATCAATCTCATAATCATCGAATTTTACCCTTATCTGTGCCTTTCGGTTTACACCGCTACCCGAGTACTGTAACACTTCGAAGGATAACCCATGAAGGTAGATGGGGTCTAATTTCGCATCGCCTCCAATATACTTTTGCTGTGCAATTAACCCTGGATTAGTGCAGATTGAAAACTTTGATCCCGGAGCAAATGCTATATTGTAACCTGTTGGCCCCCATATTACTTCACCATTTTGCTCAATTACGGAGTATTGTTCTCTTTTTTGATTATTGGGGCTATTGGAGTTTGTGTCATACGCAATTTCTCCATTTGGGGAAAAATGTGTGGAATCACCAAAGAAATCGTCTCTTAAGGCCATAAGCGAATTATGTGGACTAAAGGGGTTTGCCTGAACAGTGGTAAAATCATATATTCTATTGCCCCACCATTCGGGAGCATTTTCTTTTTCTCTGTAGGTTGTCCATGCATAATCAAAATTGCCATTGGGATTAATAACCCTGAGGGCATTTGCCCCCTTCTCAAATATTGAAACCGATTCTCTGTTATCGGAAATGGCTTCAACAAAACCCACAACACCTTTTGATGCTGGGGGTATGGGGTTAAAGTCTCCATCCTCTTGCCTGCCAAGACGTTCATCAAATGGAGTGTGCCCTGTTCGGTTCTCGAGCCAAACGTACTGTCCATCGTGCCCATCGGGAAAGGGTAGCTTAAGGCGCATGGCATCGCCGGTGGTGATAAAGTCCTTGAGCCAGTAGTCGCCATTATGATCTGGCCCGCTTAGGTCGTGCTTAATATCAATCCAGTTTAGCCACCACCTGTCCCATGCGTTGTACGAGTAGTAAATTCGAGGTTGCGCAGCAACACCACCCCAACCATTGCCGGTATAAAAGTAATTTCCTACAACAGCATTTGCACCAAACACATGAGGTCCGTTGTAAAAGGTGTGACCATCCTCGTGTATAAACAGGGAACGATAAGTGATATGTGACATGAACCCCGTTTGTACCGTAAACCCCCTATTAAAGGATATTGAGTTCCCATTTGCAAAGGATATTGTTCTGTTTGTTACGCCCGCCCAAGCATTGTGACTAAAATTACCCATCCATTCTAGTCCAACATTATCACTGGGCGGAGAGCTAAAGCGGAACAGGATTAGCAGGTAATCAATATTGCCATCGGGCGTAGGATTCACCGATTTGTCGAACTTGAAGTTCGAGTTGGTGCGCTGGTCGAACTGGGCAAAGTACTCGTACCAAGCGGTATCCGCAAAGTGTGTCTGAATGGTATCGTAGGCTCGTTTGATAAAACCGCTAAAAGAATGATTACCCAGGGTGTCACCTGGCAGAATGGGAACGTTTATGCGATATGGAAAGAACTCGTAGGTAACCTTAAACGGCTCGCCATCTACCGTGCGCGACTGCTGGTAGTAGAAATTGGATACGCTCAGGTCGCTGGCCGTGGGCGAGAACATATCGGAGCTGGAGTAGTACACCTCATCAAAATCCTCGGGGAAACCCTGACAATCATTGCCATTACCTGAATGCACAGGCCAAATATCTTGATCACCAGGGAATACTAAATTTTCATTATCAAACCCAATGGTTAGCACCAGTACCTTTAGGTCGCCCCGGGGCGTGTGGGCCCCGCCAAAGTAGGAGTAAACATCTGTTCTGGGGATGGTATCGGTGAAAGGATGCGCATCCTCCTCCCAGAGGATTTGCGCCAGGGTGGGGAGGCTAAGGATTATAAGAAAGAAAGAAAGAAAGAAAGAAAGAAAGAAAGAAAGATTGAGCGACCAGTAAGTAGTCTAGCTGGTTGCTGGGTTACATTACCCCTCGGTATAGCGTTACCCTGTGTAGTATCTAGCTTTTGTGTTTCCATTTCTTTGTGTTTTTAGTTCTTAACTAGTTTGGTTGTAAATACCCCTTTGGGTGTGGTTAACGATACAACTAACGAGCCAGCAGGCCACCTAGCTGCCGAGAGGGTAAGCTCCCCACTGGCCGTAACGGGCTGGCTATGCACAATCTGTCCCGAGAGCGTAACTACCGTGAGCGTACCCTTTACCCCTGCGGGTATGGTTACCACCGCGGAATCGTAGGCGGGGTTGGGGTAAACCCTAAGCGGCATTGTATCCGCTGCGGAGGGTGTGGTTACACCCGTAGGATTCCAGGCCTCCAACTTGGCTATAAAGATATCTTTACCCGTAAACGGACCCCCAAAAGGGCCGTTCTCGCCGGTGCCAAATATAACGGGCCGGCCATCGCCCCCCTCCAGCACCTTTACCAGCATCATATCTCCTGCCGATCGGGTAATCGCCGTATCGCCCAGATGTTCGCCCAGCGAGTTGAGCTTTACCAGCCCTATGGAGTAGTTATCGTAAACATCGAAGTACCAGTTAAAGGGCACAAGGATGCTGCCATCGGAGAACTCGTGGGGTGGTATATTCCACCCTCCAGAATTATTGTACCACCAAATATCATCGCCGTTAAAGCAGCTAGGGTTGATATGCAGCACATCACCCGTATCGGTGGTGGTGGCCATTTTAAACACATCTGGCGTACCCGATTCAGCCCTAAAAAAAACGTTGTCCCCAGATTTCAGGGCTTGTACTGGATAAATCCCATAGTCTAAACTACCAAAAGGGTCGGGAAAAGAGTCGAGAACCTCGCTTTCTAGACTAATAAGGTAGTGGTAAAATATACTATCGAAATGGTTGCCCTTATACATATAGCCAAAAGGCTTGGGAACATGCTCTGGGTTGAAAAATTCAGGGATTTCAGTAAAAGCCAGCGTATCCAAATTGTAGTCCAGCTTATAAATTTCTGTTTTATACTGACTATTTAAGGATAACCGGTATGAAACATAAAAGGATTCATCGAAACCGCTTTTAATAAGCTTAATATCAATTAGGTTCATTGGCGGAAACCTCCAAGTGATAGTAGATAGGGTATCCCCATTTGAATCTGAGTTAATAAGGATGCAAGAACGAGGATTTGTCCCATAGGTGATAATTCCAGCCATTAGAAACCCCCCATCAGGCTTTTCAATCAAGCTGAATTTTTGAAGGTTTATGTAATCCTCTATGGCATACCCCTTCTCCCACATCAGATCGCCCCCCTCGGAAAGGCGATACAATACCAGAGATGTATGGGTCGGGGTATAGCCCTCAAAGTAGCTGTTTGTCCCCAACACCAGATAACCCCCGCTGTTCACGGCAATGGCATCGTGGGCAACGTCCTCGGATTGGGCTGTGCCCAATGCCACCTGCCAGGCAAAACCATTGCCGTAGCTAACGGAGTGGTCGCGGGGGTTTGCGCCGGGCGGTGGCGAGTCACCCCACCACACGGCGTGCTGGGCGGCCAACCAGCCCGTGCCGGTTAGCATTAAGGTTAGTAAAAAAAGAGTTTTGTTTTTCATAGGCGTTTGGTTTAGTTGGTTAGCAGTATGTTAAAGAATTGGGTGTAAAACCTAAGGGTAATGCAGAGTTTATGGGCTTAAAAAGAGCAATAGATATTGCCGTTACATAAAATACTGTTATTACCCTAATTAATATTAGTGTTTAAAGTTACGTCAATTTAAGGTAAAAATGCAAATTTTTATGGGTTTAGCACGGATTACAAATCTGCGCTAGCGGTTACTCAAGGGTAATGCAGAGTTTATGGGCATAAAAGAGCAATAGATATTGCCGTTATATAAAATGCTGTTATTACCCTAATCTATATTGGTGTTTAAAGTTACGTGAATACAAACAACAAATACAATTTTTGGTGTAAATAAATGCATTTAACCCAATACCGAAGTTTTGTGTTGGGAGAACTAAGCGAGGCAATCTCATGAGCACAGCGAATAACAAAGCAACATAGCGCAGAAAAGATCTTAACTTGGGTTGCACCTGTATAATAACCTTTTGACTTACAGACAACTAGGAGTATTGCAAAAAAGCAAGGAAAACAAAAAAAAGGGTTAGCATGCTAACCCTTTTTTTATGCTAATCTTTGTTACGCAAAACATAAACCTGACCGGCCTCATCCTTTGTTATCTTTACAGCCTCTCCCTTATTAATAAATCCATCTTCGGAAACTGCATCAAAAATTTCGTTGTTAATTTCAATTTTACCAGAGGGTCGAAGAACTGTGATGGCAGTACCCACCTTGCCCTGCAGACCCTTTTGACGTTTATCAACACCAATATAGCCCTCTTCCTCGGTTAGGCTATGTTTAAGGGCTAAACCAGGGAATGCTGGTGAAGAGATTAAGCGCTTACTCAATACTATTGATGCTATTAAACCTGTAAACAGCGAAAAGGCAACAATCATTAGCGGCCTAACAACTTCTATCCACGAGAACGGACGAATATCCCTAAAAATATCATTGTCAATCATTGCAGCAGTAAGTCCCAGAAGTACCAATATAATTCCGCTTATCCCTATTACTCCAAAACCGGGGATGGCAAATATCTCAACGGCAATTAGTATTAAACCCACAATAAAGATAATTACCTCATAGTGTTCTGCCAATCCTTCAACATAAAGGGGAGCGAAATAAAGCACCGCGCCAATTACTGCAATGGCCAGAGGAAAACCTATACCCGGAGTTTGCAACTCAAAGTAAATTCCGCCAACTATTACCATAATCAGCAAGCCCGAAACCACTGGCGATGTTAGCAACCCAATGAGCTTATCGATAAGGGTTGGCTTAAACTCTACAATACTATATTCATCAATGCCATTTATGCTAAAAATCTCACTAACCGATTCTGCCTTTCCTTCGCAATAGCCCCATTCAATAGCCTCGTCGGTAGTAAAGGTTAGCACCTTGCCTGTATCAATTATTCCCTCAATATAAACCGATGGGTCAACCATTGCTTCGGCAATTTTTGGGTCTCTTCGCCATTTCATCACTGTATCACCTTTGATAACAATGGGGATTTTTCCCTTAGCCTCGGCCGTAGCGCGCATGGTGCTCCGCATAAACGATTGAAACTTATCGGGTGCAACCTCCCCAGCCTGATTCACAACCGTTGCAGCACCTATACTTGCGCCACTACGCATGTAAATACTGTCGGCTGCTATGCTGATAAGCGCTCCTGCCGATGCCGCCTGATTATCAATAAATACCCATACGGGTATTGGGCTATTCAGAAGTTTTGTTCGTATTGAGTCGGCCATATTTACTAGTCCTCCATAGGTATTCATATGGATTAGCATGATATCGGCTTTTAGCTCACTAGCCTCCTTAAAGCCTCTCTGAACATGCCTCCAGGCAGCAGGCATAATATCCTCTTTGATATTAATCTTATAAACCAGCTTACCCGACAGTACATCAGTTGTGTCAGTTGCTGAGAATGAAAAACTTACGGTTAACGCTAATACTGCAAAAAGCAAAGCAAATCTTTTTAATGCCATGGTATTGATATTTTTAGTTTACCCTTTGGGGTTCATCAAATTTACATAGTGCTCAAAGAGGGTTATTGCATCCCTTTTTGGTTTATCGAGTATATACGAAATGTTACTTGAGAGATATTGGATTGCCTCATCGCGGCTAATTTTTAGCCCATTCAATGATTCAACCGCAAGTGGAATGTTATCTGCACCGTAAGCTAAGGCTTTACAGAACTCATCAGTAAGATGAACTGGTAATTCTTTAGACGTTACCCAAACTGCAAAAACCATAGGTAACCCAGTAAACTGCTGCCACTCTTTGGCTAAATCCACCCTATTATCAAACTTGTGCTCAAGATCAAATACTTTATCGCCAATGGCCAGCATAGCCTCACTTTGGGGCAGCGGAATACTAACTTTCTCAATATCGGCAGCAATCCATTCAATGTCCATTTTCCAATAAAACTTGGCTAAAACTTTTACCAGGTTTACCGATGTTTTGGAATGGTTATCGAGATAAATCCTTTTGATGGCCGAAAA
>Ga0265295_1009893_pt1 | contig 10050 bp, 8 predicted proteins | sample Munlansysbiofilm_FD_192503 | JGI IMG/M metagenome (GOLD analysis project Ga0265295, IMG submission 192503) | Leachate microbial communities from a municipal landfill in Southern Ontario, Canada - Methane capture system biofilm | ecosystem: Engineered > Solid waste > Landfill > Unclassified ...
CGAACCGGCAAAGCCGCCGGGAAGCGGGGGTTGGATTTATGATTCACGAATTACGAATTATGATCTGCGCTTCACGCGCGACGAACGACGGCCGGAGAACGCTTCTACGTGACACGGGACACGGGACACGAGCAACACTTCCCACTTCCCACCCTGCACTTCCCACTTAATTATCCAGCTCGGCCGGGGATTATCGGCAAAGCGGGCGGCTCAAGCGGCGGCATCGGGCGTTTGATCCGGGCCGTATCAAGCTTGGTTTGACTCATATGAAGCTTGATCCGCCGCATATCAAGCTTGATTCGAGTCATATGAAGCTTGATATGCCTCATATGAAGCTTGATCCAGGGCATATGAAGCTTGATCCGGGCCATATGAAGCTTGATCCGGAGCATATGAAGCTTGATCCGGGCCATATGAAGCTTCATATGACTCGAATCAAGCCCGGTTTGTGGCATATCAAGCGTCGTTCCTCGCAATCCAAGCGGCGAATCGACCGGCGGAAATCGCCGCCGAGCTGTCGCGGGCCATCGCGGCGACGGCGGCGGTCAGCTATCCGGCCGCCCGCCACGGTATGTCGCCGAGCACGGCGCGGGCCCTTTTGTCCCAGGTGTGGCGTTCGAGGAAGACCTCGTAGGCCCGGTCGGCCAGGGCCCGGCGATACGCCGGGGCCTCGCAGCGCCGGATGGCCTCGACCCACCGGTCCGGATCGTCGGGGCAGACCAGCACAGCCGTTTGCTCGTCGAGCACCTCCCGCAGCACGGGCAGGTCCGAGGCGATGATGGGCCTTCGCGACGCCATGTACTCGAACAGCTTCAGCGGCGACATGTAGGCGGCGATGTCCGAGCGGCTGTAGGGAACGATCACGCTTCGCTGGGCCGGCAGCAGCAGGACGTCGAACCGCGCGCGGGCCCGATCGAGCCGGCCGGGCGCAAGAAACCCGTGAAACAGGACATTCGACGTCGCCTTGGCCTTCCAGAAGGCGATGTCCGTCTCCGTGCCGCCGACGATGTGAAAGTCGTATTCGCACAGCCGCTCGGCGCACGCCAGGACGATCTCGGCGCCCTTGCCCGGATACAGATGGCCCGTGTAGCCGATCTGAAGCGTTCGGCGGCACGGCGGCCAGGGCAGGTCCCCGGCGTCGGCGGGACCGGGCACGGCGGCGGCGTCGTGACAGACGACGGTCTTGTGCGCTACGTTGTATCGGCCGATGTACATGCGTTTGAGGGCTTCGGAGATCACCACCAGCCGCAGCAGACGGGGGCTCTTCAGCACGGTCGTTTCAAGATGGCGGATCAAGACATTGTACGGTGCGGCGTGCGCTTCGTAGACCGCCCGGAAGCCCATCCGGACGGCCAGCCACAGGCCGTAGATGTCCCTGGCGTAGATCAGGACCTGCTCTGGATCGTATCGCCGGAGCCGGGCGCCAAGAGCGGGAAGCCCGAGGAGGCCCTGGCCCCTGATCCTTCGACAGGCGACCAGGTCCAGTTCGAAGTTCCTCCGGACGCCGTAGAATTCGTACGGGTCGTCCTGCCGGCCGTCTCTGAACCGCCGGCCGATCAGCGTCGTCTCGTGGCCGGCCCCGGCGAACGCCTCGCACATCCGCATGACCTGGATGCTGTTGGCGGTGCGCGAAGGAATGTCGGAGCCCGACAGATAGACGATCCTCAATTCAGGCGGTCCTTCTGTCTTTGGCGGCGGATGGTCGGCGCGGCCGTGTCGCGTGCGGCATCGATCGATCCTGGATATGACGCAGCGCCGGTCATTTCACTGCCGCCCCCGAACCGAGTCGCCGCTGAAGACCGTCGTAGATCCTCGACGACCATCGAAATCCGATCCACGCCCCGCACTTGTGCAGCGGCCGCCAGGCGGGCAGGCGGTCCGCCCATCGGTCCGGAGACCTGGAACCGATCGACAGCAGGTATACCGCCGCATGCTTGTGCGGGCTTTGGGCTTCATAGACAACCGTCAGGCCGTTCTCCTGGTACAGCTTCCGCAGACATGTCGGCGTAAATCGCCAGTAGTCCTTCCAGTCGTCGGATTCATGCTGGGCCTGCGCGAAGGGGACGACGACGATCACGATGTCCCGAGACAGCTCGCAGAGATTGGCAAAGGCCTTGCGCACATCGAAGATGTGTTCGAGCGTCGTGTGATTGAAGGCCACGTCGAACCGGCGTTTCAGATTCTGCGGCAGCTCGCCGGTCAGATCGAGTGCGTATTCGTTCGGACGGCCCTGGAAGCCGCGATAGCCGCCGTAGTTCGTATACGAGTAGCCGGCGGCGTTGCTGAAGTAGTCCCTATAGCAGCCGCCTTCCTTGTCCCGGTCGTCCCAGGCGCTGACGTTGACGATGTCACCATCAAAGAGCGGCGCCACGGTCCGCAACTGCTCGTTCGACCACAGCCGGGCCAGCCGGTGCTCTCGATTCGTCAGCCATGAGATCATCCGTTCACCGCCCGGGCTCAATTCGCCTGACAGAGCAGCACGCAGATCGTTCGTTTGTTCTCGTGGACCGAATCGAAGCAGATTCGCGTCCCGGTTCGGTCCCAGCGGGGGTGCAGATCGCATCGTTGCGAGCCGCGATAGCGGAAGGGGCTGTAGAAGCGGCCGGCCTCGCGAAGGAGGCCTTCGCGCATCGAATAGACCAGCAGCGTCTGCTCGCCCGCCCTATCAGGGTAGGTGTCGGTGATCAGCAGATCGCCCGAGGGGCTCAGCGAGGGATGGCCGTCTTCTGCGGGCAGTCCGGCCGGCATCGGGACGCAGGTGAACGTGCGGTCGGGGCCGAAGGTGTATTCATAGTAGCCCGGCGTCCCTTCGTGTGGATAGCGAAAACAGATCAGGCGATCGTCGGCCAGCCAGTTGAAGTGCGAGGCCGTCGCGGCATCGTCCACGATGTGCAGCGAGCCGGCGTCGAAATCGTAGAGCATCAGTCGGTTCATCCGGCGGCCCGGCGGCAGCCACAGATGCAGGAAGACCAGACCCCTGCCATCGGGGGTAAACAGCAGATGGTTGATGTAGTGCGGGCCGTCGGCCATCGACGGCAGCGGCCGCAGTTCGGCGATCTGCCGAAGGCTCAGGAGCATCTCGGTCCGGCCGCTCGCAAGGTCGATTCGCCACAGGCCGTCGTCGGCCCCGCAGGCGTCAGAGGCGGTTTCGTCGGGAATGTTGCTGTAGCCGTAGCCCGGCCGCAGGCGTTCCAGACGAGAGAAGTTCAGGCCGACGCCCCACCGTCCCGCCGGATCGACGGCGTAGACGGGCATGGTGTACGAGGCCTCGACCTCGCGCGTGAAGACGTCCTGGACCACGCAGCCGTAGCGGCCGTCGACGAGCCGGTTGTACAGGACCAGCCGATCCGCGTCGGCGGCAAACCACTGGAGCATGCAGCCCTGCTGCCAGCACCAGGTTTCCGTCCCGCCGAACGGGTGGAAGGTCGGTCGGCCATCGGCCACCTGCGACCATTCGAAATAGCCCAGTCGCAGCGGTCTGCGCAGGGCGGCGGCGGTCCAGTCCCGCACGCAGGTCATGGCCATGGCGAGAATCCTGCTGTTGTCGCCACTGAACGGCGTCTTGTCGTGGTATCCGAACCAGGTGGGCATGCCGTCGGCGCTCATCGAATACAGGCCAGAAGAGACCGCCGGCTCCGGTTGCCCCTGTCCATCGCTTAATCGACGGCGGCACTGCCGCGTCAGCCGAAGGCTGCGGCCGCGCAAGGCCCGCAGACGGGGCAGCACGCCCGTCTTGCGCACAATCGGACGCAACGGTTCCTTAAGATCGCTCAGCCGCATCGACCGCTGCCCTTTGCTCGTTGAGGTGGGTTCTCAGAAAGAAGACCATGATGCCCGACCACACAGCGAAAAAGCCCACATAGGCCAGTGAAGCCCCAACGATTCCAAACCGCCCGATGGCCGGAAACAGCAAGCCGAAATAGACTGCCGTCGCCGCCACGTTGGACACCAACGACCTGCGGGCCAAGCCCATCGCCAGCAGCGAAGGCGTCAGCGCGAAGCTGCACAGGAAGATGACCAGGGCCAGCAGATAGAACACCGTGACCCAATAGGCGTCCTGGTACGCCGGACCCACGGTCCAACGGATGATCCACCGCCCTGCCAACAGAAAGACGAACCAGCCGCCGAAGGCGGCGGCCGCCGTGAACAGCGTCGTCCTCTTGATCAGCGAGACGAAGCGTCCAGCGTCTCGCGCGGCCCACGCCCGGGCCAATTCCGGATAGATCGACTGCGACAGCGGGTCGGAGAACCGTGGCAGCACGCCGGCGAACTGCTTGGCGACCTTGAACAGGCCCAAGGCGGCCGGTGTGGTCAGGGCGGCGATGAAAAGGCCATCGGCCTCGCGCGAGAGCATGCGAACGGTCATCGTCAGGTTCGTCGTCCAAACGTAATCGGCAATTCCCGGGAACCGGCGGCGTATGCCGCGTAACGGCTCGTTGATGACCCCGGTGACATTCTGTTTGCGGAGCACCCACAGCGAGGCGAAGACCTGATACAACTGGCCGACGATGCCGGTAATCAAATAGACCAGGACAAACCCAAACAGCCTCTGATTCGTTAAGAGACACCACGCCACCCCTGCGAGCCGGACGACGCCGCTGAGGATCGCCGTGTAGCTGAGCAGATCGAACCGGTCGAACAGCCGCAGGACGCCGATCGGCGTGCCGCTGAGACTGAAGAGGATCAGCACGCTGTAGAGAACCACCAGAGGCCGGACCGAGGCGTCCCAGCCCAACAGGCCGATCACCGGACCGGCAAGGGCCATCGCAAGGGCCATCCCGACCAGGGCGCTGGCGATATCGAGGGCGAAGCCGAACTTGACAAGCTGCCGCAGGCCCGCGCGGTCGTCGGCGTGCAGGGCCTCACTGCCAAACTTGATGACCGCCTGCCAGGCGTCGAACGTGACCAGCTTGCCGACGGTCAACTGATAAACCAACACCAATGCGAGGATGCCATAGTCCTGCGGACCCAAGGCCCGGGCCGTCAGCACGGCCGCAATCAAGCCCAGGACAGCCCCGACCACATTGGCCGAAAGCAGCTTGCCCGCGTTGACAAACAGCCGGCGAAAGACGTCGTCCTGGAACCAGGCCAGCACCCGGCGGCGATTGTCGGTCAGCCGGTCGGCGAGGATCGTCATTGGTGCACTGTTGCCATCCAACATCCGATGCGATGAGGGCGCCAAGCGCGTCATCGCATCGCCGGAACGGCAAAGCCCCTTGTCTACTGCCACCTGTGAAACTCGGCCTTCAAGGCACCGAGCAGGTCACCGAACGCCGGCAAGTATCGGCGCAGCGAATCATAGACCTTCAGCGCCTCTGCCGCGCTATATGTATGAGCCATTCGATTTCTGTCGGCCAGGATCTCCAGCCACAGGACCTCGTCGTCCAGCCACCGCTGCGCAAATGCCTGCCGAAAACACGCCTTGGGAGAATTGCACTCAGACAGGCCAAGATCCCGTGCCAGGGCCTGCACGCTCTTCCATGCCAACTCGAAGCAGAACTCGAAGTACTGAATGCAGCCCGCCTTCTCCAGATCCGTCTCGACAGGAACGGCCAAGGCATCCTTAAGGTTTCCGAACGCCCTTTCGAAATCACCCAGGACCCATCGGCTATCCATCGTACAAGGCCTCCACGGCTTTGAGGGCCTGCCTTCTCCACTCGGGTGCGGCCCGGTTCAGGTCCACCAGGTCGATCCGATAGAGCGTATCGATATCCTCGAGCAGGTCCTCGATCTCGTAAAACGTCCGCAGCGAAATCGGCCTGTCCCCCACGATGGCCACATCGAAATCCGATCGCTCGCGAGCCTTGCCGGTCACCCGCGATCCGAAAAGCAGGACCCTGTAACCCTCCAGTTTCGGCGCAATCTTCTGGAGCTGTTGCCGTATGAGTTCTTTTATGGCGTCCTCTCGTGTCATGGTCCGTTGCTCCAGGCAACCGGGTGCTGCTAACAGAGGCTTGCAGCGGAAGATGTGACCCATTCGAGCCTATCCACAACCCCGGTGAACGTCCATCTTGATTCAACGATCGGTCCCGGCGTCCGCTTGCGGGCAGACTCCGTCCCCGTCGGCTGCGCCGGGGCGCTCCGCTCGGTGGCGTTCCGTCGATCCGGGCCACAGCCCGCCTGTCGTCCGCCGTATCCTGACGGTATTCCGTCAGGCGTTCGACCCGACCTCGGCGACCGGCCTTCGCCCTTTCGAACGCGCGCGGTTCGGCACACCCTCGCCTTGTGACGCAACACAATGGACGTTCGTTTCGGGCTGCGTCACATGTATCGTCGCAGCGTTGCGGTCTTTGACGGCGGCGACATATTCACGCAGAAAGGCCAGGAAGATACCGAAGACGAACGCGACGGTCCCAGCCAGCACGCCCTTGGTGACGGTGCCGCGAGCGACGGGCAGTTCGGGCACGACGGCGTCGTCAAGCACCTGGAGCGTGGGCATGCTCTTGGCCTCTTCGATCTTGGCCAGCTCCGTTTCGCGGACGAGCAGCTCGTAGAGCATCTCCTGGATCTGGGCCTCGTGGGCGGGAGTGCTGTCAATCCGACTGAGGCGTGCCTCGACCTCCTTGAGCCGGCTTTCAAGGAAGATGCGCTTGCTGGTCGCCTCGCCGGTCGAGATTCTCTTGTTCTGACGGTCCAACTCGGCGATATAGGCGTTGGCCATTGCGGCGGCCCGATTGGGGTCGCGGTCGGTGACGGCAACCTTCACTACGCCCTCGGTGGTGGTCTTGATGCTGGTATTGCTCGCCAGCCGGCGACGGGCCCTGGTCCGATTCTCGATATTCTCGTAGGCATTCATCAGGTCGAACTGGTCGACGATGGTGTCGTAGACCTCGCGGCTCGTGAGGATCTCGACGTAGATGCTCGCGATGCTGCCGGTGTCCAGGATGTTGCGGAATATCGAACTGCCCAGTCCACCGAGAGCACCAGCCATTGTTGATTGCTTCTGCAGCACCTGCATCGGCGGAACGATCGTGGCGCTGGCCTGATAGCGACGCGGCTGCAACAGCATCATGCCTACCGTTGCCGCCATCGCCGTAAACGACAGCAGCACAATCATCCAGCGATGCCGCCAGATCACCAGCAGGTAGTCGAACAGGTCGATCTCTTCAACGCCAACCTGTCCGGGGCCCTGTGGGGGCAAGCCACTTTGGTTTTGCTGCTGTGGAGCCAATGTGGGCGTCCTTTCCTCAATCGGCTAAATCGCGAACACCACGCCGGCGGCAACGGCGATCTGGAAGACGATCTGCGTGATGTCCTTGGTGGTCTTGAGCCAGAAGTAACGGTCGAGCCTTCTGGGCACGACGATCGTATCGCCTGGGTCCAGCTCGACGTCCATGAAGTTACCGAAAGACCACTGGTTGAATTCATTGTCCCAGGAAACGAGCTTGCCGCGATTCTGCTGCCTGCTGATGACGGAACCGTCGGCCTTGATGATGCTCACCTGCTTGGTGTCGGCGTCCCTGGTCATCCCGCCGACCCGCCGGAGATAGTAGTTGACCGTGCCTTCGGCCTCGTACAGCAGCGAGGTCTCGTTGAACACCTCGCCGACGACGTGCACGACCCCCGGCGTCCGGGGAACGACCAGTTCGTCTCCATCCTCCAGTTCCAGATCGTACCGTGTTCCGCGAAACTGCTCCAACGCGGCCAGTTTCACGACGACGCGTCCGGTGATCTCGCTCGCCCGAAGTCTGGCGAGCAATTCCTTCTTGGCATCGAGCGCCGCCTGCTGGCCTCTGATCGTCTCGGCATCGAGCGCCGAGCCCATGGCCTGCTCGGCGCCGCCGAACATGGACTCTTCCAGTTGACGAATCATCTGCTCCAGTCGTCGACGCTGGGTTTCCCTGGCGCTTTCGCGCGTGAAGACGGCGCCTCTGAGATAGGCCTGCTCCGTATAGCCACCGGCCCGCTCGATGAGTGCGCTGAGGGTCTCGCCCCGCCGAATCGGGTAGCGGCCGGGGAAACGCACCTCTCCAAGGATCTCCACCATCCGATCGAAGTCGAGTTCCGGAACGGGCCGTACGACCAGCGTGTCACGATCGGACAGCAGAATATTATGTTCGGGGTCGCCGGCCAGGGCCTTCTCCAGGTGGATGTCGATCTTCTCCGTGCTGACACCATCCTGGCTGATGTGCCTGCGAGTGACCTCGGCCGCGCGGTGATACGCATCCTTCTTCAGACCGCCGGCGGCATCGACCAGATCCCTGACGCGCATATCCGGCGCCAGCCGGTACTGATTCGGGTCGAATACCATGCCCGTGATCGTGACAGTCTGGTAGTTCCTCTCGTCCCAACGGAAGATGCGAATCGTGTCGAACTCGGCCAGTTCGATGTTCTCCGCCGGGTCGCCTGCCAGCAGTCTGCCGGGGTGAAATGGCAGGAACGTCGGATGCAGATCCGGGGGAAGGAGGCGCTCGATCTGACCGTAATCGACGTTCGGCTGAGGCTGGATGACGTCGTATGACGAGACGACATCGCCAAGACGCATGCCGGGCTTCCATTCGTACTTGCCCGGCCGCTCGACGTGTCCTTCAAGATAGACAACATCCCGCTCGCGGACGGCTACCGGGAAGACTTTGACGACGTCGCCGTCGCGGACCATCGTGTCCAGGGCTTGTTGCCTGTCCGGACCGCCGGCCGCGTCGGCGAGATTGAAGTCCACTACGATCCTCCTGCGGTGGTTCTCGACCCGTTCCACCTGCACGCGCTGAAGCCAGCCGGCGAAGGTCACTCCCCCGGCCAGATCAAGAACCTGGCCCAGCGTCGTGGGCCCGGCCATCTCGTAGATCGCCGGACGCTTGACGTTGCCGGCCACACCGGCAATGGAGCCGATCAATGGAATGAAGATCGTGTCCCCATTTTGGAGTCGCACGTCCGTGCTGCGGTCCCCGCCCTGCAGGAAATCGTACAGATCGATCGTCGTCGGCTCGCTTCCACTACGCCGCAACTGGATCGTCCTCAGACTGCCATTTCTGGACGGCCCCCCCGCAGCGACCAGGGCGTGGATCACGGTGGACAATGAGCTGACCGTATAACTGCCGGGGGTGGCCGCCTCACCGACAACGAAGACGCGAATCACGCGGAGCCGATCCATCGCGATCGACATGCGGAAGTCCGTGTACTTGCGGGCCAGTTCGTGCTGGAGATAGCTTTCGAGCTCGCTGAACGTCATTCCCCAGACCCTCAGCGCCCCGACCTGGGGCACGACGATCTGGCCGTTGCGGTCGACCTGGAGGACGAACTGGGCATCGACCCGGCCCCACAGCGTCACGCTGAAGCTGTCGCCGGGCCCAATCACGTAGTCCGGCCCGACGGGTATGTCGCTGACCGGAGCGAAGGTGGAGACGGGTCGTTCGAAGACATCGTATCCGAACTGCTTCAGTTGCGTGGAGACGTTTGGGTCGATCTCGCCGGCGATCAGTCGCTCCATCGCCGACGGCTCGCGCTCAGTGGGCGGATCCGTCGCTGGGGGCTCCTCGAGATCATTGGGCTCAGACGGCACCGATTCCGGCTGCGTCGGCAACGGCTTCCTCAGCAAATCGGACGCCTGCCGCGCATCGACCCTGCTCATGTCGGACAGGATTCGCTCGGCGGGCGGGCTCGGTTCAGCCGAACGAGGGACTTGCTGGGCCCCGGCAGACCCACCGGCCAGAACACACCATCCCAGCGCCGTCAGCGTCAAGGCCCAGAGCCGCCCCGCGGCAAACGATCGGACCGGCGCCTTGTTCGGCGTTCGACACAGGACGGCGACGCCGGCGAGCGTTCGATCTGTCAATCCACTCCGGGACAAGGCCTCACCGGATTCCATTCCAGACTCCTCAATACATCATGACCGCCCGACCACCATGTCGGGGCCTTCCGGCCCCCCGTCTTTGCGATGGCCGGACGTTGCGAAAAGCGTTCGTGGACGCGTTCTACCGAACTCACCCATCCACCGTCGCGCTGAATGCCCCCCGATGGTACGGGGCGAATCGCCGGCGTCAAGACCGTTCCACAATCGCAGATGGTGTCGCGGCGCGCATCGCAACCGAGACAACACTGGCTCCATGGCAT
>Ga0265295_1009894_pt1 | contig 10049 bp, 9 predicted proteins | sample Munlansysbiofilm_FD_192503 | JGI IMG/M metagenome (GOLD analysis project Ga0265295, IMG submission 192503) | Leachate microbial communities from a municipal landfill in Southern Ontario, Canada - Methane capture system biofilm | ecosystem: Engineered > Solid waste > Landfill > Unclassified ...
TACCCTATCTCTTTTTGATGGATTCCCAAATATTTGGCAAGTATCTCTACAAGCTCGAGAGTGGAGAGCTCCTTTTTTCTGACAAACAAAACAAGATGCTCCCCGTCGTTGCTAAACTCGTACAAAGGGATCTCTTCAACGACGAAATCTCTAGGACTTTGTTTGAAATAAAAATCTATACTTGAATGCCCCAGCGAATAAAATCTATCCATTGCGTTCCTTTAAAAATGATGCGATTTGCATCGATGTGTGTATTTTTTTCTTGCCGCTTTTGCAACGAACGTCACCTTGGTTCGCGTCGCTTTGGCATGTTGCAAAAGCGCTTTTTTATCTCGCGGATCGATCGCGAAAAGTATCTCGTATTCTTCGCCGCTGCAACCGATGTTTTTAGGAATCTTTCGAAAAAAAGAAAAACCGAGGCGGTTCACGCTCGCAAATTTTCCCAAATCGCTAAAAAGTCCGTCGGAGATATCCATCCCCGCACGCAGCAAACGGATACTTTTCTCTACGAAATTGCGGCGTAAATCGGTACAAACGAACTTGGAGCGTTTGTGAATACGGCCGCCCCGCAAAAGTTTTTGCAAATCTTTTTTTGAGTTGCCAAGCGTTCCCGTGTATCCGATAAGATACCCCTCTTTAATACCGCTGCGGCGTAAAGGTTTTTTGGTCTTTGAGATGATCGTTACGGTAATATCGAGCTTCGTGTTACTAATGGTATCGCCGCCTATGATGGCGCAGCCGTATTTTTTCGCCGTATCGCTAAAGCCGCATGCCAACTCTCGCATCTGCTCGCGCGTTATCGTCTTGGGCATCGCAACGCTTAGTAGTGCATATTTAGGCGCGGCATGCATCGCTATCGCATCGGAAATATTCACGACCATCGCTTTTTGTGCGATCTGGTAGTGGCTCATCCATGCCGTTTTAAAATGGATATTCTCAAAAAAAGCGTCTTTGGAATAGACGTATCCGTCTATATACGCACCGTCGTCGCCGATATGCAGATCGCTAAACTGAGAGATAAAAAAACTTTCTAAATCCAATAAAACTTCTCAAAAAAAAATATTTATTCATAAACATTTAAAGATTAAGTGTGAATTAATAACCTTAAATATAAAATAATGGCAATTATATCATCTGTTTAGGAAATTCCCATGAAACACTCCATAAAAAAGATTTTTAGCAACCTTTCCGCGCTTCTTATTTTTTCCACTTTACTCGCCTTTGTTGCATTTGCTTTGATTATGGAGCAAACTTTTTCTTTTTATAAAGTACAAAACCTTCAAGAACAAAAACAGATCATAGCATCGCTAAAAGATTTGGAAAAAAAAGACGTCGATCTGGCGATTATTCAGTTTAACGGAAAAAGTACGCAGCTCTACCACGAAATCGACAAGCTCCAAACTCTTTTCGACTACGATTTTACCGCAGACGTGATGTTTGGGCACAAAGAATCTTACCTTCAAGACCTTGACACCCTCCGAGCGCTCACAAAACGTTTTAACGACATTGCCATAGACTACTACACCTCCGACGATCTCAATGCATCACAAAAGTTTGAAAACCTCAAACAAGCTTTTTACGATATCAACTCATTTATCGACAAGCTTATTATCCAAGACGGAACGTTCATCCAAGAAAAGTCAAATTTTTTACGCAGCATCATCGTCGCCTTTTTCGTTGTATTGCTTTTTACTACTTTATGGTACCGCAAAAGACTTCAAGCGATCTACGCCGATCTTATGCACCTTTATTCGGTTGAGAACAATAAAAAAGATTACGTCATATTTTCCGAAGAAGCCGACGCTGTTGCTCTTCGCATGAAACGCAAACCGACCGTAACGGACAACCCTGCTATGCTTGACCCTCTCACCGAGATCAACAACGCAAAAGGGATGATGGCATCGTATGCAGAGAAAAAAGGGATGAAAGACAGCAACTTCACCTCCGTAACCGTCGTTGAGATCGATAACTTTTCAAAATCCAACCGAGCCTACTCCCAAGAGATATCCCAAGCGATCCTTAAAAAAGTAGCTTTTACGATTTCATTGTACGAACAACCTACCGACGTCGTTGCCAGAACCGACTACAACCAGTTTACGATTATCCTCTCAAGAGCTTCTAAAGAGCAATCTTTCAAAGATATCGACGTGATCCGCCAAAGTATCTCCGAACTTAAATTTAAAGTCCCCGATCAAGGGCAGGTGCAGATCACCGTTAGCGGCGGTTTTATTATTAAACCAAATAACGTAAATCTCGAAGATGCTATTAAGCAAGCGAAAGAGATTATGTATTTTGCACAAAAACACGGCAAAAACAAAATCGCTCAAAAAAGAGATATGGCAGAACACGAGCTCTAACATCTCCCCCTTGAGGGATGTTTGAAAAAGTGTAACTTTTTAACCCTTTCTTCTTTGCATGTGTCCAAAATCGTAACATTTTCAAACTTCCTAAAAACAAAACGGCTATTTAACCTTTCCAAAGATTTTTCAAGATATAATCAGCTTTATTTATATTTTCACTACGAAGGAAAGCTAATGAGTATTCCTATTTATACTTACGACGCGATTATTGTCGGTGCAGGTCTTGCAGGCTGTGCGGCGGCAAGAGAACTACAAAATGCAGGGAAGAAGGTTGCGGTTATCACAAAACTTCACCCTCTACGAAGCCATTCAGGTGCAGCACAGGGTGGGATCAATGCGGCACTGAGTGCTCAAGACAGCATCGAACTTCACGAGTTCGATACGGTTAAAGGTTCGGACTATCTAGCCGACCAAGACGCCGTTGCATTTATGTGCCAAAAAGCGCCTGAGACAATCCGTTGGGCTGAGCGTATGGGGGCTGCATTTAGCAGAACCGCAGACGGAAAAATCGCGCAACGCCCTTTCGGCGGGCAATCTTCTCCGCGTGCTTGTTATGCAAAAGACAGAACGGGGCTTACCCTTTTACAAACTATTTACGAGCAAGCGTACCGCGCAGGCGTTTCGTTTTGGGATGAGTGGTATGCGGCGGATCTTATCTATAAAGACGGCAAAGTATCGGGAATCGTAGCTTTTAATATTCGTGATCAACAAGTGGTGATCTTCAATGCAAAATCGGTTATGTTCGCAACGGGCGGGTATGCAAGAAGCTACAAAATCAACTCCAACGCACATGCCAACACGGGAGACGGTCTCTCTATCGTAGCGCGTCACGGTCTTCCTTTAGAAGATATGGAATTCGTACAGTTTCACCCGTCCGGGCTTTCGGGCAACGGCGTACTTATCTCCGAAGCGGCTCGCGGCGAAGGTGGACGTTTGTACAACTCTTTGGGTGAGCGTTTCATGGAAAAATATGCACCCAACGCACTTGAACTTGCAAGCCGCGACGTCGTATCGCGTGCTATTTTAAACGAGATTCGCGAAGGGCGCGGCGTTGGACCGAGAAAAGATGCGGTATATATCGACCTTACCCACCTCGGAAAAGACCTTATTATGGAAAGACTCCCCGAATTACGCGACCTTGCACTCACGTTCTTGGGACTTGATATGATCAAAGAGCCGATCCTTATCTCTGCAACGGCTCACTACTCTATGGGCGGTATCCCCGTCGATATCCCGGGGCATGTACGCAAAAACAACAACGAGTTTGTCGAAGGGTTCTACGCTGCGGGGGAATGTGCCTGTGTATCGGTTCACGGAGCAAACCGCTTAGGTGCCAACTCGGTACTTGAAGCTCTTTTATTCGGACGTTTCGTCGGAAAAACAATGGTAGAGGAGATCGATTCTATTTCTCTAAGACATGCCACGCAAGAGGATGCATCACGCGCATTGGCGGAGATCGACTTTATTCTTAACAACAACGGAACCGAAACCGTAACGAACCTTCGCGATGAGTTGCAACAATCGATGACTGCCAATGCGGGTGCTTTTAGAACGAAAGAGACCCTGCAAAAAGCGATCGACGATATTAAAAACCTACGCCAAAGATTTAAAAACATTCGTATTAAAGATAAATCTAAAGTGTTCAACACCGAGTTGCAAGAGGCAATCGAATTCGGTCACATGCTTGACTACTCGCTTTTCATCGTCGAATCGGCTATTGCACGTGATGAGAGCCGCGGTGCACATTACAGAGAAGATTTCCAAGCACGCGACGACGAAAATTTTCTCAAACATACCATGGCATACATGGACGAGGCGGGGAATATCACGCTTGATTACATGGATGTCGTACTCGGCAAACATGAGCTTAAAGCTAGAAACTACTAAGGGGAACGTATGAGTACACATGCTATCACGACACAAAAAGTAAATTTTAAAGTGTTCCGTTTTAACGCGGACGAAGATTATTTGCCGTACTACGACTCTTACGAGATGGAGGTCACCTCCGAAGAGGTCGTTCTCGATATTCTTAACCGTATCAAATGGGATCACGACGGAAGTTTCTCTTACAGAAGAAGCTGCCGCCACGGTATCTGCGGGGCTTGTGCCATCAAGGTCAACGGACGTTCCACCTTGGCATGTAAAGAGCGTATGCACGATATGGTCGAACTTTTCGGCAAAGACCTCACGCTAGAGCCGCTTAGTATCAAGCGTGCTATCAAAGATATGATTATCGACAAAGCAGATTTCTGGGAGAAACATGCGGCGGTTAAACCCTACCTTATCTCCGACGTCGAAGAGCATCCCGAGCATGAGCATCTTGTCACTCCCGAAGAAGCCGAAGAGCTTTTGGAAGCCGATTTATGTATCCAATGCGGCGCATGCCACTACGCATGTCCAGTCGTCGAGATCAACAGCGATTTCTTCGGTCCTGCGGCATTTGCAAAAGCGTACCGTTTCGAAGCAGACGTGCGTGACGAAGCGCATATCAGCCGTCTAGAGGATCTGCATGCCGAGCAACAAGGGGTATGGGACTGTGTCAAATGCTACGAGTGTGCCGAAGTGTGTCCAAAAGACGTTAACCCGATTGAAAAGATCACAAAACTCCATCAGATGCTTTTTAAAGAGGGTGTCGCAACATCCAACGTTGCAACGCGCCACGCGGTCGGCTTCAAACACTCTATCGCAAGAAACGGTGTGCTTGACGAGGGCGGCTTAGTGCTTTACAGCGAGGGCCCTGCGATCGTCAAACACCTCCCCGTAGCATTTAAAATGTTTACAAAAGGGAAAATCGTTCCGCCTTGGGGAATCACGAAATCGCAAAATCTTGATGAGATCAAAAAACTTGTAAAATCCTCATCAACAGCAAAGTTCTAGGAGTTAGATAGATGAAAAAATTAAAATATGCACTTTTTACGGGATGTACGGCGAAACAAAGTACTCCCGAGCAAATGAAATCGACCCTTGCAGTTGCCAATAAACTCGGGATTGAGCTCGTAGAACTCGTAGAAGCTTCGTGCTGCGGTGCTTCCCACTTGCAAGATTTCGACGATTTTCTCTCACTTGTTTTAAATGCGCGCAACATTGCGTATGCGGAAAAACACGGCTTAACGATGGTGACAATCTGTAACACATGCCAACTCAACACCGCTATGACCAAACACCGTTTAGACAAAGACGAAAAGCTCAAAGCACGCGTAAACGAGAAGTTGGCAGAGGTAGGGTTGGAGTACAAAGGAACGTCGCAAATTACACATTTCTTGTACGCGATTATCGACGACTTCGGTTTAGAAGAGGTCAAAAAACTTGTCGTAAAACCGTTAAGCCAATTCAATATCGCGCCGTTTTACGGATGCCACAACATCCGCCCTTCGGAGTTGCAAAACGAAACGCACAAATCGCCTGAGAGCGCTTACCGCCCTACTTCGCTTGATGATCTGATCATTGCGTGCGGCGGTGCAAACGTCGATTACGAAGAGAAAAACAAATGCTGCGGTTTCCATGCGGAGCTTCAGGCACAGCATACCGCGGCGACCTTAACGGGCAAAGCGATCGCGGGTGCAATGGATAACAACGCAGACTGGATGGTAACACCGTGTCCTCTTTGCCACCTCAAACTCGATACCCAAACGGCACATGCATCCCATGCCATCGGACGCGACGTAGCGTTACCCGTACTTCATATGCAGCAAATGGTAGGTTTGGCGCTCGGATGTACTCCCGACGAGTTAGGGCTCAAACACCACGTAACGAAAGTAGATTTCGTTTAATCTCCTCTTTTTTAGGCGCGTCTGCGCGTCTAAAAAACCTTGTAAAATCACGCTATCGGACACCCTATGACACAATCGATCGAAATCATCTCATGGAACGTTAACGGTATTCGTGCCGTAGCCTCAAAAGGGGGATTTGCTTGGCTAGAGAAGCGTTCGTGCGATATTTTATGCCTCCAAGAGATCAAGGCGACCGAAGAGCAGATTCCGAACGATCTTTTTGCGACCCCTTTTTTAGAAACCGCAATCAACCCCGCAGAGCGCAAAGGCTACAGCGGTACGGCGACCTTTAGCAACCTTGCAAGCGAATGCACCTCCACATGCCAAGAGATCGACACCCATCACGAGGGGCGCATCATCGAAACGCGTTACGGCGACGTCGTCCTTTTTAACGTCTATTTTCCTAACGGACAAAAGGACGACGCGAGGCTCTCACATAAAATGAAGTTTTACGACGATTTTTTGGAACATTGCCAAAAACTTCGCGAGGAGGGAAAATCGATCATCATCTGCGGCGACGTCAATACGGCGCACCGCGAGATAGACCTTAAAAACCCTAAAGCAAACGAAAAAACATCGGGATTTTTGCCCATAGAGCGCGCATGGATCGATAAACTTCTCTCATGCGGTTATATCGACACCTTCCGTTACGTCCACGGCGACCTTAGCGATCAGTATTCGTGGTGGAGCTACCGTTTTAGCGCACGAGCCAAAAACGTAGGGTGGAGGATCGATTATTTTTTTATCTCCGAAGATTTGGCACAAAATCTCGAAGATGCCTTTATTTTAAACGAGATTGAGGGTTCCGATCACTGCCCCGTGGGGATTAGAATCGCCCTCTAAGAGCCAAAAAAGCCAAACTTAGAACTTTTTAAGAATATCTGCTCTAAAGTATCGTTTTAATTTACGCAGAAAGAAGATTCACTCCGATGCTTCGCTCCCTTTACCACACCCTAGAACCCAAAATTATCACACAACTGCGCCGTGAAAAATATTTGCCGCAAACTTTTTTTGCAGATATCATTGCAGGTCTTGCCGTTGCAATCGTAGCACTGCCTCTGGCGATGGCAATAGCCATAGCTTCCAACCTTCCCCCAGAAAGAGGGCTTTTTACCGCCATCGTCGCAGGTTTTTTAATCTCAGCACTCGGCGGAAGCCGCTACCAAATCGGCGGACCTACCGCAGCATTTATCGTCACCGTCGCAACCGTTTCGATGAAACACGGCTACGAAGGGCTCGTGTTTGCAACGCTTATGGCTGGAATTTTATTGATTCTGATGGCATTTGTTCGCGCGGGGGAGCTGATAAAATTTATCCCCTACCCCGTGATCGTCGGATTTACCTCGGGGATTGCCCTGCTCATAGCCTTTAGTCAGATCAAAGATTTCTTCGGTCTCTCCATCGACAATGTTCCCCCCGACTTTTTAGAGAAATCGGCGGTATATCTTGAACACATTCACGAGGTCAATATCGTCGCCGTCCTCGTTGCAATCGCTTCGGTCGCAACGATTGTATATGCCAGACGGGCTTTTCCGAAAATCCCCGCACCCATCGTCGTCGTCGTGCTCTCGGGGCTTGCAGTGTGGGCGTTTAACCTTCCCGTCGAGACGATCGAGAGCCGCTTCGGTTCTATCCCCTCCTCGCTTCCTAGCCCCTCGTGGCCCGAAATTACGTTTGAGAAGCTGCGTCTGTTGCTTCCCGATGCGATCACCATCGCAACCCTTGCCGCTATCGAATCGCTTCTCTCTGCCGTCGTAGCCGACGGTATGACGGGTGCCAGACACAAGCCCAATGCCGAACTCTTAGGGCAAGGGGTCGCCAACGTCGCTTCGAGCATTTTCGGCGGTTTACCCGCAACGGGGGCGATAGCCAGAACCGCTACAAACGTCAAATCAGGTGCAAAATCTCCCGTTTCTGGGATAATGCACGCTTTGTGGCTTTTTCTTTTTATGTTTCTTTTGGCTCCGCTGATCGTAAAAATCCCATTGGCGGCTTTGGCGGCTATTTTAATGGTGGTGGCATGGAATATGTCGGAGATAAAACACGTAAAAGAGATTATGAAAGCACCAAAAAGCGATCGAATCGTTCTCTTTACCACCTTTTTGCTCACCGTTTTGGTCGATCTGAATTTTGCGATCCAAGCAGGGATCGCCCTTGCCTCGATTCTCTTTATCAACCAGATGATGCAAACCACGAAGGTGCGCCCCATCGAGCGAGAAGAGTACGATTTTGATTCGACGGCAAACAAAGTGATCCCCGAGGGGGTCGAGGTGTACGAGATACAAGGACCGCTTTTTTTCGGTATTACCGAAAAGCTGCTTGATACCCTCAACGTTTTTGCAACCGCTCCCAAAGTGTTTATATTGCGTATGCGTTATGTTCCCCTTATCGATGCGGCGGGACTACATGCCTTGGACGTACTACAAGAGAGGCTCTCTAAAAACGGCACGCAGCTCATCCTCTCGGGGGTAAGTCCGCAGCTGTATCGCTACATCCAAAAAGCACATCTGCACACCCGCATAGGGCACGAAAACATCGTGGATCACATCGACAAAGCACTGCTTCGCTCCCACGAAATCCTCAAAGAAGAGGTTATTTCTTAGGGCGAAACGCCTTAATAACCTCTTCGTTCGTTTCTATGTACGGTCCTTCGATAAGGTCGATACAGTACGGTACCGCAGGAAACACCGCATCGAGACACTCCCGAATAGATTTCGGTTTTCCCGGCAGGTTGATAATCAGGCTTTTACCGCGAATCCCCGCGCTTTGGCGCGATAAAATCGCCGTAGGAACGTATTTTAAGCTTACCTGACGCATCAACTCCCCGAACCCCGGCATCATCTTCTCGCAAACGTTCTCGGTCGCTTCGGGAGTCACGTCGCGCAGTGCGGGACCCGTCCCCCCCGTCGTCACGACCAAGCAGCACCCCTCTTTGTCGCACAGCTCTATCATCGTCGCTTCCAAGATAGGCTGCTCGTCGGGAATACATCTGTACACGATCTCAAAAGGGCTTTTGAGGTACTCTTTCATGGTATCTTGTATCGCAACTCCCGAAATATCTTCGTATATCCCTTGACTTGCCCGATCGCTTGCGGTGATAACACCTATTTTAATCTCACTCATCTACTATCCTCTTAATAAAAAATGGTTTGCATCTTTCATGTAGGTCACCGTTGCCACCTCTACGAAAAACTCGCGTGCACCCTGCGGGTCGATAATCTTATCCTCTTCCCCCAAATACACCTCGATTACGACTCCCTTATTACGAAGCTCGACGAGAGCGTCAAGGTTCCACTTGTAAAAAAGCAGCTCCTCAAGCGCCTCGAATGTGCTACATGCCAAAGAAACGCTCTTTTGGGGATGGGGTGCAAAACACGATTTTAAGAAGTTTTGCAGATACGACTCTTCGTTTTTTTTGTACCCTGCAAGCTGAAGCTTTTTAAACTTATCCGATTTCGTCTGAAAAAAAGCGGGGGAGAAAAGTTGCAAGGTATCGACCCTTTCCCCCTCGGCAATCTGTGCTTTGGCATGTTCGTACGCTTTGATCGCTCCGTAGCTAAAGCCGCAAACGGTGTAAGCGCTCTCTTTGATAAAGGGCTTAAAATATCCCTCCTCCCCTTGCAGGGAAAACCCGCTAAAGAACTTCATCGATATACTTTTTTACCTCTGTTTTTGAGATCGATTCGCGCTCGAACAAGACCGCTTCGATCTTTGTAAGTGCCTCTTTGAGCGAAGCTAGAAGCATTTTTGTTTCCTCTTGGAGTTTGCCCAAAATATGCTCCGCATCGCTCTCGTCTGCCATCAGGGAGCTTCCCATGCCGTACTCTTTGCACATCGCTACGGCGAGCTCTTTTGCCTCGTCGAGATCGCTTTTTGCATCGCTGGCATGTTCGCCGAATTTAAGGGCACATGCCACGCT
>Ga0265295_1009897_pt1 | contig 10047 bp, 14 predicted proteins | sample Munlansysbiofilm_FD_192503 | JGI IMG/M metagenome (GOLD analysis project Ga0265295, IMG submission 192503) | Leachate microbial communities from a municipal landfill in Southern Ontario, Canada - Methane capture system biofilm | ecosystem: Engineered > Solid waste > Landfill > Unclassified ...
GACAAGCGCTTCTTTAAAAACCGGGGAGGCATCGCATTCTTTAGTCGCCACGAATCGAGAACCAATTTGTGCGGCATCGGCACCAGCTTCCAGGGTATCCCGGACATCAGTGGCTGAGGTAATACCGCCACCGGCAATTAATGGGATTTGTCGCCCAACCAAATCTTCATAAGGTTTGATTTCTTCAAGCACGCCGGGAATCAGCGAGGGCAAGGCCTGTTGGGCCAGTCGTTCTGGGACGAGATCTTCAGGTTTAAAGCCTAAATGACCACCAGCCAAGGGGCCTTCCAGGACAATGGCATCTGGAGCAACTTCATAGTGACGCCACCAGTGTTTTAAAATCAGTTTGGCCACCCGTTTAGATGAAATAATTGGAGCAATTTTAGTTAAGGAATCGCGGGTCAGTTCTGGAAGGGTTAAAGGTAGACCCGCTCCGGCAAAAACAATGTCATAACCAGTTTGGACAGCATCTTTAACCAGTTGCTCGTATTGGGTTAAAGCCACCATAATATTTATCCCAATGGGGCGATTGCCAGATATTTCTTTGGCACGTTTAAAGTGGTCCTCCATGGCCTGTCGGTTGGCCGCTTTAGGATTTTTCTGGTAATTGGGGTAATTACTGCCCATTTCTACAGCAGAGACGACCCCGAGGCCACCAAATTTTGAGACGTATCCAGCCAACTTGGAAAGGGAAATACCAATCCCCATACCACCTTGGACAATGGGCTTTGAAAATTCGAGATTTCCAATATTAAATTGAGTTTTCAAAAAAAACCTCCTCTGCAATTTTTCTTGCAATTGGAGGTTATCATAGCATATCGGGAATTAATCTGTAAAGAAAAAGCTAAATCTCAGTCAGTTTTTCTGGATTTTTAGGTTTTGTTTTAAGAAATAGTTTCTTAAGAAAAGACCACTTGGTTTCAGCGGTAAGGATCCCCAAAAAAATCACTAGGCAGCCTAAGAACATCGTCAACGTAAACGTATCTCCAAGGATAATAATTGATAGAATACTTCCAAAAACGGCTTCCAGACTGAGGATAATAGCGGCATGAGTGGAATTGGTATATTTCTGAGCCACCGTTTGTCCCAAAAAGGCCAGAAAGGTACAGAATATCCCCAGATACAAGCCATTTAAAAGACCGGGCACAGGTATGTCTAGGGTAAACTCGCCCGAAATAAAAACGTAACCCAAAGAGACCACAGCAGCAAAGCAAAGTTGAATCACAGTCAGGGCAATGGGGTCATGCTGTTTTGAGTAAATGCCCACCACCACAATGTGACAGGCAAATAAAAAGGCACATAGCAACGTCAAAACATCCCCGGGATTAAAAGAAAAACCAACAGAAAAATCCATCGTCAGCAGGGCCAGACCTATCAGCATCGTAAAGGCTGCCACAAAATTGTAGTAATCAGGCCGTTGTTTTTTTACCGCCCAATAAATAAAGGGGACCATGATGACATTGGTGGCCGTCAGAAAAGCTTGCTTACCGGCGAGCATATATTGTAGTCCAATCATCTGGGCGGCAAAGGCGGTGAACAGAAAGAAGCCTATCATACAACCGGCCTTAATGGTTTCTTTAGAGATTTTTCTCAAATTTTTTCGAAAGATAAATCCGGATAGAAGGGCCGCTACCGTAAACCTGACCGCCATTAGCATTATCGGTGACATTGAACCAAGGGCGTTTTTCGAAGCGACAAAACCACTGCCCCAAACAAATGCCACGGCCACAAGACTAAGATCAGCGAAAAGAGATTTTTTTTTAGTTTTTTCCATGGTGACTTCCTTTCTCAGGTACTTTATTAATTATAACTAAAAAGATAGCGCTTGGCAAAAAAATTTGGTTTCCCTGATTAAAATGAGTTATAATAGAGAAAAGTTTAAAATTACATAAGGAAGAAAAAATGAAACTTATACTGGTAAGACATGTAGAAACATATGGAAACGTGGAGCATCGCCTCAACGGCCACACCGAATCAGACTATACTCCTCGGGGCGAGGCGATGAAGGTATTGTTGGTAGAAGAACTGATCGCCCTGAATGAGAAACTGTCATTTGACAAAATTTATGCTAGTCCAACCTCACGGGCTTTGAAAATTGCTCAGGCAGTAGGTCAATCCACGGGTAAGGAGATTCAGGTGGATCATCGTCTCCGGGAGTTCAACTTTGGCATTTTCGAAGGCAAAACTCGGGATGAGTGCATTGAAATCTTCCAGACCGAATGGGATCAATGGATGTCGAGTTATATAGATTATGCTGTCCCTGAGGGTCAGAGCCAGCGGGAATATCATGATCTTTGCGCTGAATTTTTAGCAGAATTGAATGAAGGCGAAACAGTTTTAATGGTTGCCCATGGTGGAACCATTCACGGGATGCTCACCAATATGCTAAATTTACCGCTTGACTGTAAATGGCATTTTGACATTAAATTAGGAAGTATTACGATAATTGACTTTAACCATGGTTTCGGTATGCTCTCTCACATGACAACCCCACCTTATGATGAGTTGATCCCTGACCAGACGCCATTGACAGATGCTAAAAAATCTGCCATGCGATCAGCTGCAAGAGAAGAAGCGAAAGCGAAAGCGGCCACTAAAAAGAAATGAAACCGGAGAGGAAATAATATGCTCGTAGTCGCTTATGATAATCGCAGTGAGTTTGAAATTACAGACATCATCCTGGAAGAAATTGAAGACGCTATGATGCGGACACTCCTTGATCAAGAAATTGGAGTAGAGTGCGAAGTGAGTTTTTCATTTGTCAATACCACCGAAATAAAGGATCTAAACAGAGACTATCGGGGCAAAGATACGATTACCGATGTGCTGTCCTTTCCCATGCATGAGGATTTCATCCTTCATCGCGAAGCAATCATTAAGGATAATCCTTTTCTGCCTTTGCTGCTTGGAGATATTGTCATCTGTATCCAGCAGGCCGAAGCTCAAGCCAAGGAGTACGGAAACAGCCTAACCCGGGAGCTTTCTTATTTATCGGTGCATAGTGTTCTACACCTGTTGGGCTATGACCATATGGAGGAGGACGAAAAATCCGAAATGAGACGCATCGAAAAGGAAATTATGGGTGACGACTAGATTACCCGTCCAACCTGAAACGTGTCGTCGTGTTTTATCCAAACAGTAAAAATCAGGAGGTGGGAGAGATTAGAAGAAAGTTAAAAAAGAGTTTTTCTTTTGCCGTTGAAGGTATTCTCTATACCCTTAAAACCCAGCCCAACATGCGGATTCACTTTGGTGTTGGATTTATCACCATTGCCTTTGGTTTTGTTTTTCAAATTGAAAGCTATGAATGGCTGTCATTAGTGATTATGATTGGATTTGTTTTTATCCTGGAGATCATCAATACAGCTATCGAAACCCTGGTGGATCTTTATACTGAGGAATACCATCATCTGGCCAAAGTTGCCAAGGATACAGCTGCAGGGGCTGTTATGGTGGCCGCAATTATGTCGGTTTGTGTGGGGCTGATTATCTTTTTACCAAAAATTATCAATTGGTTTTTTTAGCCAAAGAAAGAATGTGAACAATGAACGAAAACTTTAAATCCGGATTTATCAGCATCGTCGGTCGCCCAAATGTGGGGAAATCGACCTTGCTTAATAATATAATGGGAGAAAAGCTGGTGATTACCTCAGCTAAACCACAAACGACCCGAAATGCTATCCGTTGCATTTATACCGATGAACAGGCCCAGATGGTTTTTATTGATACCCCGGGGATGCACCGACCCAAAAACCGGTTAGGTGACTACATGCAAAAAGCCGCGGAAAATACTGTATCCGATGTGGATGTGGTTTTATATCTGGTCGAGCCGGAAACAAAAATCGGACCTGGGGATCAGTATATTCTGGAAAAACTAAAAGCCAGTAAGACACCGGTTATCTTAGTGATCAATAAAATTGATCTACTTCCCAAAGAGGATGTTTTAATCACCATTGCGGCTTATCAAAAATATGATTTTCTCAACGCAATCATTCCCATTTCCGCGGTTTCGGGAGATGGGGTTAAAGAGCTTTTGAAACTTATTACTGGACTGCTTAGTCCGGGTCCGATGTTTTTCCCGGCCGATATGATCATTGACCAATCAGAGCGTTGGATTGTTCAGGAATTGATCCGCGAAAAACTTCTGAACCTTTTAAATGATGAGGTTCCCCACGGCATTGCGGTGGAAGTTACCACCATGAAACCCCGTAAGGGAAAGGATATCATTGACATTGAAGCCACCATTTTCTGTGAGCGAAAAACTCACAAGGGCATCCTGATCGGCAAAGGTGGCTCCATGCTGACCAAAATTGGTACTCAAGCCCGGAAAGATATTGAGTTTTTTCTGAAATCGCAGATCAATCTACAGTTATGGGTAAAGGTGCGATCCGATTGGCGGGATAAGAATTTTGATTTGAAAGATTTAGGCTATTTTGAATAAATCCTCTAGTTGGGAGAATTATGGCTCTGATTAAAACAAAAGGACTGGTCATTAAAGAACAGCCCTATAAAGAACAGGATAAAATTCTGACCATCTTCACCGAAGATGATGGTAAGATTCAATGTATTGCCCGTGGTGTCCGACGTCAGAAAAGTGGCCTTCTGGCCAACACCCAGATCTTTGCCTATAGTGAATTTGTTTATTATCCCGGTAAGAATTTTGGCATCATCAATCAGTCCAATTTAATTGAGGCCTTTTATCCATTGCGGAATGATCTGACTAAAATGGCCTTGGCTTCTTATTTACTGGATCTGATGTATAATGCCTATGAATTTTTTCAGAAAAGCCCGGAAATTTTAAAACTACTCCTTCACGTATTGTTTTATATATCAGCTGGAACAGCAAAAAACGACCTGGTTCTGGTGGGCGCCTTTCAAATGAAACTAGTTAGTTATTTAGGCTACCGCCCAGGTCTAAAAACATGTATGATGTGTCAGAATGATCAAGATTTAAGCCTCTTCAGCATTGAAAACAATGGGGTCATTTGCAGTGACTGTCAGGAACCAACCGAGGGATACCTCTATAAGCTAAGCCCCACGATGTTAAAACTACTCCGGGATTTTTTAGGACAGCCGATCAAACAGCTAAAAGATCGGGAAGTAAGCACCGTCGAGGCGATAAAAATAAATGATCTGTTGGATCATTATATCGGTTACTGCATTGGAAAATCTTCCAAAGCTTATGCCTTTTATAAAACCATGCTCACCCCTCTGAATTAAAAAAAAACGTTAACAAATTAAAAAGATTGGAGATAAATATGAAAATTGCAATGACTATGAATGGAAAAGAACTGGAGTCATCGGTTGCTTCTGAATTTGATACCAGCCAGTATTTATTGGTGGTCCGACGGTCAGAGACTGCGATCGAGTCAATTGAAAAAATTGAGGATTTAACAGCAGAGCAGCTGGCTCAAAGAATCATTGATTTGAACTGTGAAGGAATTATCACTGGTAACTTCAAAAGTCAATCGGCCTTTGATCTTTTGGCTGACGCTTGCTTGACCCGGTTTCTTGGAGCCGGTCATTCCGGTTGGGAAGTCCTGGAATTGATGAAGAAACGGACCTTGCCGTTGCTTAGAAATTTCGAAGGTACCGAAGGATGTGCCGGTGAGCACCACTAAATGTTTAGCGTAGAAATGTTATGACAAGCGATTCTGGAGCCTGAAAAGTGTCTAAATGCAACGGAAGAAGAATGACGATATGGACAGATATCTCAAAGTGATACAGAAAGTGATATAGAAATAAATTAAGTTATAAGGAGACTATTATGGGAAATTACAAAATGGCACATACGATGATTCGGGTATTGGATTTGGAACGATCTTTAGCGTTTTACAAAGAAGCACTAGGATTTGAGGAAGTGAAGCGACGGGACGAACCAACTTATGAATTCACCTTGGTGTTTTTAGGGGATGGCCATTCTAACAGCCATCAGTTGGAACTGACCTTTAACTATGGGCAAGCACTCCCTTACGATTTGGGGACGGCCTATGGTCATTTAGCGGTGCTCGTTGATGATCTTGAGGTGTCTTTTGCAACTCACGAAGCAAAGGGCTATAAGCCAACGCCGCTAAAAGGACTGAGTGGCGATGGGAAACCCCGTTATTATTTTATAACTGATCCGGATGGTTATAAAATTGAGATTATTCGGAATTAAATAATCATTGTGGGAGCTGATTGAAGATACGCTCTATTACTATATTTTTGATTATGAATTAATTAAGAAATATAGTATTCAGAAATGCTTAAGTCCCAAAGAAGCTGTCGTAATCAATAAAGAAGAAAAATCACTTAAACCTATTGCCTAAAATAAGTCAAAATGTCTAAGAAATTCTTACGCGGCTACTGTTAAACGTATGATCGAAGATCCCTTGAGAAGGCATTGATAATATTTTGTCGCGCATTTTTTATATTTGCTGAAAAGTTTAATCTTTTCGTTCGCATTACAATAGACTTTCCAGTAACCGCAATGTTTACAGTTTTTTCCTTCGTTTTGGATAAAGCCTTCTACATCTTCAAAAGGATAGCTCAAGAACAAGCCAATTTCATGGGGGAAATCTGCTGAGTCGTGAATGCGTTCTGATAAAAATGCCAAACACGATTCAAGATCCCCTGTTGGATAGCCAATTTTGTTTAAAAAACGTTCGACTTTGGGACATGAGAGGTCACGGTTAAGTCTATTTTTACGGTAGACGTACAGAAGAACACGATTTCGATTGGTTTTTAATCGTTCAAAATAAACTCCACGAGTATTCAAAGTATTGTTCCAATTGGTGATTTGATTAATCAACTGATCGTGATCATCGAAAGAATAGCTAAATAAATTCCCGGTTTTGATTCCAGCTAGAGTTGGAGAGCAGTGTCGGATAATTTCTTCCTCAAAAGTACTCATTGTTACACTCCGCGGGATATCGTTTTTAAATGGCACTTGTCCCGTTTTTCGCACACAGAACAGTGCTCATCTAAAATGCTACGTAATGCAGATAAGCTACTTGTATGCGATCGAGCGAGCGGCAAGTTAAGTCTTTTCGCTTCAAAGGTCGCACAGTTAACCATTTTATGAGAGACGGTTCCAGTAAATAATACGATTAGATCAGGAACTCCGATTTTCTTTTTCAGGGCACCCTGCATTTGAGTGAATACCTTGGCACGGCAGTTATACTCTTTACATAGGTCTTTATATTGATAAATCATACGATCATTTCCGCCAATGATAACAATGCTCATAAGATAACCTCCAGTTTAAATATATGTTAGTTATTGCTAACATAATCAAAATGTAACACAGTCTGCTTTCTGTGTCAAATACTTAATTATTTATTAAGTATTTTTTAGAGGGAATACAACAAGGCGAACAAATGTATTTATGTAAAAATTATAACTATAAAATCATCTCTGAGGTTAGCGTGTTTTTTTTTCGATGGCTTAAGTATTTGCAGCATTAAAAATTAACATTTCCAAAGAATAGCAATAATATTAGATTATCATAATAAAAGATAATATTGATAATTATATAACAATTAGATACAACATAATTTAGGGATAATCGAATGAATGTTGAGAAACATCGACGAACATAATGAATTCGTATCTCGATGTTTAGTATGACAAATAAAAAAGATTGTGCAAAATATTACTCTTTATATGCTCAGTATTTAAAATATAGCAAATAATTCTCTTGACATATCAAATACAATGAACTATCATGATCTCAATAGAATATTTAGCAAACTTATCGAAAGGTAAGGACGCAAAGCTTTAGGGTCTAAGTAATTTTTTATATGACAGCCAGTTGCAGATTTTAGGTGTATTTAATTCGCCTTTAGTGCAACGCGTAAATCGTTGCTTTTTTATTACCAAAAATTACTGGAGGTGAGCTGATGAACCAATTTGCAATAACTGTACTGGTTTTATTAACCGGAGCTGTCGTTGGCGCTTTGATGGAAAAATCTTCTGTATACTTGATCAAGCAAAGAGTTAATATTCTGAAGCACCCTCAATTTTCAGGCAGTGTTTCAAAAACAATCTTTTGGGCGATAATGAATGCATTTGTTTGGTTAGTCTTTGTAAAACTGAATGGACTTGAAGCAAAAACACTGGAATATATGATGCTCTTTTCAATCTGTATCATTCTTTCGGCAGTAGACATCAGCATAAAAAAAATCCCCAACGAACTGGTATTAATGACCATCTTCGTCGGCGGAGCCTTTGTCATAACAGGGCAACCCATTACAAGTATCGGGATGAATATTTTTGGTTTAGTGATTGGTTTTATTATTTTCCTCTTACCGGCAATGATCGGAAAGGGTGCTGGTTGGGGAGACGTAAAATATGCAGCGGCAGTTGGTTTTTGTTTAGGGGTATATGGCATTATATCGGCAATTATGATTATGACATTCTTTTTGATGATCTACACAATTTATCTGATTATCAGAAAAAAAGGTAATTTAAAATCAAAGGTTGCCTTGGGACCGTTTATGGCATCCGGTTTTGTCTCAGTTTTAGTTATAAATCTTTTAAATGCAAACGATCATCTATTTGAATTTGGAATGTTATTTTAAGGATTGAAAATAAATGTTAACGATTACGAAATTTAATCAACAATTATTAAGGGAGAAAAAAGAAATGAAAAATGCATTGTCAAGGATAATTAGAACAGAGGACGGACAGGGGCTGGTTGAATATGGACTAATCATAACGGGGATCGCACTAGCTGCTATTGCTGCCATCTGGTTATTAGGGCCGCAAATCGGCCAAATGTTTACTGACATCGGCACTCAATTAGCAGCATGATAGCACTTATTAGTTAGACTAATAAATAATATATTAAAAGGAGAGAATAAAATGAAAAGCGTATTTGTACGAATGATGAAAGAAGAAGATGGACAGGGTTTGGTTGAATATGGATTAATCATTGCCGGGATCGCCTTGGCAGCCATTGCTGCTATCTGGTTATTAGGACCACAAATTGGCCAATTCTTTACGGATATTGGAACCCAATTAGCATTATAAAATCTATTGGTAGTTATTGCGTTTGCGGTGAAGAAACTAGTGGCATATTGGCAACGTCAGAGTAGAGATTTCTGTCAGACGTAATCAATATGCCTTTTTTAATGAATTCAACAATTGACATAGGTTGGGTTCAAAAGGACTTAATAATAAGATCATTTTTAAATGATCGGGGAGGGAAAATGTTTGCAAACATAATCAAAAAAATAAAAAAAGAAGACGGACAGGCCATTGTTGAGCTTGCATTAACCTTGCCAATTTTGATTATGATTTTGTGTGGAATCATCGATTTTGGTTGGTTGTTTATGAACCAGAATAGTATTGATTATGCCTCCCGAGAGGGTGCACGCTATGCGATCGTTAATTCAACCAGTAAAACAGCAATTGAAGAGCATATCCGGACGATTGCTCCGGAGAACATTGCCAGTACAGTTGATATCGACATTACTTTTACGAATGTCTCAAACCCTCGTCTTGGAGATGTGGTAATTGAGATTAGCGATGATATTGCTATTCTAACACCAATTGTCGGTGTTTTCGTCCAGGGTGAAACCATGAATCTTTCTTCATCCTGTACCATGAAGGTAGAGTAAATGAAAAAATTAATCGAAGTTTTCAATAAATACCGACCTTTTAAAAGGATAGAAAATGAAGAACATGGCGACGCATTGATTATTGTAGCCGTATCGATGGTTTTTATATTTGGAATATTGGCATTGGTGATCGATCTGGGATTGGCCTATTTAAGCACCGGGGAACAGCAAAAAGCGGCCGATGCGGCGGTGTATTCAGCGGGACGGTTGCTACCCATTGAAACCGGCAATACGGTAAAGGTCAATCAGATAAAAAATAGTGCCGTTGATTATGCCAGCCTGAATGGATTTGAAGATTTAACGCAAGACGATATTGTTTTAGGTAAAATCAGCAATGGCCAATACACGGAAATACGGGTAACCGTTGATAACACTGTCCCCATGTATTTTGCCAAAATATTTGGGATTGACTATCTTGACCTCTCAAGAAGTGCTGTCGCAAAAC
>Ga0265295_1009900_pt1 | contig 10042 bp, 7 predicted proteins | sample Munlansysbiofilm_FD_192503 | JGI IMG/M metagenome (GOLD analysis project Ga0265295, IMG submission 192503) | Leachate microbial communities from a municipal landfill in Southern Ontario, Canada - Methane capture system biofilm | ecosystem: Engineered > Solid waste > Landfill > Unclassified ...
AGAATAACACTGATTTCACACAAAACGAAAACTGGCGATCCATACTTTATAATCCGTATCAATAATCATAATTCATGTTGGAATTGGGTGAATACTACGGTGTGTCCGACGTCGTGGAAAATTCTGGCGTTAACGGACTACGTGGCTTGCAATGCGGAATACCGGTCAATTACGTTAGAAAACTCACCGTTCTCATACAGACAATACAAAAGAAAGGAGGGGATCGAACCCATCCTAACAGATAGGATCCGGATTTCATTGGGGGGTTCTGCATTACTGTGGAACCAATAAAGGACAGGTGCATGGAATCCCCAAACAGAACCTGGAATCCAAACTGAATAAATACCCGAATGAAGCAATCTATCCGATAATCGTTTTTGTGAGGTATCCCGACCATCGTTTCAGATACATGGGGGAATTCATGAGGCTCCCGAAATACGATTGCACCTTCGACTTGTATGACAAAGATGTGTATTCTTTTGGACTCGTATCGAAAAACATCGATACTGTGGAAAATATCATCTGCGAGATATTGTCATTTACTTCACATAATTGAAATCGTCGTGTAATTAGTTCCCAAAAATACTATAAGGATATTGACATCCTGGTAATAGTGCGAGAAGATGATGGGAGTCACAGTCGACAGACATTGCATAACAGACATTACGTGTCCCCCAGCCGTATGTGCTCTCCGTGACGAGTTGAAAAAACTCAAAGTCAGATACATGAGGGATAGTTTTCCCTCATTCGGAATACACGGGATGGTTTCCATTGGGCGGAAAGTCATCGTATTTTTCGATGATGGAAAAGATAACGACCCCTCTTCGCAGGGAGATTCAGTTTCTAAATCTGGCATCCATTCCAGGAACTTGACAATCTCAAAAAAATGCAAACAATTGTATGAATGTGGATGGAAAACATTCTCCTTTTATGCGAATGATTTAGAAAATAATATCAAAGAATGCGCAAAATCTGTAAAAAATGCAATCGAAGATAACGGACCCAGATATGTGGCCATAGATCTTTTTGCTGGAATAGGTGGTATACGTCTCGGCTTTCAGAACGCCTTCGAGGAGAAGATGACTGTAAAAATGGTCTCTGAAAACAATCCATATGCCCAGATGACGTACAGAGCCAATTTTTCGCATCCATATGAAATAAAATCGGACATCAGGGATGTCCGTCTGAATTCCGTACCAAATTACGACATTTGCCTAGCTGGGTTCCCATGCCAAGCATTCAGCAGCGCTGGTAAAAAAGAAGGATTCAATGATGAAACTCACGGAACATTGTTCTACGAAGTCGTACGCCTCTGCAAATCCAAAAAACCAATGGTGATATTCTGCGAAAATGTCAAAGGATTGCTTTCCAATGATCGTGGAAGAACATTTTCGATTATCATAGACAATTTGGAATCCATGGGATACAAACCCAAATGCACAATATTGAACAGCAAAGACTTCGGGGTCCCTCAAAATCGCGAAAGAATATACATGGTGGCATTCAGAAACGATATTCAATGTGACGATTTTGAATTTCCCACTCTCTTTAAGGAAAGGAAAAAACTATGCGATATCGTAGAAAGGGAACCAGTAGACGAATCATTTTACCTCAGCCAGCAATACCTGGACACCTTGGAAAGACATAAGGCATACCATAATGCGAAAGGACATGGGTTCGGATACATATGTCGTGATTATCTCGAAGAGAACGATTGCTCATGCGCACTAATGTGTGGTGGAATGGGGCGCGAAAGAAACATGCTTTTCGATCCGAGAACATCATTACCCGATGTCAATCCAAGGACTAAACGCCCGTATAACGATAAACATTACAGGATGATGACTCCCAGGGAATGGGCCAGATTGCAGGGATTCCCGGAGGACTTCGAATTTCCTGTAGCTCGGACCCATCAGTACCGCCAACTGGGTAATACGGTCACAGTGCCTGTGATCGAGGCCATTGCCAGGCAGATTCGGCCCATATTAGACAAACATCTGCAATCTGGAGGTCAGCGCCATTTCAGGGGAACGGACTTCAATCCGACCAATGATACCGAATAATTGATCGATTCCACACCGTGTGGAAGACTACCATCCACGAACGAATCGGCCACAATACGTGGAAATGATTCATCCACGGGATAATCCTCGAATTCCAATAAGCGGTATCCTATGGATCTGCTGGATGAACCACGCGAATAACCAAGCGATTCCAGTTTCATCTCGATCACATCCATATCTGCTCCATGGGCCTTCAATTTCGGCAGAATGCTGTTTATACAGACTCCCGATTCAGAGCGTTCGAAACAACAGCGGAACAGATGAAGCGGTTTGTAGATGCTATCGAGCTGATGAATGCTCGATATAGTGATCTGTTTGTTCGCCCTCATCGTAGTGGATTTGACTTCGCAATCAATGTTCTTCGCTCGTATATCCACTGTTCCCGAATCGGGACCCTCCCACTCGGGAGATTCGCCGATTGTCAAAAGATAATCATATGATATCATCTCTCCGAGCACGGAATACGGCTTCCTATCACGAGAGACATTTCCCACGAGTATCTTCCAATCGGACCACCAGGAAAACGGATTTTTTAGAAGATCGCGCCTCCTGCATCCCTCTTCTCCAGGATCGATGAAGTCATCGCACATTAATGCAAATTTCTCACTGAAATTCTCCCCATCCAGAGCGCACGAAAGGATGAGGTATGTGCCTTCCTGATTTAAACCTGTGAATAGATAGGATGTGTAAAGACGTATGTTGGAAAAATGCTCATCGATTTCCATCTGAATTCCATCCGCGGAAACCATAACTCCGTAACTGCTTTCGTCGCGATAGTACCGGGCATCGAAATCATCGGGGAGGCCGCCGATATAGCAACACCCTGATTTGTTGCTGTTTATAAACCATTCAAATATGTCATTCTTGCGATCCATATTATGCCCCGAAATAGTTGAAAAGATCTTCAACGTATTCTATGATATCATCCGATGCAAACAAAGGTTCCACTGTAGCGCAGCGTATCACATTGAGCTTCAGCACTTTACGCAGAAGCTTTCCATCGCTCCTGTCAGCTGTCGAATATCTCCTCATTATCGATCTGTAAAGTTCTATACGGTATCCGGAACCAGATCTTTCAACTAATTGTGAAATATCATCAGAACCGTTGTGTTGCAATATTGACTTTGTCTCTTCCAAGGATTCGTTTTGAAGTGAGAGATGTATGTACCACCACAGTGTTTTCAACCATATGCGGCGGGGATCCCTCCAGAATCTGGAATCATTGATGCGATTTTTCCCTTCGCCCTCAGACCATCTTTCGAATATGATATCTGGAACCACACGCATTTGGATGTAACGCCAGATATCGTCATCGGATGCTATGCATGAATTCATATCGTATTCATCCCTGAGCATCTTGTATATCCCGATGCCGAATGACAGATCTGACTGATACCTACCGATTCCGGAAACAACGATGGCTGATGCATCTGAATGCAATTTAATCAGACCGCGTCTTAATTCAAGATAATCGGCAGAAAGGTTTGCTTTGATTCCTGTCTCCCAATCTTCCATGAGTTCGTTGAATTTATCAGCAGTGAATGAGTTCCATTCCTCCGACAAGGTGGAAGCATCCAAACGAGAGAATGCCTTCCACATCATGTGATCGCCATCCTGGAATACACATACTCGCGTATTGACTTTGCAATACACTCCGGAGATGAGAAGTCCCACTCCAATGTCGTGCGCATATATTGGACCATATATGCAATAGTTCCCTCAGCAAATGTCACATTCGACATTATGCGTTGCCATTGCGTATCAGATTCTCTGATCTTCGAGATTATCGTTTGCATTGCGGCTGACATGACCTCTGCCAGCATCAAGGGGTTGAATTTTTCTTCATTTTTGACACATAGCTGCTCGTACATAGGATTGGATTTGTTGATTACGATGGCAACATATTCGGAAATGAACGGATCATCCTCTATGTCGTTCCAATTGCACGCCACCCACCATGGTGCAGGATCATCTGATGTGACCTCATATACTGGAAAAAGTGTCTGGTCATCGAAAAGATCCACCACATAATGATCCAATTCCCCCAGAATCGTTCCTTTTTGTTTTGGATAACGTTCATCACCGCTTGGATCTTCTGCAAGGTATAGCACTGTTTTTATCGTAATGTTCCCGCGATATTTTCCTTTGGAAAGATTTAGAGTGTATTTGATATCCAACGGCCTAGTATCGAATTCGAACGTGCATATTTTGAAAGCTTCCAGACGGTCTGAAGCGGATGAGATGCATATTGCGCCCATTCCCAAGGATGCGGCACAGGACGCCACACCACATGCTCCAAAAAGTTTTTCTGGGTGCGCTATCGACACCTTTCGTTCCAGATTCAAACCATTAATGGACATGTTCCATTTCAACTCGTTGTCTTTCACCTTGAATCTGCATTCGGCATCCTCATCATCTTTCGCGTCCAATTGATGAGAATTGCCGTTATATACGTACGATGGGATATAGGCGGAGGGTTTGAATCCGATGGAATCTTGCAGATTCAGGTCTTCCATCGTATTGTAGGGCCGCATGATTTTCTTCATTTCTTACACCTTAGAGTTTCGTATTTTACTTCGAAGGATACGGATTCGATTTGACAGGAAAGATCCATCGAACATTTGTATGTGAAACCCGCCTTACATCCCTGGAATGATACTCCGTATATAGATCCCATCGAGCTTCTCATCAGGCATACAACGCAATCTTCAAGAGAATCGATGGTTGTTGAAAGATCAATCATCTCATTCTTTTCAATCGTTTTTCCGTTTTTAACGATGACTTCATTCAATACGAGATTTTTGATAGATATGGGAAATATGGTTTTGAATTCAGATTCCCATTCGCTGGCATCTACTGAACCACGCTCTCCGCTTGCAACTACCGAAACCATGATTCCTTCCAATCCTGCTCCTGAAGAAAATGAAAAATATACTTTGCGTGATCCCCCGTTCGCATATGAGGAATCGATGGCGAATCTCGATTTCGATCCACTCCCTTTTCTTTTTCCGGAATTCATCAGCTTTTTCAATCCCGCAGACTCTGTATCACAGCATGTATTTGCCGTTATTTTCTTGGGTAGAAAAAAATCAGAAAAAATCTCTGATAAGGTGGATCTCGTCCTGCAGTCATTCTTGACAGTTACATTGAACATCTTTGAGAGCTCTTCGGAGGTGTTCTTCGAAATGCGCTCCACGATACCGTATGTGTTCTCATTCTCCCAGTTATTGTGGTCTGCCCTTTCCCTTGCTCTGATATATTCCTCTAGTGACTGATCATTATCTTTGATTTTCCTATCGGAGGCCAATTTAAAAACACATATGAGCAATTTATTATCATCAGAATTTTTCAAACGCGGAACCCATGAGCTGTTGGATGTGACATATCTAACTAGCATGCCGGGCTTTCTGCAGAATGTTATAATCGGGGAAGAGAGGGTAGCATTGTACTCTCCGACCATCGAATACGCGTTGCGATAGTATTCGTTCGTCAAACCAAGGGCTGATGGTGAAACAAGGGCCGCTCCAACATACCCAGCAATGGAACCTCGGATGCTCTTGCACCTGATGGGTGCGGTTTTGACATCGAAATCCTGCAAGAATTCTGAAGTGTAGGAATTATCGGATGAGATATTGTATAGATCCGATATCAAGTGGAACATTGGATGCATCTTGTCACGGCCAATAGGTTTGCCGTTGATTGACGCCTTGAGCCATGATCCGTCATACTCGGGGTTTGCCAACCTCGGAGCATACCAACGCTGTATCGATATTGATAAATAGGATTCTATCGATAAACACCACGTCGGATTCCTTCCTTCCGCAATCTTTTGAGAGGGTTTCGTTTCATTCAACAGCTTTTTGAAATTTACATAAGGAATCACAATCGTTGTTCCAGTTTTATCATCATCGTATGATTCTATTCCGAAGGTCCTGAGAAATCTTTCGATTCGATCCACATCCGTTATAGGTACGGTTGGCGATCTTATTGTGTTATCTGCTCCTTCGTTATCATATTGACCGAAGAATGCGATACCTCTGGAATTGTCCTCTACGATTAAGGGATTGGACATGTCACCATCTACGTACGCAACCGCTAATTTTGAACAATACTCTCCTTCTTCGAAGGTTCTGCTGTAGAATACGACCAATCCTATTCCGACTCTGTAGAATGTCGTCTTCCCCATTCCCCAGAACCCCCCTGATCCCTCCATGCTCTGTTTCTTCCCTATGTGGTATACAAGGCTCTGCAACCTCGATTTGTCATCTGAAACCAGATTGGTTCCCGTTAATCCGAATGTGCCAGAATCACGTATGGCCAGAAAGTCGTATTCGATTGCAGGATAGCGGGCATTCAATCTGTTTTCCAGATAATTCAATTCTGAAGAAAGATCGCGCGATTTGAAATTTCCTGTGATGAAATCGACATCCACTCGCGTTTTGGGACTCCTGTCCTTACTGGCATCAAGACTGTTCTGCAACGATTCCCGAACCAGAAGATCCAATGTGCTCAGGGCCTGATCTTGTACCAGGGTTATTAGCGATTCTCCAGATTCCGAAATCCTATCGAGGGATAGCACCTGAACGTCCATTATTCTTCGCCCCTCACAACTCCAGGTGGAATCTGTAGATACTTCGCTTTCAGTTTGGTCTGTTTCATCCCAGGCATTATCACGGTAAGGGCGATTATGTCCTTGGATACATCCAACGGTTTCTTCTGACCATCTATTGCAGATGGGATATAATCTTTGCTCAAGCAGTAGATTATCAAAGTGGGGATATTGTTTATTCCGTATTCTTCACGGATTTTTCTCCATTCGGAACGAACACGACTATTCAGATTCTTCAAGACCTTGCCCCTGCCTTCTTTGTAAGTACAGGAATTCAAATCGATATCTGCAATTCTGTCCAAAGGTGAGGAAAGGGATGTCGACCCGATGTATACATCTTCTTCATCTGAGCTATTGCAGGCACCACGTTCTACTTTGTTGATTGACACCTCATCAGTAATATCCCACGAACCGTGCTTGCCATTCTTGACGCCTGCGAGTACGACATTCCAATTGTAATAATCGGCTTTATCACGGATCCACAATCTCATTCCATCTAGCATCTGAAATGTTTTCTGCCTCTTACTGAAGATGAAAGGTTGCATGAATTGATCGAATATACGTTCTCCGGAAATATGATGCCACACCAATGCTTCCGTGATTTCCGATCTCTCCGGCCTGCCGAGGCCCTTTATGAAATCCTCTGCACAACGGATGTTAGATTCCAATGATTTCTCATCTCTGGGAAAACTGTTGGTATCCATGAGCGTGCCATCGAAATCATAGCCCGTTTCCTCAGCTGCACGCATTTTTCCTGGAGATGTGACCTTTTTGAGATATGAGGTCTTAGGAAAATTCTTGACTTTGGGCGGAAAATCCTCTGGAGTCATGAGATTGTAATTCTCGCGTATGAAATCTCTAAGTGATACGTCGAGATCCACTAGTTCGTCGAATGACTGCTTTGATAATTTGGACATCCACATTCTGGGTAACAATTCATACCCAATGCGATATCCGAACCACCTCCCCATTTGCATCAATGTATCCGCCTGACTCACGACTCTTGCGAAGTACGTGCTTACGAGTCCTTCTACAGTCAAACCCCTCGAAAGGGTGTTCCCGCCGACGACTATGAACGCTGGTACTGGGGGGTGCTTTGTATTCTCATCGGGATACAGAAGACGCGGCATGCTGTTCTCATCGTCGTCTAAAGTCATCTTCTTGTTATTGTCGATGCATATATGGATACATTCATAATATATTCTGTTCAAATCTTCGTCAATCTTGATGTGCGAAGGCTCTAAACTCACAAGGGATTTCACTATGTTTGATATCTCAGAATACTCTGGATAATCATGTATCTCAGACATCATTTCATAATTATCATACTCGTCATGGAATTTGTCCAATGATAATTTCGAGATCTGATCGTGATAAACCCTCTCACAACGCGAGATAACCTCTGATCTTTCAGTTGTGAGATATGAGTTTATGGCTGTAGCCACTTTGTCATGACAGTCCGTGAGAGAACTGGTATGCACAAGCATGCTGACGGGCTCAACGAAATACTGCGCTCTGAGTACAGCCACACAGCAAATAAACCAACAGGTGGCATCCTTCAGTCCATCGGGCAATTGTTCTGTCTGTCCTTTTTCAAGTGGTAGCACAGCTTCATCTACGTTTTCATAAGTATTGATGATATCAAGGCCGGGCCTGTTTTCAGATCCATAGATCTCCTCTGGACCAAAATACAAGTTGGGGGGAGTTAACAAAGAAATGAAGTCACGTGGATACAATGATTTTTCAGAGCCCTCGCTTAAAAAATTGGCGTATGGTGTTGCCGTGTATGCAACATAGTTCATAGCTCCATAGGGCCCTGGTTTCTTCCCCTTGGAATCTTCTCCGTTGACTATATTCAAAATCAAACGATTAATCGTTTTACGCTCTTCATCTACGGGGGCCGTGTTTATACTCGCCTGATCGGCCTCATCATCTATCAGCAGGATTTTCATCTGTTTCTTCTTGTTGGGATCCACATTGATCCAGGTGAGCATGTCGGTCAGCCTTTTCTTGTTCTTCAAACAGACAGTGAGATATCTGACGTTGCCGCCACTCTTCAAATTAAGTCTCTGTGGGGTACAACTCGAGTTTTTGATATTCAAACGATCTATGGATTGCCATACGAATTTCTCAATATTCTCATCACACAAGTCGCGATAGAGCCTATTGCGCGTCTGCACCCTCAGACTGTCGATGGTTCCGGATAAGACGATGAAAAAATTCCAACCACAGTCTGCAGCCATTGCGATTAAACCTGCCATGTTGGCTGTCTTTCCAGATTGAACATTGCCCACCACAAGTCCCTTTACAGGATCTCCGTTACGTGTGTTGGAACTAAGATTCTGAAGAATGTTCAAACATTCAACCTGAATGCTGTCCACATTCGAGAAACCCCTGTCCAACAGTTTGTTGCGATATAAGGACCAGCATGAGCCCTCATCATCGGGTACATCTAGTGTATTCTTTTGTCTAGGTCCGAGCAATGTTGACATATCAGTTTGCTTTTTGATCTGTCCAGTGCTTTCTTCCACGCGCCTGATATTCAAGACAACTTTCATCCAGATATCTTTCGAATCATCAGGCCAGAAATCTTCCTCTACATGGCGAGCGAAAAACTGGTCGTGTGCATCACCTCCATCCGCCATGGATTCGATTTTTTCCCATGAATAATCGTTTCTACGAGCCTTCTTAATCCATTCCCTGAGGCCGTTATACATCTTATCGTTAATATCAACCATTACTCTCAAGTCAAAGATTATTTCTCGCAATATATAACATGATATCGAAAAGGCATATTCTTGCGTATATTGTCGTGATCAAGGATTAAAAAATAATCAGCCAGTGAATTTGAAAAAAAACCGTACCATTAAAATATGGGATACTTCGCTTGATAATCATGGATTCGGAAACATACAGAAACGAGATGATCGAGAGGATAAATGCAGAATATGATGACGAATCCAGTCGCAGAGAATCATTTTTAAGCGAGATTGCCAATGAATTGTGTGAATTGGATCAGTGCGATGGCTTCTCTCCCTGTCATTTCGATGGCTCGGGACCAAATAATAGGAGGATGGGCATCGACGGATACTATTACGATGAAGAGAACAGTCTCGATGGATCCCTTTCGGTATTCTGTTGCAAGTATACTGGTGCCGAAATACCCAATGTTCTCATCAAAACAGAAATAGAGAAGATTTATAATCGTGCGAGGAACTTCATCATTTCTGCGTTCGATTCATCCGCAACTAAATTCATCGAATACAATACCCCGCCCTTCTTCACCGCGAAAATGATGAATGATAAAAGAGAGGAATTTCAAAGGTTCCGTATCTACATAATCACGGATGATGTTCTGAGCGACAGGGCC
>Ga0265295_1009902_pt1 | contig 10041 bp, 14 predicted proteins | sample Munlansysbiofilm_FD_192503 | JGI IMG/M metagenome (GOLD analysis project Ga0265295, IMG submission 192503) | Leachate microbial communities from a municipal landfill in Southern Ontario, Canada - Methane capture system biofilm | ecosystem: Engineered > Solid waste > Landfill > Unclassified ...
ACAGATTATTTCTTAATTTAGGTTAGCCTTTTTACCCTTAATTAAGAAATAATCTGTTCCTTCAGTAAAGTGCTTTCGGTTATTGTTGAAGTTGTCTCTAATTCTCTTAGCTTCTGTTTGGTGTACTGTCGCTACATCATTTAATGTTACTACTCTTACTCCTTCATATTCACGGACAGGAAGGTTCTGACCGTTAATTAAAACTGCGTTTGCCATTATAGGCTCCTATTAGATTTATGTGCATTAAAAAAAGGGAGAACCAAGATTTGCACCGCCTTCTAACAAGCGTGATAGCCGTCACCGAACTACCATCATTGGCTCTCCCTAACATTTATTTCTGTTACGAAGTTATTAAATCAAGACCTTTCAAACTGGTCTCTAAAAGAACAAAAACCTCTGATAAGGGTAAGGTTTAAACCCTAGAAATACGTGCAATTCCCAAAGTAAGAAGGAACTGCATCTTGTCAAGAAATTATTTTATTTTTATATTTATATTCCAAATCCAAAAGAAAAAGAAACACCTGATTGTGCTGAGATTCCTAATGATAATAGAAGACTTTCAATGGATACAAAAAAATCGACTCCAGCTTCACCAAGTGTCTTAATAGATTTTGAAGAATAAAAGGCTTCCCCAATAGATGTATCCCATTGCGTATAGTACTCTCTGAATCCTAAACCTAAATATGGGGCAAATTTATAAATCCCCTTTAGGAGTTGTAATCACATTTTGTATTTCATTATATCTTCTAGTAAGATTATTTATAACTCCCATTACGCAAATACAGCCCGGGAATGAAATTGTTGAGTGTAATTCTCTTCACCGGAATCACATCTCTGCATTAGGAATTTTCCTATCCCTATGTTCTTTACACCCCAATCAAAGGCTTCTTCCATGGTATCAAATGGGGTTACTTTTTCACCCTTTATTACCAAGAACTTACCTTTGTATTTGCTTACTAATTCCTCTTGGTGAGAAATATAGTAATTAAATTCATCTATGAGAGGTTTCTTTATATCATTACTCATATCTAACTCCTTATTATAAGTTAATCTCTGTCTGCAATCTAATCACTGCTTCCTATTTGTCTTCTTCTAAGACAAATATAATCTCTTTCATTATCATGTCAAGTTTTAGTTCTAAAGTAGTATGTTATTATTATCTTCTTCTCTATTAAACCCCTACAGGGTTAGCTTATATCGGGGATCTTATACCCGGGGTGGCAATCCCTTCAGGATTTTACCCCGGGCTAAACTATTTATCCCTGTTAGGGATTTAAGCTTTATCCCCTTTAGGGAATTTGCTTTTATATTCTTTCATCTGCTTGTCAAAAGCCTTAGTTAGTTTCTCATAGCCCTGCTTATCTTCTTCTCTAATTCGTCTATAATGCTCTTTTTCAAGCGTTTTAATCCTTTTATCTTGTTGCTTAACAGTTATTATCAATGCTATAACAATAATAATTATTATGGTTAAAACAAAACCGCTAAAGCTTAGTACTGCTAAAGTATTCATTCTCTCCTCTCTTAAAACTCTGTATTAAGAGGGTACCCACAAGGGGCACACCCTACATACTATGTGTTAGGGGTCTTTTTCTTCATGTCCAGTCCTAAATAATTTGACTGTTTTTCAATTATTTATTTCAATCTATGCCGCCCCTGCAGGGCTATCTCCTAACTCCATATTTTACAAGGGGCTTACACCCCTTGCTGACAAATATCACCCTTTCAGGGCTTTAAGAGGTTCCGAATAAACTATAATTATCAAGGAGATTTAAGAGGTCTGGCGAATGATATCAACCGATATGAATCAATTAAACAATTAAACAAATCAACAATTCAACAGCTCTTATTCTGTCTTATTGCTAATTGCTAATTGCTAATTGCTAATTGTTCTTCTCCGCATTCACTGCATCACTTAGCCACTCCAAAAACTCAAACAGCTCATCACCACTCACAACCTTCACCTTATCCAGGTAATATTTAACATTATTTAAGAGCTTTCTATCAGTTCTATCAATAAGGTTTAGTTCTTCTTGGGTAAAAGTGTAGTCGTTCATCAGCAGGGTATGGATATCATAGCGGGCTGGAATATCCCGGGATATCTCTTCCACAAAATACTCATTCTCTATAATATCATTAGGAACATCTTTATACCAGGTAACTAAACAATTCATGGGGTAATTACCCCACTTCTTATTATCTTCAATCTCTGTGATAATTCTATCATAAGAATTATGGTCATTCCATTTATCATCTTTTTTCATGATAACTCCTTTAACTACTTTTTGCTTTCCCTTAGCTATACTAACAACTTTTATCGTATCATCACTAACCCTGGGTAAAATCTTTTCCTCCGGCTTTAGATGACTGGTAATAACCTTGCCATCTTTAACTAAAAACTGAGTAAAAAGAAACTTTCTTACTCCATCATCATCTACATGGTGGTATTTAGTGGTAGCTAAAGTAAGGTTCTTATTGCCTCTGTTGATGGCAAGATACATATTATCATTGTTTTGCAAACTGTCAATAATTTGTTGCTGATACTCTGCTTTAGAAAGATTCATCTCAGCACCGTGCCTGTTATAATGCTGTATCTCCTTAGCTTTGTTTAGCCATTGAGCCCCTTTAAGAGACTCTGTAATCGCCTCAATATCTTTTTTGGATATATGTTCCACATCATAGACTTTCTGCTTTATCTTATCCATTTCATCACTTGGCTCTATAAATTCCACAAAGGTAGTTCGGCAATTATAGTGATAAGGGGGAAGCATTACTCTCATCTGTTTAGTAGGTGCAGAACCTATTCCCATTGTCTCAATTCGTTCATGAACGACAGTATCCGGGTCTATGCTATAAGAGCCAATCTCAAAGACGCGTCCGTGCATCGATTGGCAGATCTCCGTGGTTCTATCATCCATATATGCCAAAATCTGAACCTTCTGCACCCCTTCATTCTGCATAGTGTGCAGATTATCATTAGTTAAAGCCCGAAACCAAGCTGTCTGACTAAATGATTGATACTGACTAAATATCAAAGGCTTGGCTCCGGAAGCATAAGGTTCTACCCACTTTTCCACAAAGCGTTTGTACTCATTGGTAACGCCCGGACTATCCTGCATAATCTCATCTGCTACTTTAACAAAATTAGAGAGATTGCTCTTTTTAACCGGGGTGGTCTCTTTCTTAACCTTATCTTCCCCTACATCTTGAATCAGGGCAGCAAACAACCTCTCCTGGTCCTTCTTAGAAAGTCCATTATTACCTGTCTTCTTAGCTATTCTACTAATTACTAATAGCTTGCCTAACTTATTCATCTTCAACTTCTCCTCTCTTAAAACTCTGTATTAAGAGGGTACCCACAAGGGGCACACCCTACATACTATGTGTTAGGGGTCTTTTTCTTCAATTGCTAATTGCTAATTGCTAATTGCTAATTGTTCTTCTTCATCTTCTCCTCTCTTAAAACTCTGTATTAAGAGGGTACCCACAAGGGGCACACCCTACATACTATGTGTTAGGGGTCTTTTTCTTCAATTGCTAATTGCTCATTGCTAATTGCTAATTGTTCTTCTTCTCCCGCAACCATTGCACATACAAATTCTTAATCAGGTTGTCTTGCAAACCTTTTTTGTATGCCATGGGCTGAAACATAGGACTTAATTCTTTAAAAAAAGCTTTATAATCTGAATCAGTTGCAAGTGCTAACATCTTCTTACTCAACTCTTGCCACTCTTTCTGCTTTCTTGCCTCTTCCGGGTCTTCTTGTTCATCCGGAATCCCCTTCTCCCTTCTCACAGCTCTTTGATATTGAGCTTTATCCTGCTCTTCCTTCTTCTTAAAGATTATCCACTCTTGCAAATAACCCTCAAACTTGGAACCAAACAGCGTGCTCGGTCGAAGATATTTGAATTGCTCATTTACCAGCCACTGCTTCGATTTGATATCTATCACCCGCTTAAACTCATCCGGAGTGAACCCTTCATTCAAACGAGCTCTGATTACAGCCTTTGTATCCGGAGTGTCCCAACGATATTGCTTGCCTGTAACAGTGTTCAGATAAGTTACTATCTCTTGATATGTTTCATTGGCAGGGCGTTTAACCTTTACTCCGGAGGTTGATTTTTTGAGTAAGCGTTGCAGAAACTGCCTCTGTTTGACCTCCATTACCTCTTTACCTACTAACTCTACTGCTTTTATATATAATTCTCTGTTGGTCATATTCCTTCCTCTTCATTCCCGTCGTAGGGGCGTATTGCATACGCCCTTTCACTGACGGGGTGGTCTCTTCTTTCTTAACAAAAGAAGGGCGAATATTGATTCGCCCCTACCTTTCGTTCTTCAACTCCTAACTCTTAAAGTGCCGAAAAATTCAAGCTAACCGTCTGCCATTCACCGCTTTCATCTTTCACCTTAAAGTTAAGATACTTCTTAGTAGATTCAATTTGGGTAGCTTCATCAATCAGTGCCATTGCTTCCAACCAATCAGGATGATCTATTTTCAGCTGTCGTAATCCCAATATCTGCTGAACATCCACATTACCGCGTTTATCCACATTAAAAGCCTTGTTAATCAACATCACTATCTCTTTACCTGATTGCTTGACTAAACCCTTAATATAGTTGTCTATCTTGGTTTTGGCTAACTGAAGTCGCTCATCAAAAGCTAATCGCTTGTTAATCTTAACCTCAATCATCTTCTCTTTGCTGAAATCATAAATCCAAGCGTTGCCTTTCCACTCTTCATTATATTTATGAGCTTCCTTCACTAAGTGATTATCTACCACTCGGAAAACATCACCACGAAACTCACCAATATGCTTACTCAAAGCTACCACATCATCAATCACTTTAGAGACCAAGGCATCACGCTCCTGATCCTCTTTGCTTATGTATTTAATGGGGACTTCATAACCTTCTCCATCAACCCAATACTCACTGCGACCTTTCTTAATTACTCTTGCCATTGTTTCCTCGCTTTTAATTCCCCTCTATGGAGGGGTGTCCGGTATTCCCGGACGGGGTGGTCTCTTAATTGTTAATTTCTTCTTGACCATATCTCCCCCAATGGCATATTTTGCTAAATAATTCCGTTGGAGGATAATATGGATGTTAATTATATGCAAAAGCTCCCTCGTGTAAGGAAGATTCTTAAAACCTTTTTAACTAATTTGACTAATTTCGTTATTCAGCAAGGATATGATCCCAATCAATACTTACTGGCTTTTCAAGACGGATTTTTGATGGACTACCCATCCCCTGAAGTTCTCTCACTAATTGTTCAGGAGGATTTTTCATCTTTAAATAAAGAGCAGATTCAATATGCTTTTCACACTGTTTACCTCTTTCTTGCTCAGGCTGAATCCATTCCTGATAACATGGGCTTCTTTTCCACTCAGCAATCCCCTCTGGAGTGGATACTTCAAACATCTTATCACCATAACCAATCTGGACAATTTCAACTTCCAGGCTTTTACCCTTATGACTAACTAATTGTATAATCATCTCTTTCTCCTTTTTCCTTGACTTATTTGTTATTTCCTTGAATTGTCTATTTAGTGTATTGCTCTACACTTTATAGCCTTTAATCGCTTCGTAACCATTTTCCTGACATCACGAAAATGGTTATTTCTTTCTAATTCGCAATTCCTAATTCTTAATCTGCCTATCATAAGCACTAACTCTGCTATTCCTAATCTTTAAAATCTGCTCCTGAAACTTCCTCATTTGTAATATCAGTTTATCATTCTTTTGATTTAACTCATACTTCTCAGCTCTTAAAAAATGATTCTCTTCCTCTAAATCACTCACTCTGCCCAATGAATTAATAACTGTTATGACAAACAAAACAGCGAAAACTACTGCTACTATTGCTAAAATCAACATGATTCTACTCCTTTCTTTATTCCCCTCTGTGGAGGGGTGGCTTGGTATTTCCAAGACGGGGTGGTTCTTCTCTTCAACTCATAAACCATAGGCTTCATTTAATAAATAACCTATCGCAAATCCTAATTGTTTATTGTTCAGTTGGTAAACACTCTGCTTATCCCAGTGTTTAATTAATCCTATAAGTTTCTCTCTGTTACCATCTTGTTTACTCAAATACTTCAAGTATTTCACTGCTTTGCTATCTTCCACAAAAGCTTGTACATTAAACAGCTGGTTCAGGATGAGAGATAACTCCCGCCCTGAACAACAGCTAATCCTATCAAATCGTACCATCTTAAGCTTGCCTATCTGCTGATGAAGCTCTGCAGAATCCCAACCTAAGAATTTACTTTTGTGCCAGATTAGTCTTATAGCTGCTTTTCTTTCCATTAGCTCGCTCCTGGCTGTTTTTCTCATAAGTGGTCATTAACATTCCACAATCCACGCATCTGCGTATCCGAATTACTCCGTTTTCATCACTCTCGGTTTTAAGAACCCGCATTTTTCCCTTACAATATCTGCATAACATAGCCTTAGCTTGCTCCTATAGTTAGTTGTCTCTTAACCTTCACATTACCTTTAATTCTCTGTTCTGCTTTCTTTAACCCGGAAATCTCAAATCTCCTCTGCTCTATTAAGTTCTTAATCTTCTTAATTCGCTGGGTTAACTCCAATCGCTGTTCACCCAATTGGCTCTCCTTCAGTTTCCTGTTAATCGCCTTCTTCTCTTCCTCATTCTCCTGAAGTAACTTATATAAATCACTTACTTCATCTTCCCATTCTTTTAATATTGCTTCTAATTCCATTGCTTACTCCTTATTTATATGTATTACTGCCTCTTAATTCCCCGCTTTCATTTGCCTTTTGAAAATGTATTCAAAAAAGAGGGGTGGATGCGAAGCAGACGGGGTGTTTCTTAACTCCTCACTCCTCACTCCTAACTCCTAACTCTTTCTTTCTCACTCATAATCACTCTATCTCGTCCTACATAGCTTTACGCAACATAGGAATCTGTTCAAATATCTCTTTCTTAATTCCCCTCGTAGGGGCGTATTGCATACGCCCTTTCACTGACGGGGTGGTTCTTAACTCTTAATTGTTAATTCCTCACTCCCCCATCTTCCCCAACATCAAACTAATCTCATCATCAAGCTCATTAACGTTCTTATCCATCTTCCTGGTTAATTGGCTCTTTACCTTCAGCACCTTAACTTCTTCAGTACGCATCTTTTCAGTTACTTCTAAAGCCGAACCGGTCTGTTCTGTGATGAATTTGATTATTTTGTTAGGAATTAACATAGTTGCATCTTTAATATCTGATTTGCTAAGCTCTTCAATTCGCTTTAAATAGCTCTTGATAAATGGTAACTCTTCTTCATTAACCCGCAGTACTCTGGTTCGCATCAGATTAAATCCTTTCACCATCTCAACTGCTTCCGGTTGTGAATACTCTAAGAATCCATAACCTACCTTCTCCTGAATTGCTATCTTACCTAAATTCTCATTACCTATATAACAATAGCCTTCACGAGGATCATTGAACTTCCTGCGAATATCTACAGGAGTGCCATTAGGAAGTTGCATCAAACATTCACCCAGATAATAGAACTGCTCACCCTCTATAGTGAATCTCACTCTACCACCCTGAACTACTCTTACTTCCTTCTTGCCAAACCAATATGGTAAATGCTCAAGCACATTAGCCGGAATCATCTCAGGTTTCCACCCTCGCTTTATCCAAGCATTCCACATATCTACAGGAGTCATCTTTACCTTACCCCGGAAGATACTTAGTCTCTGGGTGTTCCAATGCTCTACATAATCTGTATAATCCTGGAAATACTCCTCATAGTTTGTGAAAACTCGCTTGTCTGCATCATCAGGACGCTCAACCGTATTATGGTTAATATAAGAATCATACTTGCTATCAAGCTCCATCCTGTCATTACCAAAACTACGCTCTACATTGACCTTAGCAGTCGGATTATAGGGACTTCCAATAACATCAATCCCTAACTTCTCCAATGCTTCCAGCAATCCGCTTTCCCGCATTCGCTTATCACACTCTAAATAGATCTGCTTAGGAATACAACGATGCCTGACTATTCCATCTATGATTGCTGTCTTTATCTCAACTGAACCATAAGTGTCATCTGTCATACACCAACCGGTTATCATATTAGTTTCAGGATCCAAACAACGAATCACCTTAGGGCGAATCTGCCTGTCATTACCATCCTTGTCCTTACTCCATACCAATACATCCTGATCATGATCATCTATCATCCAAACCGTGTTAGGTGGATTTATCCCTCTGGCATGGCTCATACTTGTGTAAAGATTGCGTCGAGTCTTAGGATACCACCTGAAATACCACCTATCACGAACTATCGAACTCTTTAACCAATCACGAACCAAATACTCACTGACATCTTCATAAACCTCACCGGTCTTAGGATCCAGTAACTCACCATTAACCGCCAAAAGCTTCATGTCCTCATAAGCCTTCTGAATATTCCACTGCGGACTAGAAATAAGTATCGCCTGTAATAACTCCTGCATGAAAGTAGGAAGCTCTTTACGACTCTGACCCTTATCGGCTCGGGTCTTTCGCTTAAGATTGCCACGAGTGCTATATCGGCTTACCCAACTGTACCAGGTTCGCTCACTCATGAACTGACGAACATAACTCAAAACTTGTCCCTTCTCCTCTCTTCCTAATGTAGAATATGTCTCAATTAACTTATCACGCATCGAACCAGAGGTTCGCTTAATGAAAAAATCAGGACCGTATTCTGATAAAATTGGGGGAAGGGTTAATGGTTGGATTTCGGGGGTGGTGGGGTGAGCATCTGTTAAATCTGTTTTGACCATCTGTTGCTTCTCAGATTCATTTTTAGGGTGAGTATCTGTTGAGCATCTGTTGACCATCTGTTCAACCTCAGATTTTTTTTGATGACCATCTGTTGAGCATCTGTTGAGTATCTGTTGAGCATCTGTTATATTTGGAGTTTGACCATCTGTTGAACATCTGTTGAGTATCTGTTCAATTTCAGACTTTTCAACCCATAAAAATAAGGTCTTTGTGCCAATCTCATTTTTATAAACCATCTCATATTTAGTCGAATATACTAAGTTAGATATTCTCCTTCTTATAGTGCTTATTGACACACCTAATTCCTTAGCAGCATCCTTAGTTGTGAGCCACATAGTCCTCAACCTTCGTAATAGTCTCTAATGATACTCTTTCGAACTCTTCACTCTCTATTAAAGATACTGTCCTCTGGGTTAATCCACACAACTCACCAAGCTCACTTTGTGAAAGACGATTTATCGCCCTATACACCCGCATTCGCTCAGCTACTTTCGTTTTTTCAATTTTTTTCATTGACAGAACCTCGTATTTATTCTAAGTTAGAACAAGTAATATTAGTCTAACTAATAATGTCAAGAAGTATTTATAAGTTTACTTATATTTAGGAGTATAATATGTCCATAGGATTGCGTTTTAAGGAAATTAGGACAGAGCTAAAGCTAAACCAAACAGCGTTTTCTGCTAAGTTAAGGCTTACGCAGTCAGCTGTGTCTCAAATTGAAAAAAATATTATTACACCTTCATCAGATGTGCTTATAAATATTAGTCAGACTTATAAAATAAATATAAATTGGCTATTAACCGGTACAGGAGAGATGTTTTTATCAGCCGGTAAGGAGCCAGAGGATAAGCAAGAGGATAATAGTGAGTTGTTAAGTCTAAAGAAGCGATATGATCAGCTGGAGAGGGTCTATAATGACTTAAAAAAAAGCATTGATCAATCTGAAAAAGAATACTCTCTCCTTTCAACTAAAAATCAAGAACTTAATCAAGAATTATTTACCAGGTTAAAAGAACTTTTAGAGTGTAAGGATTTGATTATTAAACTACAAAAAAACTGATCATTTCATAACAAAAAAATAACTGTTGAGGAGTCCTAAACTGCAATTTAATTTCTAATTGTTAGAGCTAAACTGCAATTTAATTCCTCAACAGGGTCTTTTTGTCTAAACTGCAATTTAATTTCTCATTCACTGCAATTTAATTCCTAAGTGAATAGATTGGCAGTCTAAAGCCATTATCCA
>Ga0265295_1009903_pt1 | contig 10038 bp, 15 predicted proteins | sample Munlansysbiofilm_FD_192503 | JGI IMG/M metagenome (GOLD analysis project Ga0265295, IMG submission 192503) | Leachate microbial communities from a municipal landfill in Southern Ontario, Canada - Methane capture system biofilm | ecosystem: Engineered > Solid waste > Landfill > Unclassified ...
GCCTGCCGGACAAGCGGCACCCGCACCACCAGCACGGTGTCGGGCTTGCCGACACGGAGCGAGTCGTCATCGCTCCACTCGTGATAGCCCGGGGGAAGCCTCCTGCGGAGCCGGGCGCGCAAGCGGGACAGCCCGATAGCGAGCAGGTCGTTCCTGTCGACCCAGCCGAGCAGGATCCAGCCCGCTGCCAGGAGCACGACCACCAGCACGTTCTCAAGATCCACGATGGAGCCTCCATCCGCCGCGCACACGCCGCTATCGCACCACGGCGAGTATCCCCATCTCGTACAGGACCATGACCACCAGTCCGACGTCATGAGGTATCTCAGTCAAAGTACCTTGACAGACATAGTACCTTGTCTCATGCTGCACTCGAGAGGAGGCGACCCATGGTTGACACAGCGATCAGCAGCGATCTTATCCGGGGACATATCGACACCATCATCCTCGGCCTGTTGAGCACCCGGGACCGCTACGGTTACGAGCTCTGCAAAGAGGTCGCGATCTTGTCCGGCGGCGAGTACGAGCTCAAGGAACCCACGCTCTACTCGGCGGCTCGACGCATGGAGAACCAGGGGCTGATCCGTTCCTACTGGGGCGAGGAGTCCCAGGGCGGACGCCGCAAGTACTACGCGATCTCGCCGGAAGGCACCGAAGCCTACAGGCGCAACCTGGCCGACTGGCAGCGCGCACGACGACTCATCGACCGCCTCATCGCAGGCGACACCGGAAAGGAGTGACCGATGGAGGCGATCAAGTACTACGTGAAGGGCGCCTTCTCTGGCGTGGAGCAGACCCCCGAGGTGCTCGAACAGCAGGAGGAGATCATCGCTGACCTGGTTGCCAAGGTGGCAGACCTGGTTGCCGAAGGCAGGAGCGAGGAAGAGGCGATGGGGCTGGCGATCGGGTCGATGGGCGACCTGTCCACGCTCGTGGCCGAGTTCCAGCCGCTCGAGGCGGCGGTACCGGCGATCCCCAGGACCGCGGTGTGGGCGACACGGCTCGACCTCGGTGTGGTGGCGCTGAGTGCTGGCGTGGGAGCGGCCGTGATGATCGGGAGCACGGCGCTCGGCGCACTCGTGGACCTCGTGGAGCCAGGCGCCGGGTTCACGCTGCTGGCGACTCTCGGCGTGGGTGGTTGGTGGGTGCGGAACGCGTATCTGCGCTACCAGGCCGACCCGGACGCCATCGAGGTGCGGGAGCAGGAGTACCGGACGCGCTTTCGCAAAGCGGTGCTGGTGTGGGGCGGGACCGCCCTTCTGGCCACCTTCATGAACATCACCACCTACACCGACTTCTGGTGCTGGCCGATCTGGGTAGCGGGCGGCACATGGGCGCTCACCGTGAAGATGGAGAAGTGGCTCAGCCGACGACCGGAGTTCATCGCGCCAGAGCCGCACGAGTGACGCCGACACCGCGGTCGCGGCGGCGCATTGCCGCTGTGGGACCGGTCCCGGGTCGGCCGGACCCACCTGACGCATGCGGTCCGCGGACGCCTCTCACCGCCTCCCCCATCCGTTCGCCCCGATCAGGACGGCAAGGTGTGCGACGAGCGGCCACGGGCGCAGCACACCGATGCTGACGGCCTCACCACGTGTATCGAGCAGGCCGAAGCTGGCCGAAGCGACCAGCGCGGCATCGATCCCCACTCCGGGCACGAGTGACGCGGCAAGCACGCCCAGAAGCCGTCCACCCAGCCATGCGGCCAGGATCGCCGACAGCGGGACCCCGCGACGAGCGAGCGTGTGCGTGATCGACCCCACGACGAGCAGGCCGGCCACCTCAAGCGCGAGCGGGACCGCCACGTACGCCCCCTCGGGCCACCACCGGAAGCTCCAGCGGGTGATACCGAGGGCGAGCAGGGCGAACACCGCCTGAACGAGCGTTGCGGCGAGGACGGGCACGCTCTTCGACACCTCGCTCACACGCCCGGGCTGAAGGCAGCGTCCGCAAGCCGTCGTGCGTACCGTGCCACGTCGATCGGCCATGACTCGATGCACGCGTCGAAGGTCGCGGCATCGCCTGCGTAGAGCGCCCTCGCGGCGTCCTCGAAGCCCCGTTCGTTGCCGGCGAGCGAGGTCATGAACCGGAACGCGGCCTCCTGGGCCCGGCGCACGCGGTCGCTTTCGGCGTTCTCGCGGCGTGCGGCTTCCACCAGCTTCCGCAACGCCACGGAAGCGCCGCCGGGCTGCGCGCTGAGCCACTCCCAGTGCCTCGGAAGCAGTGTGACCTCGCGGGCGACGACGCCGAGCTTGGGTCTTCCGGGGCGCGGACGCTCGGGCGCGGGCGCGGACACGGGAGCGGCGCCGCCCTCACGCAGGTCAAGATCCACCTGCTCCCCGGTAAGGTCGTCGAAGCACAGGACCGGGTCCTCGGCGTGTGCGGAAAGCTCACGCAGCCTCGGCACGAGCGCGTCGGCGGAACCGCTGGCGACGGCGGTCGATCCTACGAACATGGTGAGCGAACGATCCTCCACGGATGGCCTCCTCGGTCTGTTGACGCCGAGGATTATTACCCGGGTGGAACTATGGTGTCAATATCATCCGGATAAAAACCCGCCGCAACGCGCGCAAGCCACCGTGCCCGCACCCGCACCATCAGCTGTCGCGATCCCCTTCCTCCGGCCCTTCGGATGTCGGGACCACCGACGCGGGCAGGGCGAGCGTGAACGTCGACCCCGTCCCTGGCGTGCTCTCAACAGTGAGCGCACCGCCGAGCAGCCCGGTGAGCTGACGGGAGATCGCCAGCCCGAGCCCGGTGCCCTGCTTGCGCATGGCGGGATAGTCGGTGACCTGCCAGAACTCGTCGAAGATCCCCTCGAGATGCTCACTCGGGATCCCCGGGCCGGTATCGCGGACGACGAATGAGACCGTGTCGTCGTACTGAGCCAGCGAGACCTCGACAGTCCCTGACTCGGTGAACTTCAGCGCGTTGGACAGCAGGTTGAGCAGTACCTGGACGACCATGTGGCGGTCCGAGAGCATGCGCACCGGCTCCTCGGGGACGTTCGCCCGCAAGGTGAGCCCGCGCTCGGTGGCAACGTGCATCGAGCCCGCCACACATTCCTCGACGACGCCCACCGCGTCGAACTCCTCGGGCACGACGACGTTCGCGTGCGCCTCGAGCTTGGACAGGTCGAGCAAGCTGTTGACCAGGTGCAGAAGCAGCTTGCCCGAACGGTTGATGACCTCGACCTGCCGCGTGCGCTCGGGCGAGAGCGGGTCGTCACCGGGCATGAGCAGCACCCCGCTGAAGCCGATGATGGAATTCAGAGGCGTGCGCAACTCATGGCTCATGTGAGCGAAGAACCGGCTCTTGGCCTCGGTGGTCCGCTTGAGGTCCTCATTCGCACGCTGCAGTTGGCCGGTGCGCTCCTCAACCAGGTCCTCCAGATGACGCTTGTGGTCCTGGAGCTCGTCCTCGGCGTTCCTGCGATCGGTGACGTCCGATGCCACGCCCTCGATGATCATCTCCTCACCGGACTCGAGGACGCTCACCGAGCGCGCGCGCAGCCATCGCCACGCACCGTCTGCGCGTTGGAAGCGGAACTCCATGTCGACGGGCGAGCCCTGGAAGCCGTGCTCCAGCGCCACCTGGAGCCGCTTCCTGTCCTCCGGATGGACGCGCGTGACCCAGAACCGGGGATCCTCGAGGAGCTGTCCGGGCGTGTAGCCGGTCAACGCTTCAGCCCTCGGCGAGAAGTACAGGCCCCCACGACTCTTGGATATCGAGTAGACCATGTCGGGAGAGCCTTCAACCAGGCGCCGGTACCGCTCCTCGGAGACATGCAGACGCTTGAGGTGCTGCATCAGCAGCATGTACGCGGCAGTGGCCGTTGCGAGGACGAAGAGCTGCCCCTTGACTGCCGCGATCGCCCGCTCGGTCTCGATCGGCAAGTTCAGGAGAGCGAGGGCCTGGTCCGAGAGACCGATCCACAGCGATGCGATGACCAGGTATGCGAGCGCGAGAAGCAGAGCGCGGCGTCGCGCTGCGACGATGCCACGCGCATCCGCGGGACCCGCGGCGTAGTCCATGCCGACGGATCCTGGCCCGGTGCGCCTATCTCGACCGAACGGTGACCTCACGCACCCTCCCGCACATCGCGCGCGAGTGAAGCAAACCCATTCTACACAGTCATCGGACGGTTGCCCCGGACGTGTGAGTGGGAATGACACAGACAAGACCGGCGAGCGGAAAGGTGGACGTGATGGTCGCCGAAGACGGAGACGCTGCCCAGGCGGCACACAAGCCCGCCAAGAAGAAGGCCGACGGCCTGACCGATGTGCTGGCGATGATCGCGGCCATGCCCGAAGACGATCGCGAGATGGCGATGCGATTCCATTCGATCGTGGAGAGGATCGCCCCGTCCCTCACCCCGCGACTCTGGTACGGCATGCCCGCGTACGCCAGGGACGGGAAGGTGCTGTGCTTCTTCCAGGCCGCATCGAAGTTCAAGGCCCGGTATGCGACCTTCGGATTCGAGGAGATCGCGCGCCTCGACGACGGCGCCATGTGGCCGACGTCGTATGCGCTCACCGAGCTGGGTGATGCGGAAGAGGAGCGCATCGTCGAACTGCTCACGAAGGCGATGGGCTGACCCGCGAGGGTGCGTCGGACCCGGCTACCTCTCGCCTTCGACCTCACGGACGCGGAACTCCACGATAGCGCGGATGAGATCCTCCGGCAGGGGTTCGCCGAGTTTGAACTGCACCGATCCCTTGCCCGATCTGTAGCCGGCCAGCTCGGCCTGGAACGTCTCGGTGCCGCTCGGCGTGGGGTAGAACCCGACATGCCGGGCGAAGCCGCCAAAGTGCACCAGGTGCGCACCGCGCAGGTCGAACGTAGGGATGCCGTAGCTGATGGTCTCGACCGCCTCGGGCACCACCGAGCGCACCACCTCCCTGAGACGCTGGAGCACCTGCTGCGTCTCAGCCGGGAGGCCCGCGATGTACGCATCGACCGCGGCTGACGTCGTCTTGTCGTCCATCGATCCTCCGTCCTGCGTCCACGTCGGTGCCGGGCGATACGGTGCACCGGGTAGACTCTTCCCATGAGATACCTTGCACTACTCAGGGGCGTCAACGTGGGCGGGGCGAACAAGGTCAAGATGGCCGAGTTGCGCCGTGCGTTCGAGAGCGCCGGCATGGTGGACGTCCGGACGTACATCAACTCGGGGAACGTCGTGTTCTCCACCGATATCGAGGACACAGGTCGACTCGAGGACCTGCTCACGCGGGCTGTTGGCGATGCGACGGGCGTGAACACCAGCCTCCTGCTTCGCGACGCCGAGCAGATGGCGGCAGTCGTGAGCGCGATACCTCCCGGGTGGAGGAACGATGACTCGATGAAGTGCGATGTCGTGTTCCTGCGGGCGGATGTCGACCGGCCGGCCACTCTCAAGCAGCTGGAGCCTCGCCCCGGGATCGAAGACGCGCTCTACGTGCCCGGCGCGGTCATCTGGCGGGTGGATAGGGCCAACGCCACCAGGAGCAGGCTGACGAGGATTGTGGGGACACCGCTCTATGCGCACGTGACCGTGCGCAACTGCAACACCACACGAGCGTTGTACGGGCTGATGAAGGAGTAGTCCTGTGGGCTCGCGATCACGCTGCGGGCTTCCACCACGTTGCCTGTCCGTGATTCCGGATCGTCGCGCGCGCAGGCACCTGCTTCAGTATGAGTGTGAGCATCATGAGATCGGCTCCGGAGCCAAGCGTGTTCACGATGCTCAGGGCCGCCATCACCGGTCCGGCCACGGGGACCACCCATGCGACGGCGAATGGCGCCACGGTGAGCACGATCAACGGCAGGGCGCCGCTGACCAGCTGCACCTCACGCGAGAGCTCACCGGTGTACGCGACGTACGGCGCGGCATAGCGGGGCCAGAAGCCGACAACGACGTGCCGGGACGAACCGGCTACCAGCGCGGGTACCACGTGCAGCGCCTCATGGATGGCGAGGAACGCGAGGAGCGCCAGCGCACTGCCCATGAGCCCCGGCAGTGTGATCGTGAGAGCAAAGGCGTCTGGCGGCGGACTGAAGACGATCACTCGGGTCCACGCGAGTGCCACCGCCACGGCCAGCAGCATGCCAAGCGGCACCGCGATGAGCATGAGGACGCCCGCGCGTGGCTCGCGCAGTGCGTGCCAGCCATCGGATCGCGGGTCGAACGCGGGTTCTTCAGGTATCGCGCCGACGTGGAATCTCACGATTCGCCGACCGGTCGACGCAGGATCTTCTCCATGGACTTCCCGCGAGCAAGCTCGTCGATCAACTTGTCCAGATAGCGGATCTTGCGCATCAGTGGATCCTCGATCTCTTCCACCCGCACGCCACATACCACGCCGGTGATCAGGGCGCTGTCGGGATTGATGGCCGGGGCCTGTGCGAAGAACGTCGCGAAGTCACTGCTTTGGTCGATCTGTTGCCGCAGCCCGTCATCGTCGTATCCCGTCAACCAGAAGATGATCTGGTCGACCTCCTCCTTCGTGCGACCCTTCCGCTCCGCCTTCTTCACGTACAGCGGATAGACCTTCGCGAAGTCCATAGCGAACACGCGTTGTTCGGCCACGAAAGCCCTCCCTCACGTAGGAAACCGCATGTCATGCCGCCCGTGCGTCGGTATCCCGGGCTACAGCCGGCGGCTGTCGTACGCCCAGTTCAGCAGGGCCTGCCGCTGTTTGGGGCGACAGGCCTCATCGCCGGGAAGGCAGTTCGCGCGCACCTGCCCGGCATGGCGCCGGAACGCGCGCCACCGCCCGATCTGACGGTCGTCCTCGCCCGGCAGCCGCCGGCCCATCCAGTACCGGCAGTACCACTGGAACCAGCCACGCGGGTCATCAGGGTGGATCCACCCGCGTTCGCGCCACTCGGAAAGCGGCAGACTCGCATTGACGCCGAAGTAGTTGAGCTCCGCCACATGCCGCTCATGACAGAGCCTCGCATCCTCGAACCAGGAGTCGGGGAACTCGTCACTGCAGTCGGTGAGGTACTTGCCGCCGAACACGCCGAGGTGAAGCATCTCCTCGGGCGTCAACTCCGGCTCGAAGCGAGGATCGAAACCGCGACCCTGCGGCTCGATGAGCACGTACTCGTACCCCTGCTGCATGAGGTCGTTCACGATCACACGCTTCGGTCTCACGCCGTCGTCGTGCATGTCACCCTGCCTAGTCCTCGATGACGTCGAGCCCCTGCTCGCGCAGATGCGCGAGATGGTCCAGCATCCCCTGGAGTACCTCGGGGCTATGTCCCTCCCAGTCTTCAACCTCGGAGATGACCCGCAGCGGCTCGCGGGTCCGGTACGACTGCGTGGGATTGCCGGGGAACCGCTTGTTGGTGACGTTCGGGTCATCCTCGAACGGCCCTGCTGGCTCCACAACGTATATGTGCCCCCGTCCCTCGACGCCCGCCAGCGCCACGGCGAGCTCCGCTCCCCAGGCCGCTGTGTCCAGGAGTGCGGTGAAGTAGATGTTGTTGGACACCCGACCGTCCTGGAAGTTGGAGCCGAATCCGGGGACGAGCTCGTCACCCGGCTGCAGCCGCGACTTCGTCCCGTGGTAGAAGGGCCCCGCGATGTGGCGATAGTGGTCGAACGTGACCGGCTCCCAGACGTGATCTCCCATTGTCTCCACTCTCGTCCGAAGGCGTGCAGTCCCTGCAAACATGTACCGCACCCACGCACCCGACACCAAACGCGCGTCTGGCGCGGCGGCTCACCGTGACATGAGCGCGAACACACCCCAGCCGAGATACTCACGTGTGTATGTTGCGTAGCGCACGGGCTCCGAGGTCAGCTGAGCGCGGACCTCCGCGGCCAACTCATCTTCGGCATGACCCTCAAGCCACCGGCGCATCGTGAACCACTTGGCGGCCTCGTATCGGTCCCATCCGCTCTGATCGGCCAGGACCATCTCGACGACGTCGTACCCAAGGTCACCGAATGACGCGAGGAGTCCGGGCAGTGTGAGGAAGTCGGCTATCGAGGTGGCGAGGCATCCCTTGGCTACGTCATCTGAAGGGGGCATCATGCGCCAGTAGGGCTCGCCGATGAGCATGATCCCTCCGGCGCGCACGCTGCGTCCCAGGAGCTCAAGGGTGCCGGCGACTCCTCCGCCGATCCACGTGGCGCCCAGGCACGCCGCAACGTCGACCCTCTCCTCGGCCACGTACCCTGCGGCGTCGCTGTGAACGAATGTGACCCGGTCGGCAACGTCGAGCTCCCTGGCGCGCAGGTCCGCCTGCTCGGTGAAGAGCCGGCTCAGATCCACTCCGACGCCGGTGATGCCGTGGTCGCGAGCCCAGGTGCAGAGCATCTCGCCCGAGCCGCTGCCGAGGTCGAGCACCCGTGTGCCGGGATTCAGGCGCAGGGCCAGGCCGAGGGTGGCGAGCTGTTCAGGCATGAAGGGGTTGTGGATGCGGTGCTCAGCCTCGGTGATGGTGAAGATGCGTGGGATGTCCATTGTCACTTCCTCGACCGGTCGCGCGTACACGATCCGGGACTCTCGTCCCGTCGCTTCACGTCCCGCAGGTGCTCGATTGTCTCGAGATCCATGTCGCCGAGGGCCACGAGCGCCGCGATCTGCTCAGCCATATCATAGTCGCCGCCGATCAGACGGGGATCCTCCCGAACGCCGCAAACGCACCGAGGGCGATGTGGGTCGCAGCTGAGACGTACCCGCCGATGCGCGGCAGACCGCCCCTCTGGAGCGCCGGCGCCAGACCCACGAAGACGCCTAGTACCCGACCGCCTGAACGCCATACTCGGCCTCCGCCGAACTGAACCCTTCATAGACAAGCTGGTCGATGAGGCCTTGGCGCGAGAACGACGTCATGTCGATGTAGCTCTGAGCCTTCTCGGCCGCCTCTTCGTTCCAGTCCGGATCGATCTGATCGACCGCAAACGTAGCCTCGTCCTCGCTGAACTCCTCGTAGACCAGCTGCTCGATAAGCCCCTTCCGGGAGAATCCGGCCATATCGAGGTAGCTCTGCGCCTTCTCGACGGCCTCCTGCTTCCAGTCTGGCGCGATCCGGTCGACTGCGAACGTGGCGTCAGCCTCGCTGAATCCCTCGTAGACCAGCTGATCGATGAGACCCTGACGGGAGAATCCCGCCAGGTCGAGGTAGCTCTCGCCCTTGGAAACCGCCTGTTGTTGGCCCATTGTCAGTGCGGGCTGTGTGGGCGCCGGTTCGGCCTCCGGTTCGGGCTCAACCGCCGGAGCCTCAGCATCGTCCTGCTCCGACTGCGAAGTGCTCTCCGAGACGGGAGGGGCAGACGCGGAGTCCTCTGGTTGACCGCCGCCGATCACGCTGCTGAGCACGCCCAGCCCGATCAGAACCGCGACGACGATGAACCAGGCGCGTCTGTAGATCGGCTTCTTGGCCACCGCGGCCGCGGGAGCGGCGGGCGTATCACCCGGCGTGAAGTGCTCGGTCCAGGCGGTTCCGTCCCAGTAGCGCTGCTGTCCGGGATTCTCCGGGTCCGGATACCAGCCGGCAGGCGTAGGCTCAGCCATGTGATGCACCTCTCTCATCTGCGGCGAATGGCGTGCCATTCATAAGTCGCACTGACCACACTGTACCACCCTCCACTGACATCAACCGGTGACGATCACCGCGCGTGAGGCTTGAAGTGGTGGTCGACCTCTTGCCTGACAACAGGCCACATCTTCACGATGTCCCCATCATCGAAGAAGACCTTGCCGTAGGAGTTGCCTGCATCGGTCTTGAGACTGGCGTACTTGCCGTCGAATCCGGTCATACCGAGCTCCCGTTCGCAGTACTCACGGAGCACTGAGAGATAGACCTCTCCCTCTTGTTCCAGCGCCAGGAACGCGCAGATCATCTGGTGGTTGTCTTGGTGGGGTCTGCCCGCCCAGAGTCCGATGCGACCGAGCTTCTTGAACTCGCCGTCGTCGGCGGACCCGGACCTGCGTCGTCCGTGCGCCGCACCACGCTGTGTGGTGCCCGCGTCGTACGCCCGATGACATGACGCGCAGATGAACGTGAACGTGTCCTCGATCGGCATGTGAGCGTCGATGA
>Ga0265295_1009904_pt1 | contig 10036 bp, 11 predicted proteins | sample Munlansysbiofilm_FD_192503 | JGI IMG/M metagenome (GOLD analysis project Ga0265295, IMG submission 192503) | Leachate microbial communities from a municipal landfill in Southern Ontario, Canada - Methane capture system biofilm | ecosystem: Engineered > Solid waste > Landfill > Unclassified ...
GGATGCCGGCGGAACTGATTAGCCGGGGCGGAGCCAGTCTCGTCCTGAGTTCCGATAAAGTGGCCGGGCAACTTATTACTTGGGCATATTGATAGTAAGGAACATCATGGCGTTCATAAGAAAACAACCCACCAATGGAATCGAACAGAGTAAACGGAAAATGGAGCGGGATTGTGCAAGTCTTGAACTGCAGCTTTCCGATCCCAGCCATTCTGCACGGCGTTGGGCTGCGCGGGATCTGGCCGATTGTCTCGATTCTTCCGCAGCACTGGTTGAACGGTTGTGGCGTGAGCAGAACAGCTCTGTGCGGGAAATAATTCTAACGACTCTCACCAAACTTGGTGACGAAAAGGCAGTTGCCGGTCTTGTGAGCTGTCTGCGTAGCGAAGATGCTGCTCTACGCAATGAGGCGATCGAGGCGATGAAGATGCTTCCTGACGAAGTGGCACCGATCATGAGCCAACTTCTTAAAGACAGCAACTCAGATGTTCGTATTTTTGCAGTAAACATTCTTGAATCACTTCGGCATGAAAAGGTCGAGGAGTGGTTAAATGAAGTTATTGAACATGATGCTCATGTCAATGTATGTGCTACAGCGGTTGACCTTCTTGGTGAAGTCGGCACATCATATTCATGGGAAGCGCTGGAAAATTTAAAAGCACGGTTTCCAGACGAACCTTACATTAGCTTTGCCGCTGATCTTGCTCTAAAGCGCATCAGAGTTAGCTGAACGACATGCCCATTACTATCAGCCATGAAGAGTTTCTGAAATTCAGGGAGTTCTTCTATCGTAAAACCGGAATCCAGTTTGAGGATTCGAAACGCTATTTTGTCGACAAACGCCTGATCGAACGTATCGAAGCGACAGATTCCGATAATTTTCGCAACTACTTCATTACACTTCGCTTTGAAGCGACCGGTCAAGAACTCCAGACATTGACCAATCTCATGACGGTCAACGAGACCTATTTTTTCAGGGAGGAATACCAGTTTAAATGTCTGGTCTCCTCCATGCTGCCGGAGATAACATCGCGCAGGAAAAAGCAACGTCCGATTCGTATCTGGTCCGTACCCTCCTCGTCAGGAGAGGAAGCATATTCCATCGCCATGTACCTGCTGGAATACTGGCCCGGTATCAACCTGTGGGATGTTGAGATCATTTCGTCGGATATCGATACCAAGATTATCACGCAGGCACGACGGGGATTATATTCAGACCGTTCAATACAGCATCTGCCAAAGAATCTGCTTGACAAATATTTCCGTTACAATGGTGAAGACTACCAGATCTGCGACGATCTGAGACAGGCTGTTGAGTTTACCAAGGTGAATTTGATGAAAACTTCAGACGTTCGTGGTTATCGAGAGTTTGATATTATCTTCTGCCGAAACCTTCTGATCTATTTTGATGATTTGTCTCGACGTCAAGCAGCGGATACCTTCTATGATGCTCTGAATCCTGGTGGATTTCTCTGTCTCGGACATTCGGAATCTATGAGTCGTATCTCTTCGCTGTACCAGGTTCGAAAATTTTCAGATGCTGTGGTCTACCAAAAAGCCACGGAGGCTCAATGAAACGTATCCTTATCGTTGATGATGCGGCTACTATGCGAATGTATTACAGAAGCATTCTTGAAGGAGCAGGATATCAGGTAGACGAAGCGATGAATGGTATCGAGGCGATGGAGAAGTCTCTGCAGGAGTGTTTTGACCTGTACATCGTTGATGTCAATATGCCCAAACAGGACGGTTATAGTTTTTTGAGCGAGTTGCGCAGCAGAAACATTTCTCAAAATCCGGCGATGATGATTTCCACCGAAGCTTCGGCAAATGACAGGAAGCGCGCCTTTGTTTCTGGAGCTAATCTCTATCTTATCAAGCCGATTAAACCTGGTCAATTATTGACCTATTGCCGGCTGTTGCTTGGGGAGGTTCACGAGTGAACCCTTTGCTTGAACAATTTATTTCCGAATCACGAGAGTCGCTGCAGGGTATCGGTGAAAAACTGATGCAATTGGAGAAGGAACCGGAGAGCTGCGAGCTGATGACGGAACTTTTCCGTTTTGTCCACACCTTGAAAGGAAATAGTGGTCTATTCGATCTGCCTGAATTGACACGGGTTCTGCATGCTGGCGAGGATTTGATGGATGCAGTGCGCAACGGCGAAGTCGCCTATTCACATCTTCTTGCCGACCGGTTGCTGCATGCCATGGATTTTATCGGCCTGCTCTGTGACGAAATAGATACGAACGGTAGCACGGACGCCAAACATGTTAACAACTCAGTCCTTCTTGCAGATTCACTGCGTCAGTTGATTGTAGTAACAGTACCCAACGAAGGCGTAGAGTATACATTGGCGAAAGTGATGCCAAGTGTAGCAGAGGAGCCAAATCCCGCCAATCAGCTTCCCTTGTCAAAAATCCCAGCAGAAATCAGCATGGCTGCATACCGTGCTGCCGCTTCAGGCAAGTCCCTACACTGGCTTGCGTACAGCCCAGTTGAGGATTGTTTTTTTCAGGGAGACGATCCATTCTACCAGGCTCGCCAAACCCCTGGAATACTCTGGGGCGACATAACGGCACGTAAACCTTGGCCAGAACTTGGCGAGTTGGACCCCTACTGCTGTGTTCTTGATTTCAGCATTCTCAGCACGGCGCCATTAGAGGAACTTCAAGAATACTACCGTTATGTGCCGGATCAGGTGCTAATCATCCCGGTATCTGCGAGTTTTCTGACCCTACCCCAAGGATACCACAATGGCGGTAATGGCGGTGAACAGCCTCATAGCCGCGAGCATGAAGAGCCGGAATCAGTACCGCCAGTTCTAAGTCTGGAAGTAACCGCACTCATTGCGGCTCAACGTGAAATATTGTCCATGCCGGATGATATTGCTTGGCTGGCAGGGCGAATCAAGTCGGTAGCGGCTTCTCTGTCCGGATGCCTGCACGCAATTGGTTCAAACGGTATCATCCAAAGTTTGGGAATCGCCTTAGATGAAGCGCTTGAGCAGCAGGCTTCCGCGCCTCTTTTACACTGGCTTGACGGTCATTTTAAACAGGCCCTCGATGCTTCACCGTTTTTGCCGCAGCTAGATAAGTCAGCAACTACGACACAAATCGGGCAGTCAGTCGGAGAAGTTAAGTTTGGACGTCGCGCCGAAGACATCTATAGCGGACCAAAAAGCATCAAAGTCGATCAAATCAAGATAGACCGCCTCATGAACCTGATTGGCGAGATGGTAGTCGCAAAGAACGCGTTACCTTATCTGGCCGGACGAGCCGAGAATGTGTTTGGAGTGCGGGATCTCTCTCGTGAAATCAAATCACAATACGCCGTCATCAATCGTATCGCTGAGGAAATGCAAGATACCATTATGCAGGTCCGCATGATGCCGGTATCATTTGTGTTTCAGCGATTCCCCCGCCTGGTGCGTGATACGTCTCACAAGCTAGGGAAGGAAGTAAACCTGATCCTGCAAGGTGAGGATACTGAAGCCGATAAGAATATTATTGAATCTCTTGGTGACCCTTTGGTGCACATTGTCAGGAACAGTCTGGACCATGGCATCGAAATGCCTGATGTTCGCCGTGCACTGGGCAAACCTGCCGCAGGCACAATCATTATCCGCGCAACACAGGAAGCGGACCGGGTAATTATTGAAATCAGGGATGATGGCAAAGGTATCGATCCGGAAATCATCAAGCGTCTGGCATACGAAAAAGGGGTTATCGACGATGAGCGTCTGGAAAGATTGACTGACCAGGAAGCGGTAAATCTTGTCTTTGCCGCCGGTTTTTCAACAGCGGAAGTTGTTTCCGATCTGTCCGGCCGCGGCGTTGGCATGGACGTAGTCCGAACAGCAATAGAGAAGGTCAGCGGTACTATCCAGCTTGAAAGCGAGATAGGAAAGGGTACTCGAATCCGCCTTTCTCTGCCGCTATCCTTGGCGGTAACCAATGTCATGATCGTCGAATCTAACAATCAGCTTTTTGGTGTGCCGATGGGTAGTGTTGTGGAAACAGTGCGGATACCTCGAGCTGATATCCATACATTAAAAAAGAATGAGGTGACAGTGTTGCGCGGACGAATTGTGCCACTCAAATCACTCAATTCGTTACTTAGCCAACATGTTCCCCCGAGGGCTAATGAAGATGATGAGCTTGCGGTGCTGATTGTTAGCCTGGGCGATGAATCTGTCGGAATCATGGTCGATGACTTCCGGGAAACAGTGGAAATCATCTTGAAACCTATGACGGGTGTTTTGGCGGGACTGTCAGCTTATGCCGGTTCCGCTCTGCTCGGAGACGGTTCGGTGTTGATGGTACTTGATATTAAGGAGGTCCTTTGATGCCGATACTCTTTGAGAAAAATCGGATCGTTTTTACCGATATAGCAAGTGGAGAAGATGCAGAGAGCCTTCTCGAATGGCTGCAGAAACATCCGAAGGGGGAAATTGACCTCTCCGCATGTACCCATCTGCAACCGGCCAATCTGCAGGTGCTCATGGCTGCAAAATGTTCCGTACTTGCCAAGCCCAAAGACAAGCTTCTGGCAGACTGGATAGATTCCGCGTTACAATGAATTTAGGGAGATCGACATGGCAAAGACCATCATGGTGATTGATGACTCCGCAACAATGAGACTTAGCCTCAAATCAACTCTTGAGTTGAATGGGTTCAAGGTCGAATGCGCGGGTGATGGAGTTCTGGCTCTTAATCAGCTCAAGGCTGGCGTCAAGCCAGATCTCATAATCACAGACATTAACATGCCGAATATGGGAGGGCTGGAGTTCATGAAAAATCTTCGTGCGCTTCCTGGGTTCCGTTTTGTTCCGGTATTGGCGCTCACAACGGAGAGCAAGCAGGAAAAGAGGGACGAGGCCAAAAAAAACGGTGCGACTGGCTGGTTGGTAAAACCGGTTACAGGTCCTGATTTGGTTAAGGTTATCAAACAGGTTCTGCCTGGCGCGTGAACATCACCGGAGATTACGATGAAGATCAACCTCGGCTACCCGGGCAAATTATTTGATACCCCGGAACCACCAACACTACTCGTTAAGAAGATTGTAGCCGCAATATTCTTTGTTTCTCTTTGCGCCTATCTAGTTTATCCGCTTTTGCATCGTTGGATAGGGCTCCCCAGTCGAATTGAGATTGCCCTTACTGGTGCTGTTGCATCCATTCAGGTCCTTGTTGGGGCTATGTATGTTTTCAGAAGACATCTGTCGATTGCCTTTGCTGCCCTTGATACGCATAATAAATGTTCTGCCCAGGCTAAATGCATAAGGGAAAACTACCATCAGACCGTCTCGGATCTTTCACAGTATAACGCAGTGCTCGGTAGCCAGTTGCAAGAGGCGAGCATACAGACTGAGACAGCGATTCTTGGAGTGATAGGTAGAATGGCGAATATACATCATCAAACCTGCTCCCAGATTGACCGGATTGGTTCTTCTTCTGAAAGAAGCATGGAACTCATAGCTGTTACGCAAGATCATATACATAAAAATCAGCAGGTTATTCAGGCTCTGAATGCCTTCTCAGGCAGCCAGGTCGAGCAACTGACCGATAATCTCCTGCGGATTGAAAAATTATCAGAGGGAATGGAGCAGATGCGTCCGATGGTGGAAGATATTTCAGCCATTGCAGATAGAACCAAATTGTTGGCGCTCAACGCAAAGATAGAAGCCGCCCGTGCCGGAGAGGCCGGAAGAGGCTTCGCGGTTGTGGCCGAGGAGGTCCGCAACCTTTCTGTTCAGACCCACAAATTGGCACAGGATATAGCTGACAGAATCACCCGCGTTGCCGGACAAGCTCTGGCTGAAACAGAAAACGCTCGGCAAAAGATGGCAAGCAATGAAGATGCGGAGAAATTTAAAAACATGGCAGGGAATATGTCGTCAGTTGAAGGACGCTTCAAAGCCGCGGCTACTCATCTTGAAGACATCATTAAAGGTGTTGAGGGGGCCAATAGGGTCATTGTTGAAGAGGTTTCAATTGTACTGGGTGAAATACAGTTTCAGGATATTTTGCGTCAACGTTTGGAACAGGTCAATACTGGTTTGGAATTCCAGAGTGGATTTGCCAAGCAGGTCCAACTCTGGCTGGAAGGAAGCGCAGAACTGCCCGCCACGGGATTGAGCGCACATCTTGACGAATTGAAAGAAAAGTATGTCATGCAGGAACAACGCACGACTCACAATTCGGTATTGGGCGTACATACACCAGCTTGTGGTTCTAACAATAAAATTGAGCTGTTCTAATAGAATGGCCCCGCGCAAATTATCGACTTTGCCCACCGCTGCCCTATGCGCGGGATATGTCCGCCTGCCGGGGCTCCGAGGATTACACTTTGGCAGTCCAAGATTAACGAGCGATGGCCGCTGTCAAGACACTAGACTATATGAAATAATGGTCATTTTATTGTTTGTAACTTTGAAAAATATTACAAGGATCTGGAATGAAGTGTCTGATAGTTGAGGACGATCCAGTCTCAATTCAAGTATTAAAAGGGCTTATTTCCCGTTATGCAATAGCCTGTGATATTGCGATTAACGGACAGGAGGGAGTAGATTTATTCTTGCGAGCACATGCAGACAATAGGCCCTATGACCTGATATTGATGGATATTATGATGGCTGGAATAAATGGTTTGCAATCTGTGCTGACGATTCGCGAAAAAGAAACGCTTATGAATATCTCTTTTATGAAATTGGTAAAAATTATCATGATTACATCGCTCGATGATCCTCGCACAGTTATAAAGGCATTATACGAGTCAGATGCAAATTATTATCTTGTTAAACCAATCAGAATGGAGAATCTTGAAGATGCATTGCGAAAACTGAAATTAACACTTTGAAATATTTTTTCATATTCATCCTGCACGCACTACAAAATAATTTATTACGTAGAGTTTGTATGAGAAATTCAAACAGTAAAATTGTGACAAGTATTTTGGCCGATGAAACACCGGAATCAATTTTTTAGATCCATAATTGATGGACTCAGCGCACATATCTGCGTGATCGATGAACAGGGAATTATCATTATCACCAATCGCGCCTGGGATATGTTTGCCGAAAAAAATGGTGCTGATCTAGGAAAATGCGGCGAGGGCTCCAACTATTTTGGCCTTTGCAGAACCATTTCGGAAGACGAAAAGACGAATATTGAGGAAATTTACACAGGAATCAGGGCAGTCATTTCCGGAAAACTGCATGAATTTGTTCGAGAATACCCTTGCCATTCGCCCGACACTCAGCGTTGGTTCTTATGTTGTGTTAACTCATTCACTTTCTCTCGTCGCAAGTATGCTGTGATTTCACACGAAGACATCACTGATCGGGTTATTGCCGAAAATGAACTCCTCGTCGCCAAAGTCCTTGCTGAATCTGCCAACATAGCAAAGAGCGAGTTTCTTGCCAACATGAGCCATGAGATTCGCACGCCGATGAACGGTGTGATCGGCATGGCCCAACTGCTGACGCTGACCGACCTTACCGAGGAACAACAGGGGTATGTGGAGGCTCTTGCGCTGTCGGGCGACAATCTGTTGTCGCTGATCGATGACATTCTAGACTTTTCCAAGATCGAGGCGGGCAAAATTGAGCTCGAACTGGATAACTTCAGCCTGCATAACTGCATCAACGCTATCGTTTTGATGCAAAAGTCTGCCATTTATCATAAAGGGCTTGTCCTGAATGTGGATTTGGCCTCAGACATTCCCCCTGCCTTGCTGGGCGACCAGCTGCGGGTCAAGCAGATACTCCTCAACCTGTTGGGGAACGCAGTCAAGTTCACGGCACAGGGGAGTATCACCGTCACGACACAGGTACTCGAACAGCATGACACCACTGTGCTTGTGGAAATCACAGTGCGTGACACCGGAATCGGTATCTCAACCGCATCCCTTGAGAATATCTTCATGCCTTTTGCCCAAGAGGATGGCTCCACAACCCGTCGCTTCGGGGGAACGGGTCTTGGGCTGACCATCAGTCGCCGCCTGGTGGAGCTTATGGGGGGGTATCTTTCAGTCGAAAGCACACTGGGGGTCGGCAGTTGTTTCAGGGTGACTCTTCCGCTTTCGTTTGTTCAAAAGGCTGAAGCAGAGGAAGAGTCACTACAAAAAGCAACGTTGAGCTGGGACGGGCCAGCATTGCGGATACTGTTTGCCGAGAATGATGCTGTCAGCATTAATTTCGGGCGGTCACTCCTCAGAAAAATGGGGCACGCAGTCGTTGTGGTAAAAAATGGCCGGGATTGTCTTCTTGCTCTGGAAACCGGCATGTTTGATCTTGTTTTGATGGATATCCAAATGCCGGTCATGAACGGTAACGAAGCCCTGCGAGAAATCCGTCGAAAAGAGCAGGGATTGGCTTGTCACATGCCAGTCATCGCTCAAACGGCTTACGCTCTGCGTGGAGAAAAGGAGCGATTTCTTCAGCAAGGCTTCGATGGGTATGTTTCTAAACCACTCAATATTAAAGAACTAATTTCAGAAATGATGAGAGTCGCGAACGTAATTTCAATTTAGGATTCTATAATGAACAGTAATAAATCTACTGATTTCTATATTTATCTCGAACGAGTTTGCTTTGCTGATGAATGCAATACGTCTGAGAATTTTTTAGAATTAGAGAGTTGTGTAAAACATTTTATCGATCATGATTATAAAGTCACGAAAATATACACTGAAGCAGACGGAGTGTTAAAAACTTCGTTAGACGAGTTGGAAACTATCATTGATGTGACAAGTTTAAAGCAAGCAAAAGAGGCACTGCGAATAAATGAAGAATATACACGTGCTATTTTAAACTCGGTTGCGGCTCAAATTGCGGTAATTGATAAAGAGGGAACTATTCAAGACGTAAACTTGGCATGGGAAATATTCTCAGAAGAGAATGGCGGTACTCCCTCAACTCGCAAGGGGACAGGATTGAATTATCTGCAGGTATGTAGACATTCGGGTGAAGGGGGTATGAGCAAGGAAGCGGGAGCAATTGCAGACGGTATCGAGGATGTCCTTCGCGGCGAGAAACCCATGTTCACCATGGAGTATCCCTGTCATTCGAAGACTGAGGAAAGATGGTTTTTATGCCAAATCACTCCGTTACCTTCAGCAAATGGCGGCGCTGTTGTCTCGCATATTAACATCACGAAGCAGATAAAGGCACAGACGGAGTTGATCCAATCCTACGACACCACCCTGGAAGGTTGGTCTCGGGCGATGGATTTACGTGATAAGGAAACCACGGGTCATACTCAGAGGGTGACGGACTTAACTGTGAGTATTGCAATAGCTATGGGTTTCGACGAAAGTACAGTCGTAAATATGCGTCGCGGAGCGCTTTTGCACGATATGGGAAAATTAGGAATACCTGACAACATCTTGCTCAAGCCAGGAGAGTTAACAGAAGAAGAATGGGTGATCATGCGAAAGCATCCACTGTTTGCGTATGAGATGCTCTTACCTATAGACTTTTTAAGGCTTGCATTGGACATCCCGTATTGTCATCATGAAAAATGGGACGGGACTGGCTATCCTCGCGGTTTAAAAGGAGAAGAAATTCCGTTTGCGGCTCGTATCTTCGCCGTGACGGATGTGTGGGATGCAATGCGCTCTGATCGTCCCTATCGTAAAGGGTTATCTATTGAAGAAGCGCGTGACTATATTTATTCACAATCAGGAAAACACTTTGACCCAAAAGTAATTGAAGTATTTTTTAAAGTATTGGATATTCAGATAAGAGTGGAAGACATAGTTAAATTTTGATCTTGTGCAACAGTATTATTCAATAAATAGGTATCAGTGAAGTTAATCAGAACGTTGCCCAGGCCTCGACTATGGTTGCTGATATCAGCCGCGACATCGCTGGAATTTACCTTCAGTCAAACCAAGTTGGAGACGCTTCTGAGCAGGTTCAGGACAGCGCTCAGAATTTGGCGGCGCTAGCTATTCAGCTGGATAAATTGATGAAGCAGTTCAGGGTCTAGAAGATTTTCAGAAATCCGGGCCCTTTTTTCATGCTGTTATT
>Ga0265295_1009905_pt1 | contig 10036 bp, 10 predicted proteins | sample Munlansysbiofilm_FD_192503 | JGI IMG/M metagenome (GOLD analysis project Ga0265295, IMG submission 192503) | Leachate microbial communities from a municipal landfill in Southern Ontario, Canada - Methane capture system biofilm | ecosystem: Engineered > Solid waste > Landfill > Unclassified ...
TCTCGGAGTGCCGGTCTCATTCATTCCATTCTTTTCCTCTCTGCCCGCGTTGTTCATCATCAGCCTGATATCAGGTCTTGGGATGTCCTTTTCAACCGTAGCAACGACGAAATATATGGGAGATATCGCAAAAAAAGAGGAGATAGGTGCATCAATGGGAGCCATGTCATCCATTATGGATATCGGGCATTCATCCGGCCCCCTGGTTACGGGCATTCTCATTACCCTCTCCGGATTCATACTCGGGTTTTCATGCAGTATCCTGATTGCAGGATGCGCAGCAGTCTATTTCTGGATGGCGACCCGTCCGGCATTGTGAATGAGAACATACATTTCCGATTACTTTACCGGTTTTCAGAAAATTTTCAGGTGAAACCCGTAACCTTTCGGCGAGTTCATCAGAAATTATATTTTTTATTTTTTTCACGGGGGATTAGGAAGTTATTTGGCGGGAATGATCCCATTACATGCCCTAACAACATCCTGAATTGCTTTTGCGGTCATTTTATTATCCAGAACTTTTCCTTTTCTCTCGCATTTCCCCTCAACAGTCCCGACGATATTCATCTCATGATCTAATGCCCAATGCCTCATAGAGTCAATGGTATGGCCGGTTCCTGATTCCGCACAGGTTGCAACCAATATGACACTTTTTCCTTTGAGCATTTTTTTATGCCAGAGTGAGAAGGTCCGGTCGAAAAGTGCTTTCATCTGTGCACTCACATCAGAAAAGTACACCGGAGATCCTAAAATAATAAGGTCACTCTGGATCATCTTTAAGGCTACCTTCCCAAAATCATCGTGAATAACACAATTATCTTTCTTTTTGCATTTAAGGCATGATCTGCAGGGATAAATGTTCATCTCTGCGATATTGTAAATTTTGTTCTTATATTTTGGTATTTCTGCAATGGAAAATTGTTTATCGAATTCCCGAATGATAATTTCTGTATTTCCATTTGTTCTATGACTTGCACATATGCTTACGATCTTCATAAGATACTTCCCGCCTCACCTGTGTTGAATTATTGCATTCGTTCCTGCAATACGTAATATAATAGCACCTATAATATTTGATGGATTCTAACCGTGAGTCCTCTCATTTTATGAGAATTCAGGTATGTGAGTGAGAGGAAAAATTACGTATCATTTCCTCAACTGATGAAATCTCATCACATAACGAAACAAAAAACCAGGCATTCTCCTCATTGATAATCAATGCACAGGGAGTAACGGTCAGCATCCCTCCCCATTTTCCTATCCAGGAACTGACTTTTACAATCGGGTAGATCTCTCTGCCATCTGGAGAGAGGAGAGGTGTTTTTATTTGTATCTCTTCATACATTCTGTAAAGCCCTCTTCCGGTCCATGACCTTTGCACTTTTCAGCATTTCGGGCAGAAATATTCTGCATACTTGTATCACCAGCGAGCAGGGAGTAATGATAAGAAATGTAGCACTTAGTTCGCCGTCAAGAACTGGTTTGTCGAAATCAGGAATAATACGTATGTCGCATCTCTCTGGAATAAGGGGGATTACAGCCTGTGAATATCCATACAACAATCCAGTGCTGTATGGACAGCCACACCCGATCTGAGCATGGCAATAGAGGGTGCCGATTCTGAAATATCGAATAAATAACCTGACTCCGCAGAGAATATGTGGAATCCATCTCATCACCAATGAGAGTGAGACCTCCTCTGATTCATCTTTGTCCTTCTCTTCAGGGTATGATGATGTCTCCTTTGGAATCATAAACTGGTGGACGGGTCTTTGGCAAATTCGAATCTCTCCTTCCGCTACAGTGCCATATATCAGAGCAATACTAACAGGCCCAAATCCTATATCAATTGTGCCAAGAAGCCTTGCATAATCTCGTACTGCTGATAGAGATATTTTCAGGGGAATCAGGTATACCCTCCACCAGAGGAGTGAGAACAAAAGAACAAAACCGGTTGGGATCAGAATTTCACCGGCTGAATGCAACATAGAGGTGCTCTTTATGAATTGTCTTCTTCTTGCTTTGTTTCAGTTTTATCAGGTATTTTTTCCTTAATAAGGTCTATTACCTGGGGGACTACTGATTCACTGAGAGCAGTTATGACCTGGGCAATTGGATTCGTTTTACTAAGAGAAAATACCTGAATTCCTTCTGCTCCTTTGATATCTTTATGGGCGACCAGAAGGGCCAAAGGTTCAATTCCTCCCCCGCCACCTGCTCCACTTCTATCACCATCTTTTCCGTTTCCACTTCCTGCCCCAAATGCAAACCCGAACTTGGTAACCGGGATGACAATTTTATCTCCGAAATCAATGGGATCTCCCATAATCTTTTTTGCAGATATGAGTTCACTTAAACTCTCTGTAGTCTTTTTCAATATCTCTTCGGTTGACATATATATCACAATAGGATGCGCCGGCATAATAAATGATTGAGAATTTGGGCAGAATGCGAGTTTTATTAACAGCCACTGAAGTCAGTATCAATCCCGCCAGAAATTTCAGATAAAATATAAAAAGAGATTATAATCCTTCATCATACAGAACAGAAGAATATCTGCTCATCATAATGGAGAGATAAGGGGTAATAAGCATGTTTAATATCCACCCAATTATCAAGCCAAGAATGGGGATAAATCCAAGGATCACTTCAACAATGGTGACACCTATTGCGATTATGAATATTGCGATAATAAGAGCAATAATAGAAACAATATAATTGAACCATCCGATTTTTCCGATGGTAGAAAATATTTCTCCCATTGCAAATGCTTCACTCATGCTCTCAGTGCGTGCAAACCTGACTGCACCGATAACAAACAGAAGCATAAATATAAATGCAATAACCAGGGTGATAAGCAATCCGCCAATCAAAAAACCTGCGATTGGAAGAATTGAATCCATTGTAAATTCCCCTCCGGTCTGTATAATGCCAAAAACGGCAACACCGATGGTAGCGGCAAATGCGATCAGAGGAATTATCATATACAGAAGATAAATTACGAAGAGTTTTATTCCATCTATAAAAAGAGAAAAAAATGATTCTTCTTCATATTCTGGTTGTATTCCTCTCATAATACGGACAGTGTATCCGTACATTATAGGGAATATAATTGAACTGATGACCAGCATTACCCACCGGACCCACTTCCCAAAAAGAGCTTCATTTGTGAATTCGATTGAATCACTTATTTTTTCGCCGATTCTCATTTTTTCACCAGATATATAGTGAGAAAGACTACTCCTTTTCTATACATAAATCTATGGCATATAATGGATCAGCATCCCCATCCAGGGAATAAATTTTGGGCACACATCCTATGTTTTTGATAGGATGGACAGTGGCGTTGATATCACCAGACTGGTAAATTTCGAGTATACCTAACCCTGTGTGGCTATTGTCATCCAGGCAAGTCCGTTCCTTCGTAAACGAACGGTAAAAAAGGAGGGGTTGATAATTTCACATTATTCTAAATGTTATTGCTCGTGTCAGACTCCGACATCATATATGAGAGAGTAATATCTGGAGATCATTATCGTGATATACGGAGCAATGATGAGTGAGATTAACCATCCGATTACGGGGATGAGACTTAATACACCATATATGACTGTTAGCACGATAAAGAGGACAATCAAGGCGATGATGTACTGAACCCACCCGATTTTTCCAATGGTGCTTGTGATCTCACCAAATGCAAATGCTTCACCCATCCTTCCGGTTCTGGCAAATCTAACCATACCGATGAGCGCAAACAGGGAGAAGATGAATGTAATGATGATGAAGACGATCATCGAGACTCCAAACGATGCTAAGAGCATGCCAAAGTATGCACCCGGATCATCTACATTCATTCCGAGCATGGTAATGCTGCCAAAGCCTCCACTCAAAAAGAAGATAACTGCACCAATGATGATCGGGATTATCATATACACAATCTGGATGATAATCATTTTGATCCCATCGATAAACATACCCACGTAATTAGTAGGTTCTGGTGCCGGTGTCGTCCCTTTCATAACTCTCAAAGAGTAACCCGCAATCAGGGGGAAGATGATTGATGAAATAATAAGAACAATCCACCGCATCCATTTACCAATAAGACCTTCATTTGCATAGCCAAATGAGTCGCTTAACATTTCTCCGATTCTCATTCTGTCACCTCTGTAAAGGTAAGAGAAACTCTACTTTTTGGTATATATTTGTATTGTGTGGCGAGTATAGTGTTAGGCGGTGGCTGTCAATTACTTGAACATATTAATGAGAGCGACATCTCATAACTTGTTTTTTGAATGAAAACCTATAGGAGTAATGAACAGATTTGAATGAGCCAATGAACTCATTTTATTGTAGAGAGATATCTCTCCGTTTGGTGCCGGGGAGATAAACCAGGGATCCTCTACGTATTCAATGCCATCGGCACAGAACATATGTTTTCAAATTATGTAACCCGGAATTTCTGAAACAATCGAAGGGAACTTTAAAAAGATTTTTGACCGATTAAAAATCAGTCATGATTCTGAACTGATCAATCTCTTCCTTATTGAGCTGCTCAAGGAACTCCTCAGCAGCATGCCTGACATCCTTGCTTGCGGTGATTGCTCTGCCGACAACGAGGATATCTGCACCGGTTTTCAGGGCTTCCTTAACGACCGGGACACGAATACCACCAGCGGTTGCAACAAGAAGTTTTCCACCTGCTGCCTTCTTGATATCACCAATATTACCCCATGCATGGGACGTATCTTCGGCATCAATGGCACGGTGAAGCTCTACAATATCCGGCTTTACCTTCAGTCCTGCAATCAGGCTTACCGGGTCTTCGACATTGAGCATGTCAATGACTGAATAGATACCAGTCTTTCGGGCTTCAGTAATGGCTTTCTCAATAGTTGAAGAGGGAGCAAGACCAGACACGACCACTGCATCGGCAGATGAATCAGCTGCCATCCGTGCTTCAAGGTTTCCGGTATCCAGAATCTTCATATCAGCAACAATGAATGCATTTGGCTTGATTACGCGGATCTCACTGATAACCTGCAGACCAAACTTCTTGATAAGCGGAGTTCCTGCTTCAATAATCAGATGGTCATTCTCCGGGAGGGAGGAGAGCACTGATCTCAGTTTACCCATGTCAACAATATCAAGGGCAACCTGGAGGTATGGTGGATCCCACAGACGCTGAACCTTAAAGCCCATGACTGCATGTGCAGCGCGGTCTTTTTCATGAATCAATGTCTTTTCGTCTGGGAACTGTTCAAATGCACGGGATATTGCCAGTTTTGTTGCCCCATAGTTGTACCGGTAAATCCGGTTATAGTCCTTTGCTGATGGATGGAGGAATGTGCTTGCCAGAATACAGATATCTTCGATGTTTACCCCACCAAAAACTCCTTCTTCGACTGAGTCAGCAACCGCCTTGGCAACTGCTGCCTGGACCGGCCCGAACATCTGGTTCACTTGTCCCTCATGTTTTAAGGTAACCTTTGGGATGACCACGGTGGCCGGTTTAGTGAGCAGATTTGGTCGGACAACAGCAAGCAGAGGAGTGTGTCCGGCTGAGAGCTGTGAGAAAGCATTTGCAAATGCCATCCCAACCGGACCGTTCTTATCTCCGACGATCAGATCCACATGGGCCAGCTCGGCACCTTCGCCGATCAGGGCTTCGCCTATTAGATACATATGATAACCTTCCCCTATATTTCAGTGACAAGACTATAAATTACCAATGCAGAAGAGGGTCTGTCAACTCAGAAGTTGGGTGTGTAAAACAGATGGGGTCGGTGAGATTTGAACTCACGATCGACGGGTCTCTCCGATATGCATCAGTGCTCCAACGGATCATCATCAAATCAGAAGACCCATATGTCATCATCTGCACCGGATTGCAAAGACCGCTGGAGCCCGTCGCCATGCCGGACTAGGCCACGACCCCCGTGCTCATATACATAGTCTGAAAGGTGATTTAAAGATTATGATCGTCAGCCGCGACTGATAAATTCCCTGAGTACCTATCTTATAACTAATGGATCCTAATACCACTCCCGAACTAAGTTATGCTTGTGGAGCTGCTGATTTTCCTTTACTTGGACAGACCATCGGTGGAATACTCAATGAGGTTGCAGAGAGATATCCTGAAAACGAAGCACTTGTATCACCGCAACAGGAAATCAGATTAACATACCGCGAGTTTCGGGAAGCGGTCGATCAGGTTGCCAGGGGACTTATGGCCCTTGATATAAACAAAGGTGACCGCGTCGGTATCTGGGCGATGAATTATGCGGAATGGATTATTGTCCAGTTTGCAACCGCAAAGATTGGGGCCATCATGGTCAATATCAATCCCGCATACCGGACATTTGAACTTGAGTACTGTCTGAAGCAGTCAGAGATCAAACTCCTCATCCTTCAGGGCCGTTTCAAAACATCAGATTATGTAGGAATGTTTTACGAGACCTGCCCGGAAGTATATGAATCACGGCCTGGGCGCATTTTATCTGAAAAATTTCCTTTCCTCAAGACGGTGGTGTTCATGGGCGATATTCCTTATAATGGGATGTACCAATGGGATGAACTCTTAAAGAAGGGAGAAGCCATCAGCCAGGATGAACTGGTAGAGCGTGAAACAGCGCTTGACTTTGATGATGCCATTAACATCCAGTACACTTCAGGGACTACCGGATATCCAAAAGGGGTGGTTCTCACTCATCATGGGGTTTTAAACAACGGATATATTATCGGAGAGGGAATGGGATTTACCGAAAAAGACCGCCTTTGTATCCCGGTTCCATTCTACCACTGTTTTGGTATGGTCCTTTCAAACATGGCCTGTGTCTCTCATGGCTCGACTATGGTCATTCCATGCCCGGCATTTGATCCAGGCGATGTCCTCAAAACCATCGAAGCCGAACGGTGCACGGCAGTTCATGGTGTCCCTACGATGTTTATCGCAGAACTCCGGCATCCGGACTTTGCAAAATATGATCTCCGCTCCCTCAGGACCGGCATCATGGCAGGATCACCCTGCCCAATTGAAACCATGAAAGAAGTTTCAACCAAGATGCACATGGCAGAAGTGGTCATTGTGTATGGTCAGACCGAACTCTCACCCGGCGTTACCATGACAACCACCCGTGATCCGATTGACAAACGGGTTGCCACCGTGGGCCGGGCTTTCCAACACACTGAAATCAAGATTATTGACCCGGAAACGAAAAGAATCATACCACGTGGAGAGATTGGTGAGATCTGTGCCAGAGGATATATGACTATGCGGTGTTATTACAACAATCCGACCGCAACCAGGCAAGCAAAAGATGAACATGGCTGGGTTCACACCGGGGATTTAGGTTCATTTGATCCAGAAGGTTTTGTCCACATTGAAGGGCGACTCAAGGACATGGTCATTCGGGGTGGTGAAAACATATATCCACGGGAGATTGAAGAGTTCCTTCATCAGCACCCAAAAATTGCCGACGTCTATGTTATCGGGGTGCCTGATGAGAAATATGGGGAAGAGCTTATGGCCTGGATTAAACTTGAAGAAGGAGCATCCCTGACCGAAGATGACATTAAAACATATGCTGAAGGAAAGATTGCCCGATATAAAATCCCCCGGTATTATGCATTTGTTGAATCATTCCCGATAACCGTGTCAGGAAAAATTCAGAAATTTAAGATGAAAGAGATGGGAATAGAAAAACTCGGCCTTCAGGAAGTTGCACAGATAAAAACTGCCTGAATGGGCATTACAACCATTTTTTATTTACGTAGTATTCGTATTCATACGGCCAGTCCTCTTTTCTAAAGGAAATAAGCTGTTTCATCCGGTCAAACATAGCTGCATGTCCTTCCTTTTGATCAGGATATTCGGTTTTGGTGACAATGGCATCAGCAATCCTGACTCCTAGTTGATAGGATGTATCAACCGCTTTTTGAAACGCTTCATCACCTTCTGCAAGATTAACTCCTACTGATCCGACAACAGAGGCGCCCATGATAAAGAGTGACTGGTTGAGATAATCGGCTACTTCCTGGGCTCCGGATCCCCCTGCTGTGCTGACCGCGGCAGAATATTTTCCAAGCAATCTCTGGCAGTGAACGGTGTCAGCCATCCGGTCAAGGAGCGTTTTCATTTTTGCGGTGACGTTATTGATGTAATTTGGACTGCTCATGACAATTCCATCCGACTCAAGAATAATCTCATATACATCAGAAAATTCATCCATGAGAACGCATGATCCAGTCTTGTAACAGGCGTCACACGCCGTGCAGTACTCTATCTCGAAATTATAGAGGTCAAGATGAACTGTTTCACATCCCCCGTCTGATGCCCCGGAAAGGACAGTAGATAAAAGAAGGTCAGTATTGCTTTTTTTCCTTGGGCTGCTGTTGATGCCGACAACCTGCATATAATTCTAAAAGGCGTTAATAAAGATAAATGAATGGGTAAGCCCCTTTCAGGGTTCTTTCTTACCAAGGATCCTGTCAACTATCTCAGGACTTTTATCTTTAAGGCCCCATCCGAAGAAGAGAATAATTGCGCCACCGATACCAAGACTAATACCCCATGATAGTGGGATTATGAAGGCATAGATGATATCCAGATTGATATTTAATTGTGTTAATGCAAGCACAACGACAATGAAATAAAGGAAGATGCGCAAAAATACGATCAACGGTTTGATAAGTTCTATTTCTGCCGTTTCTCCTATTTTGGCCATTAAATCAGCCAGATAATCGACAAGTATCAGCCCTACGAACAGAAGGAGAATGAATGCAATGATATGCGGGATAAATGCCAGAATTCCAGCAATGAGCACCTGAAGCGACTCAATCTGTAAGGTATCTGCTGCAGACATGATGGCAAGCAAGTACACAACAAACCTGATGATGCAATCTGTCACATGAGATAAAGTCCACTGTGTTTCAGACAGTCCTTTCCCAATTGGTGTTTCTTCAAACCTCTTTTCAAGACCAGACTTTGTAACAATTACTGATCCGACTTTTCCAAGAAGTCGCCCCACTATCCAGCCTACAAGCAGAATGATAAGGGCTGCAATAACAAAAGGAATTACATTCGCAATAGTGGAAAGAGTTGCATTTAACGGGTCTGCTACCATGGTAATAATGTCTGCCATAATTGCCTCCGAATGTAAATGGTTCAAAAGATTATTTATAGGTACTGTTGTGCGTCAGGCATAGGTTTAAAAAATTACATCAGATTACGTATTTTTTTAATTTTTAACCTGATTATTTCTAAATTTAGCCCATTACACAGGTGGAAAATGTGGCTCATCCTTTTATGAAGCATCGTGCTGCATGTTATCGTGTAACAAGGATTATTCGCTGTCCCTCCCAACCCATATAGCATTAACATCCGGTCTGGATGTTCAGGATTTTATGGTTATGTTCTGGGATGAGGCTATTGAGACGATAAAACCTGCTGATTTAAGAATTCTTCAGGAGAAACGTCTGCGCGAAACGGTTGCACGCTGTACCAATGTTACGTTTTACCAGCAAAAGTTCAGGGAAGCGGGAATCACTTCGTCAGATATTCAGACATTAGAAGACCTGCAAAAAATTCCTTTTACCCGGAAGACTGACCTTCGGGACGGATACCCATTTGGCTCTCTTGCAGTTCCCCTCCGGGATATTGTCAGGATTCATACCACATCAGGTACGACTGGAAAGCCAACCGTCGTCGGATATACCGCCGGAGATATTGACGTTTGGGCTAATCTCATTGCGAGAAATCTGACTATGGTTGGCCTTTGTGCAGACGATGTCTTTCAGAATATGGTAAATTATGGCATGTTTACCGGAGGCCTCGGGTTTCATTATGGTGCGGAAAAAGCGGGTTTGACTGCAATTCCGAGCGGGACCGGGAATACAAAACGTCAGATTGAGATGATTCATGATTTCGGGGTGACGGTAATTCACTGTACTCCGAGTTATGGCCTTCACCTTGCTGAAGCCGCAGCTGATATGAAGATGGACCTCCCTTCGCTCCGGGTCGGCATATTCGGGGCTGAAC
>Ga0265295_1009906_pt1 | contig 10035 bp, 8 predicted proteins | sample Munlansysbiofilm_FD_192503 | JGI IMG/M metagenome (GOLD analysis project Ga0265295, IMG submission 192503) | Leachate microbial communities from a municipal landfill in Southern Ontario, Canada - Methane capture system biofilm | ecosystem: Engineered > Solid waste > Landfill > Unclassified ...
CTTCGCTTCGCTCTCATTTCAAATGAGGAAAGATAGATTGGCAAAATCTAGCATCAATTTTCAAAGAACAAGTGCAGGAAGTTCAAATCATAATCTCAGATTTGAGAAAGTAAATTATCTAATTTCTGATGAAAAATATAATTGGAATTTGAGAACTAAAATTGAGCAAAAAACATTATTAAAAAATTTGTATGAAAATGCACAACACAATTATAAAAAATCATTTGGTCAAAAATTACAATCTAAAACCTATCAATGGGAAGCAGTTGTAAATTTGAACAAAGAACACAATCCAACAGATTTAAAAAACCTCGTTGAAGTTTTAGAAAAAGAAACTGGTTTTCAATGTTTAAATATTTCTATTCATCGTGATGAAGGAATTCTTAGAAAAGGCGATAAGGTTTTAAGACCTGGCACAGATATCTTTTATAATAAAGATGATGATAAGTTTTATCAAGATAGCGAATTTAAAACCGCGGCAAATACCGATGGATATAAAAAGCAAAAAAATCTTCATGCACATATTAATTTTTTCACACTTGACCAAAAAACAGGACAACAACTTTATAGAAAATCTTTGACAAAAAAACAAGAAAAGCAACACCCAGAATTAAAACCAATGAATCGAAAAAGACTCTCAGATATTCAAACTTTAGTCGCTGATACCTTGGAAATGAAGAGAGGTAAAATAAACTCTCAAACTAAAAGACTTAGTGCTAAACAATTTAAAAGAGTTGCTAAAGATACAGATAATTTAAAAAATCAAATTCAAACCTTAGAAACAAAATTATCTCATCAACCTAATATCATTAGCAGTATAGAAAATTGGATTTCTCCAAAACCTGAAAGCCCTCAAGCTAAACAAAAAGATTTAAAAGAAGAGATGAAAAAACTTAGAGAGGAACTTCAAAAAAACAAAGCTGAACGAAAAGATTATGCAAAACTTGAAGCATTAAATAAAAAACTAATTGACAAAATAAAAAATAAAGACCTTACGATATTAGAACTCAAAAAAGAGCTAAAAACACCTAAAAAAGGAACTTCTCACACAAATGAAAATGACAAAATAAAAAAGATAGCTGATTTAGCAGCACAGGAAATCAACAAATTAAAAGAAGCACTAGAAGAGGCTAATTATAAAATTGAGCGGCAAGAAAAAACCATACATGCTTACAAGCAGGAACTACTAAGTTATAGAGGTTCAGACAGACAAATAATGAGAAAAGAACTCATTGATTTACAATTTGAAAATAAAAAACTAAAAAAAGAAATAGAACTACTAAAAAATAAACCTATGCCAAATGTAAGATATTCCCAAGAATATAGAACTTTGCAAATGGAATATGACAAGCTTTATAGCTCAAACTTGGCATTACAAAACCAAATAAATAACAATCAAAGTCATAATATCAGCCCAAGTCCATAGATTAGTGCAATTAACCTTATTTTGTCTAATATTCAATGTGTATTCTTAAAATTGTCGATATTACATTTTATTATATTTCTTTCCTTTTTGATTTAATCTTTGAGAATGATTGCTGTTCCTGTGTATATATACATTGTGTGTGACTTTATGCTTTTAGATTTGGTTTTAGAAGTGCTACTACTTGTATTGAAAATATCTTCTTGTGTGGTGGTGTAGCTTTCACCTCCACCAGATGTTTTTACTTCTGTTTGTAATTGCATGTTTACAATAGCATTCGCTCCGAGTTTATGTGCTTGTTCACAAATTAATTGTCTTGAGGTGTTTTGTACTCGATGACTGCTTTCTACAAATGATAATGCTTTATATGGTCTTCCTATCTCAGAAATATTAAATTGAGAAATATTTTCAGCATATTTTTCTAATTCTAATTCTCTATTTTTTTCTATTTTTCTTGCTTTTTCAGCTTTATCTGTTCTTTCTTGTTTTTTTATATTCTTCTGTTTTTTAGAATCCCCAAAGTATAGGGAAAGTAAATGTAATAAAATATATAAAACAATAAACATAATAGCAACAATAAACATGAGCAACCTTTTTTATTTTGTCATATTTTAACATAGTTTTTACCATTAAACTATAATAAACTTATCTTTAAGCGTTATCAATGTGGTACACTAAACGGTACATTTCTAAATATATGTTTAGACAAAATGCTTTAAAATAGGTATTTAAAGTACATTGTTCGACAGACCACAGCTCCACCAACACCCAATCCAACAATATTAACTCAACCTCCTAAAACAAGAAACTTAAACGCTTTATTAATAAAATTATATTCAATAAAACCATACGAATTTAACCTCTTTAGTTACATCAGAAGTTACATTTTCCTATTTAAAAGTACACTCTTTAGTAGATTACTATTTTGAGCAAAAAAGCACTTCTTAAAATATACCTATTTTAAAACTCTATTTGGCATCTCTATGTTTTGTGTAATAGCTTTTGATACAATACGCAACAAAAAAACAACCTAGGATTAATTATGATTAAAATTTTTATGAGTATCGGTTTACTCGTTAGTATAAATTTGTTTGCAAATCACGACCATTCTCATCATGGTCATTCACATCAAGGCACAGCAGAAGATACACAAAATAGGATAGAAAACTACATCAAAGGGTGTGATGAGGGAGATATAAAGAGTTGTAACAATCTAGCAATTTTGTATGATATGGGTGAAGTTGTAGCACAAGACAGAAGTAAAGCTCTAAAACTCTACACTAAGGCTTGTGATGGTGGAAATAAATATAGTTGCGCTACTTTAGCAGAGCTATATTTTAAGGGCGATGGAGTAGGACAAGACAAGAGTAAAGGGGTTGATTTTTACACTAGAGCCTGTGAGAGTCAACACTACAACAGCTGTAATGCTTTAGGCATAATATATATCAAAGGCGACGGAGTAAATCAGGATATAAGTAGAGCAAAAAGTCTATTTTTAAAGGCTTGCAATGGTGGAGATAAAGGTGCTTGTCAAAACTATGAAAGAGTAAAAAAAGTAGACGTAAGATAGCTATACTTTTAGGTAAAATCTATCTTTAGTCACTTAATGAAAAGAGCTCTAAAATAGAGAGTCCTTTCATTAGGGTTTAACTATTTTTTTGAATTTAATCTTGAAAAATACTCTTGTGGATACTTACAAACAGGGCATGCTTTTGGGGTTTTTTTACCATAATGTACATGTCCACAAATTTCGCATATCCAAGCTTCTTCTGCATCTTCGCTCACAAATTCTGCACCACTCTCAAGTCTTTCAAGCAGCATCTTATACATATTTTCATGCTCTACTTCTACTTGACCTATGTTATTAAATAGTCTTGCTGCTTCTTTATGTCCTTCTTCTTTTGCGATAGCGGCAAAATCAGGGTACATTGTTGTGTTTTCATAGCTCTCTCCATCTATTGCGCACTGAAGATTCACTTTTGTATCACCAAAGTCATCCTCACTACCACTCACCATTCTATTATGAAGTGCTAATTCCATTTTGGCATGATGCTTTTCGTTGTTTGCAGCTCTTTGAAAATGCTCAGCTATGTCTCTATATCCTTCTTTTTGAGCAACTTCTGCAAAGTATTCATACTTATTTCTTGCTTGTGATTCGCCCGCAAATGCTTTCATTAGGTTAACTAGTGTTAAGTTCTTTGTTATCATCTCCATCGCTTCGCCACAGCAGTGAAGCTCTCCACCACCAACACTTTGAACTTCTACTACATTACCACATTTGTTACACTTATATGTCTCATACTGTCTCATCATACTCTCCAAAAAATTAGTAAAAAAGATAATTTTATCTCTTGGCAAAGATTATACGATTATTAAACTTAAAATATAATCTTTATCCTTTAATCAACTTTAGTGTATAATGTTGTTATGAATAATTTTACAGATGAACTAAGAAGACACAACTTAAAAGCGACTCCTCAAAGATTGGCGATAAGTAGTGCTCTTCATAATTATGGCCATGTTAGTATAGACACCCTCTATGAGATGATGCTAGGTGAGTTTGCATCTATCTCTTTGGCTACTATATATAAAAATATAAATATAATGCTTGAAAACTCCTACATACAAGAGGTTAAAATACCTCAAAACAAGACAGTTTATGAGTTAACTAAAAGCTCTCATTCTCACTTGGTCTGTGTAGATTGCAAGTCGGTTGAGGATGTAAGTGTAGATGTAGATGAAATTGTCAACAAACTTAATTTAGACGACACTTTTTTGATATCAAAAGCAGATCTAGTCATCTCTGGTGTTTGCAAAAACTGTAATTGAATCTTCTCATTAATCTATAAACTAGATTCCGTGTCAAGCACGGAATGACGGGACAGGTGACACCCTGAACGAACAAACCGTCATCCTGGACAAACAAATTGTCGTCCTGATAAACAAACCGTCGTCTTGAACAAACAAACCGCCATCCTGAACTAGATTCCGTGTCAAGCACGGAATGACGGGACGCTCGTCGTCTTGAACAAACAAACTGTCATCCTGAACTTGATTCAGGATCCAACTTGATAATTCTTCAGAACATTCAATTAGGAATTTTTCAATTTTTTATCTCTTTTAACAACTCCTCAGAACTCTTACTATATAATCGCGTAATCAATTTTCCCAAGAAGGTATCGTATGCGTGGTTATAAAATTTTTGCTGGTTCTGCAAGCATAGAATTTGCAAAAGAGGTTTGTCAGGTTTTAAATGTGCCACTAGCAAAGGCTGAAACAAAAAGATTTAGTGATGGTGAGATCTCAGTTCAAATAGCTGAGAGTGTTCGTGGTCGTGATGTGTTTATAGTACAAAGTACAGGTGCGCCATCAAATGATAACTTAATGGAACTTCTCATTATGACAGATGCACTTAGAAGATCAAGTGCATCAAGCATTACAGCGGTTGTACCTTACTATGGTTATGCAAGGCAAGATAGAAAAGCTGCACCTCGTGTACCCATCACTGCAAGACTTGTAGCAGATTTGTACGAAGAGGTAGGTATAGATAGAGTTATAACCATAGACCTTCACGCTGGACAGATACAAGGCTTCTTTAATATCCCTGTTGATAACCTCTATGGCTCTATCATATTTGAATCTTACATCAAAAGCAAAAATCTCAAAAATCCAATCGTTGCCTCTCCAGATATTGGTGGTGTGGCTCGTGCTAGATACTTTGCAAAGAGAATGAATCTTGAGATGGTTATAGTAGATAAGCGCCGAGAAACCGCAAATGAGAGCGAAGTTATGAATATCATAGGTGATGTTGAAGGCTACGATGTTATCATGATTGATGATATGGTTGACACAGCTGGAACTATGGTAAAAGCTGCAACTGCGCTTAAAAACAAGGGTGCAACTTCTGTTATGGCTTGTGCTACTCATGCAGTTTTAAGTGGTAAAGCTTATGATAATTTAAACTTTGGCGAGCTCGATGAGCTAATAGTTACAAATACCTTAGTCTCACAACCCCACAAAAAGATAAAAGTGCTAACAGTAGCACCACTTTTTGCTGAAGTGATTCGCCGTGTTTATCATAATGAGAGTGTAAACACACTATTTGTATAAAAACAAAAAAATTTATTAGGAACGATTACATTGAAAAACATTAGAAACTTCTCTATTATCGCTCATATAGACCACGGTAAAAGTACCTTAGCGGATCGCATCATTCAAGAGTGCGGAAGTGTTAGTCAAAGAGAGCTTAAGACTCAGATGATGGACACTATGGATATAGAACAAGAGCGTGGCATCACCATCAAAGCTCAGAGTGTTAGACTTGACTATGTAAAAGATGGTGAGCACTATATCCTAAACCTCATAGACACTCCAGGTCATGTAGATTTTTCTTATGAAGTTAGTAAGTCTTTAGCATCTAGTGATGGTGCTCTACTTATCGTAGATGCTGCACAAGGTGTTGAGGCTCAAACTATCGCGAATGTTTACTTAGCACTTGATAATAATCTCGAACTTATCCCAGTTATAAATAAGATAGATCTGCCTGCAGCTGATCCCATCAAAGTAGCAGAAGAGATAGAAACAAGTATCGGCATAGATGCAACTGATGCTTGTTTAGTCTCAGCTAAGACTGGAGTCGGAATTCGTGAACTCATAGATGCTATAGTTGAGCGCATCCCAGCACCAAAGGGAGATCCAGACGCTACAACAAAAGCCATTATTTATGACTCTTGGTTTGACCAATATCTAGGCGCTTTAGCACTTGTTCGTGTCTTTGATGGAGAGATAAAAAAAGGTCAAAACATTAAGCTTATGAGCAATGATGAAGAGCATCAGGTACTTGATTTGATGTATCCGCATCCTCTAAAGAAAACAAAAACATTGGCTATAAAGAGTGGAGAGATTGGCATCGTTGTTCTTGGACTAAAAGAAGTTAGCGTTGTTAATGTTGGCGACACTATAACAGATGCAAAAAACCCTACTAGTGAGCCTGCTGTAACTTATGAGCCAGCAAAACCTTTTGTTTTTGCAGGTCTTTATCCTATAGATACAGATAAGTTTGAAGATATGCGTGATGCCTTGCAAAAACTAAAACTTAACGATAGTTCACTCTCTTATGAACCTGAAACTTCCATGGCTTTAGGCTTTGGTTTTCGTGTTGGTTTTTTAGGCATGCTTCATATGGAAGTTGTAAAAGAGAGACTAGAGCGTGAGTTTGACTTAGACCTTATTGCAACTGCTCCGTCCGTTATCTATCATGTTTATCTTAACAATGGCAATCTAGTAGAGGTGCAAAACCCATCAGAACTTCCTGAGATAAACCATATAGACCGTATAGAAGAGCCTTATGTCAAAGCTACAGTTATAACTCCTAGTGAGTATCTTGGAAATATCATGACTCTTCTTATCTCAAAAAGAGGTATGCAAGAGAAGATGACTTATCTAAATGAAGATAGAGTTATGCTTGAGTACTCCCTTCCAATGAACGAAATCATAGTTGATTTTTATGACAAACTAAAGTCTATCTCAAAAGGTTACGCTTCATTTGACTACGAACCTACTGACTTTAAAGAGGGAGACCTTGTAAAGCTAGATGTAAAGGTAGCAGGCGAAGTTGTAGATGCGCTTAGCATCATAGTTCCAAAAACTTCTGCTCTTTCTCGTGGAAGAGTACTTGTAAAAAACATGAAAGAGCTTATCCCTCGTCAACTCTTTGAAGTTGCAGTCCAAGCATCTCTTGGCAACCAAGTTATAGCTCGTGAGACTATTAAATCTATGGGTAAAAATGTTACAGCTAAGTGTTATGGCGGAGATATAAGTAGAAAGAGAAAGCTTTTAGAAAAACAAAAAGCTGGTAAAAAACGCATGAAGTCCATCGGAAAAGTACAGCTTCCTCAAGAAGCATTTATGTCAGTTCTTAAAATGGATTAGATAGTGGTAGATGCTTCTCCTTGCAATAGCAAAAACTTTAGTGAGATGAATTGTAGTTGGGACTTATTCCAACTACAAGAAGACAAAAATATGATTCTTATGTCTGTACTTAAGATGGACTAAAGTCCATGAAGTGCATGTTGTGTGAGAGCATATCTTTTTCACACATCTGCAACTCTTGTCAAGAAATCTTTCTAACTCCTAGCATCTACAGACGAAAAATCCTTAACAACATTGAAGTTATATCTTTTTATAAATATAGAGATATCAAAGACCTTCTCCACACAAAACACACCGATTTAGGTTATTATATCTACTACATATTAGCAAAAAACTCTTTTAAAAAATTTGCATCTTCATTTTGCTGGCAAGAGAAGATAAGTGCCATTGCAATAGATGACAATGCAAAAAGTGGTTACTCTCACACAGCCATACTCAACAAACAACTCAACTCAAAAATCATCAAGCCAGAATTTGCAAAACTAAGAGCAAAAAACAGCATCCCTTACTCAGGAAAAAGTAAAGAGTTTAGAATGATGAATCCAAGAGATTTTAGCTTTAAACCAACAAGATACAAAGAGATTATTCTCGTTGATGATATCATCACAACAGGCTCCACTCTATCTCAAGCCATCACAACTATAAGCAGATATAATAGCGCTCCCTTGTTTTGCCTAACTCTCGCAGATGCAAGTGCTAAATAACTCAGCACAATATAAAGAATTTTAAGCTAAGCTCTAGTAAAAAAACATTAGGCTAACAGATGAAACTACTGCTTTTAGTATCTTTGATATCGACCTTCCTTTTTGCAAAAGAGATACTACTTGATGATCTACTAAGTGAGTATGAAAGTTCACAATCTCTCTATCTTAAAACAAAGCAAGAGAGTGCTGGAAATCTCATCCTTTTTTCCCGCTCTGATTTGGATAGAATGCAAGCTTACACTCTAAATGATGTCTTAAAAACCCTAAGAATGTTCAGCCTTGAAGCCTCAAGAACAGGGATGACAAACCTTACAAAAAGTGGAAGTGACCAATCCTCTTTTAACTCCATAAAACTCTTTATAAACTCGCACGAACTAAATTCTGCTACTCTAGGAGATGCTCTTACTCAATACGGCAAGATGAGCCTCTACTTTATAGACCATATAGAAGTTTATCAGATGGGTAACTCAGTTGTTTTTGGAAATGAGCCTGGAAGTATGGTTATAAAACTCTACACAAAAGAGCCTTCTCGTGAAAATGCTACCTCGGTGCAAACATCTATAGATACAAGAGGAAGCTTAACTTTGCGCGCCATAGATGCAAGAGAGCTTGATGAGTATTCATACTTAGCTAACTTTGATGTTAGCAAAAACAACTATAAAACTTATAATGCGCATGGATATAACTTATCTCGTGATGGACAAAGAGGTCAAGTCTATGCAAAGTTTTCAAAAAAAGAGAGTTTTGATATAGAGTTTGGAGCAGCGAAAGAGAGATACGATGCATTTTCTGGCTTAGGAAATGCTCCTCTTCATGGACACACAGATGCTACAAACGCCTATCTTCAAGCGACCAAATATTTTGACGATAAACTAAAACTTATACTTAGTCTATCCCATGAAAAATTAGAAGTCATAAACAGGGATGCAGTAGCTATACCCATAGCAGAAACTCCACGACCAAAGCAAATTGATGTAGGTATAGGGAGTCATATTATAAGTGCGATTTTAGAAAAAAAATTTGTGCATGAAAACAATGATTTATTTGTTGGTGCTCACATAAAACATCAAAAATTTGATATAAATGAGTATAAAAGAGATGGCATAAAAACAAGTGGAAACTGGGGTCCCACAAAAAGAAATATCTTTATGGGCTATATAGAAAACCTCTATAACATAAACGAAAGCAACCTTATAACAGTTGGTGCAAAACTTGATAGATATGAAAATGTAGACGCTAAATCTTCGACTGAACATATACTAAGACTAGGATATGTCTCTCTTTTAGATGATAGATGGACGCTTAAACTCTTTGCAATGAAGAGCTATGTCTATCCAATATTTAGGCAGACTACTTTTTCTCCCTACTACAATATAAATCCTGATTTACAGAGTATAAAACATAGAACTTCTTCAGTAGAACTTATCTATAAAACTAAGCAAAATACTATCTCTGCAAGTGCTGGTGAGGGACAGGTGAAAAATATGATAGTATTTAATCCTATGCTAAAAAAATATGTAAACAAAGATGGCACTACAACTTTTCAAAGAGCCTACGTGAGGTTTGAACATAATTTTGATATCAATAACAAAATAACTCTAGAGTACTTTAAAATCTTTCAAAAGAAGTATGTAAGCTCTGATCAAGGTGGGCTTATTCAACTTTATAACAAAATAGGCAAATTTGATATATATAATGAACTCCTATATAGATCAAAATATGAGTCTGCTTTTGGCGAAAAAATGGCAGCTGGTTATGACTATACTTTAGGCATCATATACCCAGTAAACAAAAAACTAGACTTAAAACTAAAGGGAGAAAATCTTTTAAGCAAGGCTCATGAAGTATCTATTAATGGTGTTGATGTACCTGTTATGGAGAGACGAGGATTACTAACTATGGAGTACACTTTCTAATGAGAGCGCTTACCCTAATACTACTTTTTACTCTCTCAGCACTCGCATCTGAGACTTCTCT
>Ga0265295_1009907_pt1 | contig 10033 bp, 6 predicted proteins | sample Munlansysbiofilm_FD_192503 | JGI IMG/M metagenome (GOLD analysis project Ga0265295, IMG submission 192503) | Leachate microbial communities from a municipal landfill in Southern Ontario, Canada - Methane capture system biofilm | ecosystem: Engineered > Solid waste > Landfill > Unclassified ...
TTAATTTTTCTGAAGTAAAGGGAAGGAAAGGTTCGGCAAGGATAGCAATATTTGCACAGATCTGCAGCGAAACGTTCAGAATAGTGGCAACTCTATGGGGGTTGGTTTTATATATTTTCCATGGTTCCGAGTCGGCAAGATACTTATTTCCTAGCCGGGCAATGTTCATCATTTCACGTAAAGCGTCGCGGAAACGAAAAGATTCGAGGTTCTTTTCAATTGATGCTTTCAGCTTAGGCAATTCCTCAATGGTACTCTTATCGTAATCGGTTAGTGGCCCCATTTCAGGTAGCTTACCCTCGAAGTATTTGTGTGTTAGCACCAATGCCCGGTTCACAAAATTACCTAAAATGGCAACCAGCTCGTTATTATTCCGTGCCTGAAAATCTTTCCAAGTAAAGTCGTTGTCCTTAGTTTCGGGCATATTGGCTGTAAGCACATAGCGCAAAACATCCTGTTTGCCCGGGAAATCTTCGAGATACTCATGTAGCCACACAGCCCAATTGTTTGAGGTTGAAATTTTATTGCCCTCAAGATTTAGGAACTCGTTAGCTGGAACATTATCGGGTAGTATGTAGCTGCCTTCGGCTTTTAGCATTGAAGGGAAAACGATGCAGTGAAAAACAATGTTATCCTTACCAATAAAGTGAATCATACGTGTTTCGGGATCTTTCCAGTACTTTTCCCAGTCGGGGGTTAGCTCTTTGGTTGCTGTGATGTAGCCAAGAGGTGCATCGAACCATACGTACAGGACTTTTCCTTCGGCACCTTCAACGGGTACCGGTACACCCCAATTCAGGTCGCGGCTAACCGCTCGGGGTTGTAAACCTTGATCGAGCCAACTTTTGCATTGCCCGTAAACATTTGTTTTCCACTCCTTATGCTCTTCAAGTATCCATTTTTCCAGAAAACTCTGGTACCTCTCCAGGGGAAGAAACCAGTGTTTTGTCGATTTTCGTATGGGCTTAGCCCCACTAAGGGTCGATTTGGGGTTAATAAGATCGGTGGCGTTAAGGCTTGTTCCACATTTTTCGCACTGATCGCCATAGGCCTTTTCGTTATTACAGTGTGGGCATGTTCCTGTAATATACCTATCGGCTAAAAATTGGTTCGCCTCGGGGTCGTAGTATTGCTCGGTTGTTTTTTCAATAAATAAGCCCTTATCGTAAAGGTTACGGAAAAACTCGGCCGAGTTTTCGTGATGGGCTTTTGACGAGGTGCGAGAGTATATATCAAAGGTTATCCCAAAATCTTCGAACGATTTTTTTATAATAGCATGGTACTTATCCACTATATCCTGTGGCGAAACCCCTTCTTGGCGGGCTTTGATGGTAATAGGAACGCCATGCTCATCCGAGCCGCAAATCGATATTACGTCTACCCCTTTTAGGCGTAAGTAACGGGTGTATATGTTTGAGGGGACGTAAACCCCTGCTAGGTGTCCGATATGTATGGGGCCGTTTGCGTAGGGCAAGGCCGATGTAATTAAGTAGCGTTTGTAGGCGTTCATGGCAGATTTGTTAGGTTTGGTCAAAAAACGTGCTTAGCGAGCATACTTCTGTATAAATGTAGCTAATTTAGTAATAGAATAACCTGTAGCAACAGGTTGCAAATGTAGTAAATTTAAAAAACAAGTCAATGGTTCCTATTTCTCCTCCCACATTAAAATCAGGCGATGCTGTAGCTATTTTAGCGCCAGCACGGAAAGTGAAACACGCTGAGATTGAACCTGCAGTACGAATGCTCGAGAGTTGGGGGTTAAAAGTGGTATTTGGCGAAAACCTGTTTGGGGAGTATAATCAGTTTTCGGGTACCGATTCTGGGCGTGCTTCAGATTTTCAATCGATGATAACTAATCCAACGATAAAAGCGATTATTTGTGCCCGTGGGGGGTATGGCACCGTTCGTTTGCTCGATTTTTTAAACCTAAGAGATTTACAGCGCGACCCCAAATGGGTTGTGGGGTATAGTGATATTACGGTATTGCATAGCTTTTTAAATTCGTGGTTTAAAATGGAGACGATACATGGTATTATGCCCATTAATTTTCCTGTGGATGGAAAGCCCAATACTTCTACCGAAAGTTTACGAAAGGTTCTTTTTGGCCTAAACCCCGAGTATAATTTTCCGACCCATAAGCTTAATCGGAATGGTATTGCCGTAGGTGAATTGTGTGGGGGAAACCTATCCGTATTATGCAGCATAGCGGGTACCGATGCCGATATAAATACGCAAGATAAAATTCTTTTTTTAGAGGATGTAGATGAGTACCTGTACCATATTGATAGAATGATGATGAACCTTAAACGCAGCGGTAAGCTTGAAAATTTGGCGGCTTTGGTCGTTGGCGGTATGACGCAGATGAATGATAATACCATACCCTATGGGCTAAATGCCCTAGAAATTATAAGGGATGTGGTGGGTGAATATAGTTATCCCGTTTGTTTCCGTTTCCCTGTTGGGCACCAGGAAGAGAATGTTGCGCTTATTATGGGCCGAAATGTTACGCTAACTGTTTCTGACGGGGGAAGCAATCTCACGTTTCTTGCTAGAGAGTAAGGAGAGCTATATTTCCCAGTCGAAACCGTCTTTCCTGTCTTTAACCGTAACCCCTAGTTTAGCCAAATCGTCGCGAATTTTATCGGATGTGGCAAAGTCTTTATTTGCCTTGGCTTGCAGGCGTATGTTTAGAATCATTTCCATAAGATTCCCAGCTAAATTGGTGTGCTTTGTGTCGGCCAACTGTTCGTTGGCTAGCCCTAAAATATCAAAAACTAGGGTATTGAATGTTGATTTAAGGGTTTTTAAATCTGCCTGGGTAATGGTTTCTTTCCCCTCGGATAAAGAGTTAATAATTCTAACCCAATCAAAAATGGTGGCCAGCGCAATGGGACTGTTTAGGTCGTCGCAAAGGGCTGTGTAGGCTTTTTCCCACAGCTCGTTTACGTTAACTGTAGAATTGGCAGATGGTTTAATTTTAGTAAGCAAACGTGCAGCAGCAAATAGTCGGCTTAGCCCTTTTTCGGCAGCCTGTAAGGCCTCATTTGAGAAATCGAGGGTAGATCGATAGTGTGCCTGAAGAATAAAGAGCTTTATGGTCATTGGGCTATAGGCCTGTGTAAGCATTTTATGATTCCCCTCAAAAAGTTCTTCGAGGGTAATAAAATTACCCAACGATTTGCCCATTTTTTGCCCATTAATGGTAATCATGTTGTTGTGCATCCAGTAGCGAACGGCCTCTTTGCCATTAGCTGCTACGCTTTGGGCTATTTCACATTCGTGATGAGGAAAAACCAAATCCATCCCGCCTCCGTGTATATCAAAAGGTTCGCCAAGGTACTTTGTGCTCATTGCTGAGCATTCTAAATGCCAACCAGGGAATCCAATGCTCCAAGGAGATGGCCAGCGCATAATATGTTCAGGATTAGCCTTTTTCCATAAAGCAAAGTCAATGCTATTTCGTTTCTCATCCTGCCCATCGAGTTTGCGTGTGCTCGAAATCATATCCTCGATAACGCGCCCCGAGAGCTTTCCGTAGTTATATTTTTCATGATATTTTTCAACATCAAAATAAATTGATCCATTGCTTTCGTAAGCAAAACCATTTTTAAGAATCTTTTTTATCAGCTCAATTTGCTCAATAATATGACCGCTAGCTCTTGGTTCAATACTTGGAGGTAGGGTGTTAAGCATTTTCATAGCATCATGGTATCGGATGGTGTAGCGTTGAGCAATTTCCATTGGCTCAAGTTGGTCGAGCCGTGCCTTTTTTGCAATTTTGTCTTCACCTTCATCGGCATCGCTTTCTAAATGGCCAACATCGGTAACATTGCGAACATATCGTACTTTATAGTCCAAATGTTTTAGCAGCCTAAAAAGTATATCAAAGGTAATTGCGGGGCGGGCATGCCCCAAGTGGGGATCACCGTATACGGTCGGACCGCATACGTAAAGCCCTACATTTGGTTCGTTTATTGGTTTAAAAACTTCTTTTTTTCGGGTTAGGGTATTATAAATGGTAAGATTCATGCTGTGCCTTATTTTGTAAGTCTAATGTTTTTAATAAAATTCAAAGATAGTAATTATTGATTAAATAAATATTTTAAAGCTTTGCAAGAGTTCGTATATTGTGCACTTGTAGCATACAAGAATTAACCATACGAGTAGAAACTCTTGGAAGGCTACAATGGAACTATTTTACTATTAATTCGTTTAATTTAAGTAGTTGTCCTTACTTTTTTAATTCAAATCCTTAAGGTTATGAAGAAAAATAAGTGTTTTAATATAGTTAACCCTTTACTGCTATTGGCAGTGATGCTATTTAGTATAACCGTAAATGCTCAGAAAGGAAAAATGCAAACCGCGTTTATTTACCAGCTCACAAGGCTAATAGAGTGGTGTCCCGAAGGGAAAGAGGGGAACTTTGTAATCGCTGTTGTAGGTGATGAACCCGATCTTTTACATCAGCTCTCTGCGCTTCGGGTACGGCGGGTTGGGAACCAGCAAATCGAAGTTAAGTCGTACCCCGATGTTAGCGAGGTGGATAAGGCCAATATCCTATTCGTTCCTGAAAATTTGTTTGAACAAATTACCCAAATAGCACAAAAAGCCGAGGGGGCTTGCACTTTAATTATTAGCGATCAAGTAGGATCGGCTAGGACAGGTAAAGGAGCAGGCGTAACCTTACTATACAATGATCGTGAGGGCAAGCTTGAGTTTTACATGAACAGAAATTATATGAGGGAGCGGTCGTTTACTGTTAACAGTAAGCTGTACGATTTAGCTACCAGAGTATACTAAAATCATAAGATTATGGAAGTAAAATTTTCATTAACAAAAAAATTGTCTCTGGGGTTTGGGCTTATAATAGGACTTTTTTTAATAACGTCGGTGGTAACATATGTCATTCTTACAAGGAATGATGATATAAACCGGGAGCTCTCCGAGCAAAATACCCCGTCGCTTAGCCAGCTTACGGAAATTCAAAACTTGGTTTCGGAGTCGAAATTACTTATAAAAAACTGGGTTTATATAGATAAATTACCAGATACTCCAGACAAGCAAAGGTTAGAGAACCTTCATAGCACACTTTACCCTAATGCGGTAAAAGCCATAAAGCCCCTTACGGAAAATTGGAGTGATGCCGACAGAGAACTCTTTAGCGAGATAGACAGCCGAATTACCGAAACTCTTTTTGTTGACCACAAGAGTATAATGGATCAACTTAGTACTTTCGACAGCTATAACGATTTTATGATTCTTATGGATGTTGAGGGCATGGTTGCTGCCACCGGTTCGGTAATGACTACCACCGACCAGGTGCTCGAAGAGATTGAAACGCTTATGAATAATCAGCGGGAAGAAGCAGCCGAAGCTTACGCCAAGATAGAATCATCCACATCGTTTTTTAGAATCTTCGTAGTAATAGGGGGCCTTTTGGTTGTTGTATTTGGAGTATTTGTGTCATACTTTATTACAACGGGTATAAAGCGTTCGGTGAGCGTTGCTTCCGATGTTATATCGAAGCTCGCAGATGGCGATTTAAAGGCCGATTATGAGATTTCGGGTAACGATGAGATTTCAAAGTTGCTATACGATTTGCGCCAAATGATTGGTCGTTTACGAGAAATTGTTGTTTCAATCGTTGTGGGTGCCGAAGAGATAGCCAACACCAGCATGGATCTAAACGATATAGCCCAGGGTATTTCAGGTGGTGCTTCAACCCAGGCTAGTAGTGCCCAGGAGGTATCATCATCAATGGAGGAGATGACGGCCAATATTCAGCAGAATACGGAGAACTCGAATAATACCAATAAAATTTCGAATCAGCTTGCTGTTGATATAGAAAAAATTGGCGGCGAATCGGAGAAGAGTATGGACTCGATAAATAAAATTTCGGAACGAATTGGTATTGTAAATGATATTGCATTTCAAACGAATCTGCTTGCACTTAATGCTGCAGTTGAGGCTGCTAGAGCAGGAGAGCATGGAAAAGGATTTGCTGTTGTAGCAGCCGAAGTGCGAAAGCTGGCCGAGCGGAGCAAGGTGGCTGCCGATGAAATTCTTCTGCTCTCGAAAGAAAGTGTTCGCAACACCGAGTCATCGGTCGAGTTAATTCGCGAAATCATACCTGAGGTTAAGAAAACATCTGTTCTTATACAGGAGATTACAGCGGGGAGTGTAGAGCAAAATAATGGTGCAGAGCAGATTAACCATGCTCTGCAACAGCTTAATAATGTAACTCAAGAAAATGCGGCTAATGCCGATGTGCTAGTAACAAGCTCAGAGAGGATGAAGGCTGAAGCCGAAAAGCTTAAGGAGCGTATAAGTTTCTTTAAAACCGAAGTAAAAAAAGTTTCTTCTTCGGTAAAACAGATCAAAGAGACAGCAATAGCTAAGCCAAAACTTAAGGGCATCGCTGTAAACATCAAAAAAACAGAAGAAAAACCAGTTCCAACGCCTGCGGCTACTCCAAAGGTAAAAAAAGGTGGGGCGATTCTGGATATGGGGGGTAGCATTAGCCCAAAGGACGACGATGAGTATGAGAAGTTTTAACCCGCATTATTCATCAATTTTGTTAAAGATGAATGCAGATGCGGGTTAATCCCGACTTAGTTGAGCCCAATTATTCGAATGAATAATTGGGGTTAAGCTCTTTGTTAAGCAACTGTTGTTATCCTTGAATTTAGTAAAGGTGTTTGGGTTTATTAATTATGTAACAGATTTTATGCGAAAAAATAAAAAGAGAGCCTCTAATTTAAATTAGAGGCTCTCTAGTTGGTTTCAGGGTTAATTTATGGGATGTATGAAATAAATTTGAAAGGGAAGCTAACCATGTCAGACATCTCTTCGCCCGATTCTTGAATTTCATCGTCGCCCTCCTCGTAGTACCAGTTTACCTCAACCTCGTAGCCTTTCGACATGAATTTCATAAACTCTAGCAGGATGTCGAGTAAAAATTTTGATGAAGCCGAGTTAAAATAGGTCATTTTAAAGTTAAGCGTAAGTAATTTCTTATTGAAATCGGTATTCTGGCTAAGAACTTTCTCGTTGTACTCTTCCAGCCATTTTAAAATAGGCCTATAAAAGCCAATCGCATTTTCTGGTCTTGAGAAGCCAGAGATCTCAAAAGAACTATTTTCTGGATTGAAGTTTACATTTGGCGTAAAATCGGTAGGTTCTATGTGTAGAGCTTTCATTGAACTTATTATTTAACAAGAGATTCTTACGTTAATTGTAAAATATGAATATTGGTCGTTAATTGTTTCAAATTTATAGTTAATCTTATTTTCAGAGACCTTAGCAATGTTTATTATGCCCAAACCAGCACCCCCTTTAAGCGAAACATCGCCACTTAGAATGGTGAGCTTATATAGCTCTTTTAAGCCTTCCTTGTTAAGCGAGTTTACACGGTCGAGTTTTTCTTTGAGGGGCTTAATTTTAGTATTTAATAAGCTGTTTGAGACAAAGAGAGAAAATTCGTTGTTGTTTAAAAGAAGCGAAAATTTGGGGTGATATTCGCTGTTACCGCTTATTATATCCTGATGTTTGTATATATTTTCAAGGCTTTCAACCATAGCCGAGTATACCTTTTTTTTAATGGTAATGGACATGCCTTGCTTATCAACATATGCAGTCATACGATTTAGCAACACCCCAATTTCTTCATAGCTTAAAGGGCCAAAATGTGCTAGGATATTTTTTTGTTGTACCACTTTTAAGGGGGCTTTCGGATTACTATCGATTTTCATGAGACATTAAACCCATTTATTTTGTAACTAGGTTATTACAAATGTATCACTTTTTTTTTAAAAACAAAGGGCAATAATTATTTCATAGATTTTATCTGTAAAAACTATTAATTGGAATCACTATTGTCCGATAAAAACAAAGATAAACATTATAGATTCTTCGCTTCACTGCGTTTCGCATTGAATGACAAATGTTTAGTTTTTAGGGGAGGGCTTGGCTAGCGGCGTAGCCGCTAGCCAAGCCCTCCCCTCCCAAATACAACTCAACGCCCTGTCATTCCGAGCGTAGGGAGGAATCTATAAATATTAACCGGACACCAATGAATTGGAATAGTATTTCTAGCTTAAAAAAATGATAGCGAGAAAAAGTCGCTGTCGGTTACAATAATTGTTCGAATGAATAACTGGGGTTAAACTAAAAGGGCGGGGCAAACTGCCACGCCCTTTCGGATACTTCAAATTAGCTAAACTGGTTATTTAACAATTGTCATTTCGTCTATTAAATGCTTTGCTCCTGCGTATTTATCAATAATAAATAGGGTGTACCTTATATCAACGTTAATGCAACGCTGTAGCTTGTTTTCAAAAACTATGTCGCCACTCATGGCTTCCCAGTTTCCATCGAATGCTGTGCCAATAAGCTCCCCTTTTCCATTGATAACCGGGCTGCCCGAGTTTCCTCCTGTAATATCGTTATTGGATATGAAGTTTAAGGGCATATCGCCATCTTTTGTTGCATACTGGCCGTAATCTTTATTATGGTAGAGCTCCTTAAGCTTCTCGGGAACAACAAATTCCCAGTTGTCAGGATCCTCTTTTTCCATAACCCCGTTTAGGGTGGTGTAGTAGTTGTAATGTACAGCATCGCGTGGATAGTAATCAAGCACCTTGCCGTAGGTTAGCCTCATGGTAAAGTTTGCATCGGGATACATGGGTTGCCCATCGTTCATTTCCATAATTCCTGCAACGTAAAGCCTGTGACCCTTGCTGAACTTTTCATTAAATTCTTTTAAATTGCCCTTAATTTCTCTGTACTCGTTTATTATAGATGTTGATGCTGCAAAAGCGGGGTCGTTATTAATTTCTTCTGCTGTTGGGTTATCTAGGAATTTCCAAAGTTTAGCCGAATCAACAAACATTGAATTGTCGAACATATTGTCAATAAATTCATTGAATTCACCGTTGAACTCATCGTAAACTGTTGCAAAAATAGAGGGGTGGAACTCTTCCTTAACCTTATCGGCATAAAGTTTAAACATTGCCTTGGCAACCTTGCGGTCGGTTGGGGCATTGTAGTTTTTGTAGAACCCTCTTGCGGATTCTTTTAATTCTTCACCCTGTTTTTCTATCTCTTCGGCATCACCTTTTTCTAGCACTTTAGCTAAACCGTTGGCGCGTAAGGCAAATGAAATAATTTCGGTTCCTCTTAGCATCGTTTCGCTAAGGTATAGGTTAGCATACATATAGTCGCGACGACCTTCTATAGCAGTTTCTATTAGATTAAGCGCTTCGCCATAGGTTTTGGTTCGTTTCCTGTTTTGGTTTACCCATTTGGTGAATTTTTCTTGTTCTGCCTGTTTACCCTCTTTAATTTTCAACCTCTTAAGAGATTGATTTTGGCCAATTGAGAATTTCCAGTAGTTACTGCTGCCCGAGTATTTAGATGCGTACTTAATGCGAATCTCATCGCTGGCAAGCATGTCTTCTAGTATTATCTCCTGACGAATACCCCTAATGAATGAGCGCTGAGCATTGGTAATTTTTTCGGTTTCATCAACTTCCCACGATGTCATATAGCGAGTGGTGCCACCGGGGTAACCCATTATCATGGCAAAGTCGTTTTTTTCAATACCTTTAAGCGAAATGGGTAGGTGATGCTTGGGGGTGTATGGTTGGTTATCGGGCGAGTAGTCGGCAGGCTTGTTGTCCTTATCAGCATAAACCCTAAAAATTGCGAAGTCGCCTGTATGGCGAGGCCACATCCAGTTATCGCTATCGGCACCAAATTTGCCAATTGATGATGGAGGGGCACCTACCATGCGAACATCAGTAAATATTTCGTAAACCAGGAGGTAATACTTGTTTCCACCATAAAAATTTCTAACCGATGCACGGTAGTGATTACCCTCGCCTGCTTCCTCCTCAATTTTCTTAGCTGCTTTTTGAATTGTTTCGGATCTCTCTTCCTCAGTCATTTTGCTTTTCACCTTTTTAGTAACCTCTTTGGTAACCTCTTCAATGCTAACCAAAAAGGTAACCGATAGGCCAGGTGTAGGTAGCTC
>Ga0265295_1009909_pt1 | contig 10032 bp, 11 predicted proteins | sample Munlansysbiofilm_FD_192503 | JGI IMG/M metagenome (GOLD analysis project Ga0265295, IMG submission 192503) | Leachate microbial communities from a municipal landfill in Southern Ontario, Canada - Methane capture system biofilm | ecosystem: Engineered > Solid waste > Landfill > Unclassified ...
CCTATCAAGTTGTAACAACGCGTGAACCAGGTGGTTCTGTCATCACAGAAGCTATCAGAGATATTATTCTTAATCCCAAGTATCAAGGTGTTACACCTTATACAGAAGCTTTGTTACTTGCAGCGTCTAGAGCTCAACATTTAGATGAAGTCATCTTACCAGCATTAAGACAAAATGCGATCGTGCTATGTGATCGCTTTATCGATTCAAGTTTAGCGTATCAAGCATACGCAAGAAACTTAGGTTTTGAGTTTGTGTTATCGATTAACAGATATGCTGTTGAAAACCTACCCCATTTAACGTTTTATATTGATTTAGACCCTCAAGTGGGTTTATCACGTATTGCACATCGCGATAAATACGATCGACTTGATCAAGAAGCTTTTGACTTTCACACAAAGGTAAGAGAAGGCTATCTTGAAGTCTATAAGAGATACCCCGAACGTATCGTTAAGATTGATGGTAATCAGTCCATTGAACATATCTTAAAAGAAATCATTATAGAAATCGAAAAGAGATTATGAAGAGAGCCTATTATTTTTTCAAACAAACCATTCAAAAGAACCGTTTAGCTCACTTGTATTTAATCGTGGGTCCAAAAGGTTCTGGTAAATCGCAACTTGTTGATGATGTTGCTTATTTAATTTTGAACCAAGGAAAATCAGATTCTCCACATTTAAAATTACAGATTAAAGAGCGCAATGTACAAAATATGATTGTGATTGAACCTGATGGTTTATCGATCAAGAAAGAACAAATATTATTTCTTCAATCAGAGTTCTCAAAAACAGCTCTAGTAAGTGGACCTCGAATTTACGTGATCAAAGGTATTGAAAAAATAAGTATTGCAGCAGCAAATTCGCTTCTTAAGTTTATGGAAGAACCACAAAGTCATAGTGTCTTTGGTTTCTTGTTAGCAGAAGATAAGGATAGCGTTCTTAGAACTATTCAATCACGTAGCCAGATTGTGACATTAAAAAGCATCGACGAAATTGATTTAGAACAAGAACTTCTTCAATTAGGTGTTGATGAAAAAGTAGCAACTTTAGCCCCCTATATTACGAAAAACATTGAAGAAGCAACCCTTTTAGCAGAAAATCCCAACTTTCTAGATATGATCACCATCCTTGAGGAGATTGCAACCCTTTGGGATAGAAAAGACATCTCATATCCCATCTATTTTGCTGACAAAGCACGTTTTCTACTTCAAGATCGTGATTTCTTTATGAACTTTTTGGAATTACTTTTATTATATTTCTTAGATTGGGTACACTATAGAACCCATCAGCCCATTGTTTATCAGTTTTTAAGAGAAAGTATTCAAATTCACAGTGATGCACTTCAGGTGAAAGAAGTTAATGATTTGATTGAGCAAATTCAAACGATTTTGCAACAACAATCCTATAACATTAACCTTGATTTAGCACTGGATCACTTGTTTTATATCCTAGAGAAAAAGAGGTAAACCTATGCAAGTTGCACTTGTACAGTTTAAAGAAGCGGGAAAAAAATACTATTTTTCCTATGAAGGACTCGACATAGAAAAAAATGACTTCGTTGTTGTTGAGACAACACGTGGTATTGAAATAGGCAAAGTCTATCTTTTTAAAGAGATTGAAGAGACAGATCTGACTTCAGAATTAAAGCCCATCTTAAGAAAAGCTAATGAAGGTGATTTAAAAGAAGAAGCTTATAATCAGACACTTGAACCTGCTGTGATTGAAAAAACAAAACAGCTCGTTAAACAAAATGAACTCGAAATGAAAGTTTTAGGTGCTGAGTATACATTAGATCGCAAACGCCTTTTAATCTATTTTGAGGCAGAAAATCGAATTGACTTTAGAAACCTTGTCAAAGATTTATCCGAAGTCTATCATACACGTATTGAATTAAGACAAATTGGACCAAGAGATGCTGCTAAGATGATTGGTGGTATTGGACCTTGTGGTTTAATTTTATGCTGCACGACATTTATCGGTGAATTTGATACGGTCTCTATTAAAATGGCGAAAAATCAAAATATCGCATTAAATCCTCAAAAGATCAGCGGTGTTTGTGGCAAACTATTATGTTGTATCAAGTATGAAGATGATGTGTATACTGAATTAAAACAGATCATGCCTGATGTGAAAGAAAAAGTGATTACACCTAAAGGTGAAGCCATCGTGATTGATTTAAACATTATCGGACAAAAGGTGAAAGTGAACCACGCTGAAAATGGTGGTATTGAATGGTTACCTCTTTCCGATATTAAGCGTGCTTAATGATGAAAAGAAGTTTATTAGGTACTAATCTTCTTATTGAACAAGAAGGAAGACAGGCATTTAATCTAGATACGATTCTTCTACAAAGCTTTGTGAAGATACCACAAAAATCAAAAACAGTTTTAGATCTTGGTACAGGTGTCGGGCCTTTGATGCTCTATCTTTCTAAAAAGACGAAAGCTAAAATCATCGGTATTGAGATACAAGAAAAAAGATATATACAAGCGTTGAAAAACATTGAACTCAATGATTTACAGAGTAGACTCAGCGTGCTTCATTTAGACATTAAAGATCTTAAAATGAAAGATGTTGATGTCATCGTATCCAATCCTCCCTTTTTTAAAGTGAGTGAGTCATCAAATCTCAATCTTGATGAAGAAGATACCATCGCACGTCATGAAGTGATGCTCAATCTTTCTGATTTGATCAAGGTTGTATCTAAATCACTCAAATTTGGCGGCTATTTCTATATGATTCATCGTCCTGATCGCTTAGAAGAGATCATGACGTTATGTCAAAAAGAAAACATGTCAGTTAAACGCATTCGCTTTGTTCATCCTTATCTTCATCATGAAGCTAATCATGTGTTAATTGAAGTGATGAAATGGGGTAGTCCAGGCTTAAAAGTTGAAAAACCATTGATTTTATATGTTGAAAAACACGTATTAACCAAAGAAATGGTAGACATCTATCAAGGAGGATAACATGTTATTAACACTGTTGAATCGTAAGGAAAAACTTAAATTTTTAGATCTTGTCATGCACATGGTATCTGTTGACGGGAAACCAACTGAAATTGAACAACGCCTTCTAAACATGATGCTTGCTGAAGTGGGTGATGGTATTGTTCAAGAGTATCAGTTCGCACTATCGAAAGATTTAGATGAAACGATTCAGTATTTTTGTGACGCAAGTCCAACAGTTAGACATATCGTCTATTTAAATCTAGTTAAAGTGACGATGGTTGACGATTTTTATAATACAACTGAACATTTTTTCTTAGAGGGGCTAAGGGAAAAGTTTATGATCAATGATCAAAAGAAAAAACAACTCATGCAAATCGTTTATATGGAACGTGATTTACGTGAAAAAGCGAAACGTGTGGTTAACCACTGATGCAAAAGAGTTTTAAAGAAGAAAAAGCAACCCTTTATGTTGTTTCAACCCCTATTGGAAACTTAAAGGATATCACGTATCGTGCAGTTGAAGTTTTATCAGAAGTTGATCTTATTTTAGCTGAAGATACGCGTACATCATCTGTGCTTTTGTCACACTATCGTATCAGTAAACCACTTTTAAGCTATCATGAGTTTAATAAGGTAGAACAAGAAGAAAGAATTATTAAATTGCTAGAAGATGGTAAACATATCGCATTAATCAGTGATGCAGGTACACCTGGCATCAGTGATCCAGGATACGAAATCATCAAAAAAGTGATTGAAACAGGTTATCATGTGGTTGCTATCCCAGGAGCATCTGCAATCTTAGCAGCATTAGTAACCTCTGGGTTAATCATTCAACCATTTACCTTTATTGGTTTTTTACCTAGAAAACAACAAGACCAAATGACATACCTATCTGATTATGTTAATCGGCAAGAATCACTTGTGATTTATGAATCACCAGCACGGATTGATAAAACATTGAAGACCATGTATGACGTCTTAGGCAATCGAAAAGTGAGTATTGCAAGAGAACTTACCAAAACGTTTGAAACCATCATTCGTTCGGATTTACAAGAAGCAATCACAATGGAAATGAATCCAAAGGGTGAATATGTCATCGTGATTGAAGGTTCTAAAAAAACTGAAAAACCACTACTCGATGTAAAAACACATTACCTAACACTCATTGAAGAAGGCTATCCATCAAAAGAAGCGATGAAGATAGTTGCTAAAAAGCATGAGATCTCAAAAAATGATGTGTATAAGATTGTTAAAATCGATTAGGTTTCCGCTTGATTTTTTTAAAACAAACTGTATAATATGTATGTAATAGGCAATGAGAAAAAGAGTAGTCAATGACCTTCGTTTAGAGAGTTCGCGGTTGGTGCAAGCGATCCAAGGCAGTGATGAACATGGTTTTCGAGCCTTTTAGCCGATAGGTAGGCTAAAACGTCCCATCCGCGTTAAGGATTTAGAGGGCTGAGCAATCAGAACTAAGGTGGTACCGCGATTAACGTCGTCCTTAGAGTTATTTAAGGATGGCGTTTATTATTTTTAGGAGGTTTTATCATGGAAAAGAAAAAATTTTATTTAACGACAGCCATTGCTTATGCTTCAGCAATTCCCCATATCGGTAATGTTTATGAAGCCATTTTAGCCGATAGTATTGTCCGCTTTAAGCGTCTAGAAGGTTATGACGTCTTTTTTCAAACAGGTACAGATGAACATGGACAAAAGATTGAAGGTAAAGCAAACTTAAATGAGTTATCTCCACAAGCTTATGTCGATCATATCTCTGAAGAGATCAAACGCATCTACGATAAAGTAGGTGTTTCTTATGATCAATTCGTTCGCACCACGGATGAAAGACATGTCAAATCTGTTCAAGCTATTTTTAAAAAATTATATGATCAAGGCGATATTTACTTAGGACAATATGAAGGATGGTATTCCGTTAGCGAAGAAGCTTTCATATTAGAAAAAGATATCGTTGATGGTAAGTGCTCTAACGGTGATATTCCAGTTTGGACAAAGGAAGCTGCTTATTTCTTGAAGTTAGCTCCTTATCAAGAACGTTTACTTAAACATATTGAAGAACATCCTGAATTCATTGAGCCTGAATCTCGTCGAAATGAAATGATTCAAAATTTCCTCAAGGAACCTCTTCCTGATCTATCTGTATCAAGAACATCGTTTAAATGGGGAATTCCGGTTGAATTTGATCCAGGACATGTTGTTTATGTATGGATTGATGCACTATCTAACTATATTACAGGACTTGATTATCATCCCGATCAACCTTTAACAGAAGCCTATAAAAAATATTGGCCAGCTGATGTTCATCTGATTGGTAAAGATATATTAAGATTCCATACCATTTACTGGCCGATTATTTTAATGGCTTTAGGCTTAGAGTTGCCTAAACAAGTGTTTGGACATCCTTGGGTATTGGTTAATAAATCAAAGATGAGTAAATCAGTTGGTAACACGATGTACACAGATGATTTAGTAAACTATTTTGGCGTTGATCCAGTTCGTTATTATGTGTTACATGAAATACCATTTGCTGCGGATGGAAATATCACTTATGAACTTTTAATCGAAAGAAACAATTCAGACTTAGCAAATACGATTGGTAATTTAGTAAACCGTACGATTGGTATGGCACATAAATATCGAGAAGGTGTGATTAAAAAAGTCATCCTTGATGAACCTTTTGAATTATCACTTCAAGAAAAAGCTCTTGCTGTTTTACCAGCTATGAGAGCTTATATGGATGAACTAAAGGTTGCAGATGCGTTAGAAGAAATTGTTAAACTAGCACGTTTTGCCAATAAGTACATCGATGTTTCTGAACCATGGGCCTTATTTAAGAATCCTGAAAAACAAGATGTCTTAGATCATGTACTCTATCATTTATTAGAAACCATTCGCTATGTAGCGATCTTATTACAACCCTTTATTCCAGAAACATCAAAACGTATTTGTAAACAAATTGGTGTAACTGATCTTTCCTTTGAGTCACTTACAACCTTTGGAGCGTTTAAGGAACAAACCTTAGGTAAAGCTGAAGTCTTGTTTGAACGTTATGATTTAAATAAGAAACTCGAAGAGATTTTAAACGATCAACATGAATAACATTAAAACATTCTTTCAATCTGATAAGATGAAACAGCACATTTTACCAGAAGTTGAAAGGTTAGTTGCTGTGATTCTTTCAACCATTGTTTATGGTATTGGCGTTTCGTGGTTTCTAGAAGCATCTGTCGTACCACTTTATACAGGTGGTATACCTGGTTTGGGACAGCTCGTTAGAGATGCCTTCTTTGTATGGTTTGGTATTGATTTTGGGCCACATTTCTTAGGTGTTTTCATTATTGTACTGAATATCCCCATTCTTTTATTAGGTTGGTTTGGGGTATCTCATCGATTTACCATTCATTCCATTATTTCTATTTTATTACAAGCTTTTATTTTGTCATGGTTACCCGTCATTAATATGGGTTTAAACGAACGTGGTGATGCGTTTGCTGCAGCTGTTTTGGGTGGACTACTCATCGGTATTGGCGGTGGTGCAGCCTTACGCTTTGGAACTTCAACGGGTGGTCTTGATATCATCGCACAATTTGTTTCGCTTAGAAAAGGTAAATCGGTTGGTTTTATATCGATGATTATGAATGTGTCGATTGCGATTGCCGGTGGTTTGATCGTTGGCGGTAAATTAGGACCATCAGGTGAAATCATTTCTGGTGGTGTCATCGCATCTTATACCGTCATTAGAATCATTGTCACAACGATTTTAACCGATCGCATGCATACATCCTATCAGTTTTTATCAGTCGATATCATCACCAGTGTGCCGCAAGCCTTAGTTGATGAGATCTTACATAAAGTCTATCGAGGTGTGACACTCATGCGTGTAGAAGGAGCATATTCGCACCATGAGAAGACATTAATTTATGTTGTTATTTCATCATATGAACTACATGCCCTTGTAGGTTTAGTTAAATCGGTAGATCCCAATGCGTTTATTGTAACAAGACCTGTTAAAAACGTGTTTGGTAATTTTAAAAGAAAAACAATTGCATAAAGGTGTGTTGCATCACACCTTTTTCTTTTTGTACGCATGAGTTATGGTCATTTCACCAGAAATCCGTTACAATAAGACTATAGGGGTGATCATGGACATGATTTACACAATGACTCTCAATCCTGCCATTGATTATAAAATCAAGGTTGATCGTTTTGAACTTAATCAACTCAATCGGTTTAAAAAAGCTTCACTCTATCCAGGTGGAAAAGGCATCAATGTTTCCGCTGTTCTTAGGAATCTTGGCATACCCTCTATCCCTATTACCATCTTAGGTGGCTTTACTGGTGAATACTTACTAAAGCGAATGAAAGATGATTATGATCTCGATTTAAAACCCATATGGATTGATGGTGATACCCGTATCAATATCAAAATGACAGTAGATCATGAAACAGAAATCAATCATGAAGGTCCTAGGGTGAGTGATCAAACGTTTGAGATGATTATGGATTATGTTAAACATATGACAAAAGATGACTTACTCATTATTGGTGGCTCTGCGCCTTCTGGTCAACATGATGCATTTCAACAAATTGCTCAACTTTGTCAAAAAAAAGAAATACCATTTATTATGGACACACCAGGTGATATGTTTCATCAATTCATCGATTATAAACCTTTCTTAATGAAACCCAATTTAAAAGAACTTAATGACTATTTATTGATGGACTTAACCGAAATCGATGAAATCATCTTTTATGGAAGACAACTCATTTATCGTGGTGTTGAACACCTGATGATCTCATTAGGTCAACAAGGCGCTCTTTATTTAAATAATGAAAAAGCGTATTTAGCACATCCTATTGAAGGTCATGCGATATCAACGATTGGTGCAGGAGATTCCATGGTTGCGGGATTTGTTGCGATGTACCAACTGACACAAGATCCTAAACTAAGCTTCATTGAAGCAGTTGCTTGTGCATCTGCCACCGTTTTTTCAGGAACACTAGCAACACATAAAGACATTCAAAAATATCAAACGAAAGTCATCATAGAGGAACTATAACATGCACATTGAAGATTTAATTAATGAAGAGAATGTATTACTAGATTTTGATGCAGATACCAAAGAAGAAGCGATTCAACATCTTGCTGAAGCACTTTTTAAACATCATAAAATTGATGATTTAGATGGTTTTCTAAAAGATATCTATGAACGTGAGTCCATCACGTCCACAGGCATTGGTTTCGGTATTGCTATACCACATGCTAAATCATCTCACGTCATCATTCCTTCAGTCGTTTTTGCACGGAGTGTTGAAGGCATCCCCTTTGATGCCATGGACGGGAAAGATGCACATCTTTTCTTCATGATTGCCATGCCAGAAGATGGTACTAATGCACATCTCAAGGTATTAGCTATGCTATCTAGAAAATTGATGCATGAAGATTTTAGAACATCCCTTCGTGATGTATCATCCATCGATGAAGCTCTTCAGTTACTTTATACGATGAACTAGGAGGACCTATGAAAAAAATTGTATGTGTCACTGCATGCCCCACAGGTATTGCACATACCTATATGGCAGCAGAAATGCTTGAAAATGCAGGAAAGTCATTGGGTGTTAACATCATGTGTGAAACACATGGCGCCATTGGTGTTGAAAATAAACTGACAGAAAAAAATATATCAGAAAGCATTGGTGTGATCATTGCTTCAGATATTTACATTGATAAAAAAAGATTTCATGGGAAACCACTCATTAATGTGTCGATTCAAAAAGGGATACAAGAAGCGTACCCACTGATTCAATCATTACTTGATGGTCATGTGAAAATCTATAAACATCAAGAGGAATAAACATGAAAGAACGTTTTAATCTGTATAAGCATATCATGAATGGTTTATCCTATACACTCCCCTTGGTTGTTGCTGGGGGTCTTTTGATTACTATGGCAACCTATGGTCTTTTAGCTGAACAATTTCCATATTTACGTGATACAGGATTACGCTTATTAGAATATACGTATCCTATCTTAGCTGCTTATATTGCTTATTCAATCGCTGATCGTCCAGGGATTGCACCAGGGATTATTGCAGGTGCACTTGCCTATACGGGAGAGTCTTATTTTTTAGGAGCTATTTTTGGAGGTTTTGCTGCAGGCTATTCCATTGAAATCATCAAATGGCTTTTTTCAAAATGGCCTAAATCGATGACAAGCCTAAAACCGATGTTGATCTTTCCTTTCTTAGGTGTTTTATTTACGAGTATCATCATGCTAGGTATTAATTTTATAATGAGTCCTTTTTCATTATGGCTCATCGATCAGATGACAAATCTTTCAGGAATAGCCTTAATCATCACGTGTCTCATTTTAGGAGCACTTATGGCTTTTGACCTTGGAGGACCCATCAACAAAATAGCTTTTTTAATCGGTCTAATCTCAGTCGTTCATGTACATGATTCGATCATGATGGCAGCCGTCATGGTCGCTGGTATGACGCCACCATTAGCGATGGCACTGTCTTTAATGATTTTTCAACGTGATTTTTCTGAACTAGAAATCAAACAACGTAAACAGACCTTCTTGATGGGGTTATCGTTTATCTCTGAAGGTGCAGTCCCCTTTGTTAAAACATATAAAAAGGTTATTCATATACCGATGATCATCGGAAGCATGTTTGGTGCTTTCATGGTTGCTATGCTACAAACAACACTACCTGCGCCACATGGTGGCATCTTCATTCTTCTATGGACACCATCGTGGCAAACATTCTTACTCGCTTTAGCGAGTGGTGCAGCATTAAGTACACTTCTCATCAAATTATCAATGATGATAATTAAACGTAAACCATCACCTACACTTACTCAATCATGAAACAAACAAATGAAACAAATCATCAGTAAACGCTTACATCATTTCCCATCTTTACATCAAAGATTTTGCTTGCTATAATAATCTCGTATTCAATGTATCGTATAATCGACCTGATGTGGAGGTCAAGTTTCTACCGCGGTTCCGTAAAATTCGCGACTACGATATGAAAACATTCTTTTTGTTGTTTTCA